>Ga0194133_10003245_pt1 | contig 23431 bp, 27 predicted proteins | sample TA2KigOf40mmetaG_FD_155448 | JGI IMG/M metagenome (GOLD analysis project Ga0194133, IMG submission 155448) | Freshwater microbial communities from Lake Tanganyika, Tanzania - TA2015055 Kigoma Offshore 40m | ecosystem: Environmental > Aquatic > Freshwater > Lake | place: Tanzania: Lake...
CAGAGCTGACAAAATTAAGATATTTTGGTTAAAATTTCGAAATGATGATTAAAAATTGTACCTGCAATCTCCAAGGTAGCCATCCTCGCCAGCCACCATAGGAACAGCCATCTAAAAAATATTAAAATATCATACCAATACAAAGGTCATAGAGAAAATAAAAATATACCTGGAGGCCGCTTGTCGAAGGCTCAGGCGTTGATGCAGAGTCAGATCCACTAAAAGCAAGAGACCTAATTACATCGCATGTTCAATTTGATTCGTAGAATGGTTTTACCCTGATGATCCGACAGCAGAATTAGGGTTTGGCTCAGGCGGTCCACTATCACTCTCAGGGGACGGCTGAGGAGGAAGTTGTGGTTCTTCTTGCAACCCATTCAAATTTTCAACACTGGAGCTGCTCATGACGCTGTCATTACTCTCCTGCAGCAGACATTTTTTTAATTTTAAATAAATGCTGACAAATTTTCCAAGCCACCACCTTACCTCAGTTTCAACACCAGAATCTTGAGCTGAGCCTAAAACTTCTGCCATCGTGTGACACAAAAAAGCAGCGAAAACATCTTCAAAGTTTTCAATACCACTGTAGTTTAGCACTTCACCAAGTAATTGTCTGTTGGTTCTTGAAGTCTGCTTTGAGCTGAAGTAATGTGCAAATGAGTGTATACTTATTTCTCATGCAAGTCAGATTAAGCCACACATTTTCGTCTCGAGAATTTTCCGACATCCACGTCTGAGCCAAGAGGAGCAGCTTTGAGAGCTCTTTTACTGCCTTTTGGTTTCTTTTTGTGACACTTTCAGTAGGGTCCTTGCTTAACAGAGCAATCCAAATCTTAGCAAAAGACTCAAAAAAACCAACTTCAGACCCAATTTCGCTTCCTTTCTTCACACCTAGAAGGAAACCCGACCTAAGGTCTCTGGCATTAGCTATTTCGGCCCCCTAAAAGTAACGGTTTAGAACATAAATTAACATCGAAAAATAATAGAAAATCTACTTGCTACCTTGGTAAGACCCTTTTGAAGATGAATGTCTTCAGCAAATATTATTTGATCAAAAGCATTGTCAATGTCATCAGACACATTTGGACCATTACGTAAGCCGGTGAGTGTGCCTCCGTTACAAGGGCCATTCAAAACAAAGTCCATTAAAAATTGTCATGCGAATCTGACTAAAAAGTATTACTGCAACTGATTTTATATCGAAAAAGATGATGAAATGCAGAAGACTCACCAGTTGAGCTATTTTCAAAATTTTCTCTGGAATAATCAACGTTTTTTGGTGTCAACAAATTTAACATTTCGATAAATTTGCACCGCCGCGATTGTAACGTTTTCTTCAGCTGACAAAACTTAACAATAGTGCTGCTTGCTGTCTGACAATATTGTTGTGAATTTCGTACATGCATTTGTTATCGACCGATCACTAGTCCCATGCACCCAGTAAGCGAGCACGTACTGTGCCAGCTGAAATTTTTTCCCTGAAAAAATAGACCGTGCGCTCTCTATATTTATCATCTCTCTGCCGGGGACGAGTTGCGCCATCAAGCAATCCATAGATGTAGCGGTCCTCTTAGGTAACTGGGATGATCTCATAACAATTTTAAGCTTTAACTATTGCCACAACGCCCACAAAGTTGATTATTTTCAATTAATTTAATTCAATTAATTACGGGCCAGAAAAACCTTTGTATAAGCAAAAAAGTAGATAAGAATCGGGTCAGCTTTGTAGATACGATGGCTTAAAAATTTAGCATTTTTTAAAGCCTTTCATTTGTAGTTAGAATAGAAATCCTAAATCGGCACACATCCTATCTGGGCATTGACAAGTATGCCAGAACAGGAGTGCTAATAACTGCTCTACGACCACAGGATACCGAATCCAAGTACTGCAAGGTCAAGCATTCAGGTGGATTATTTTCGGCAAAAAATCTAAGAAACAAATGTTCCTTGTCAAGGAAATGTGAGTAACTCTACCAAGCTTTTTAAGAAATAACCAAAACTAGAGCATTTGCTATAGGTAAACATTCATGTATTATTTTCTATGCAGTCCAAGCAAAACACAATCTGCCTCACATAATGTCATCTCCCGATCAAATCCTAGAAATGTTCTCGACATCTCAAAGGACTTTATGGCAACTCGAACCTCTGTTCCTCTCGTGTACAGAAATCCTCCCTGCCTGTAAATGAAATTGAAAAATAAGAAATGCTATAACTGAGAGTTAAAGTTGCATTGATTACTTTGGCCTTTGACATACGCAGGGGAACTTCCCTCCGAAGTCAATGTAAATATCATCGTCTACGACATGATATATCCTTCCAACAACAACCTACAAGATATAGAAAAGTCCAGTAAATAAAGGGCGAATTCGAAATGGTCAAAAATACGAACATTCGTACACAAAAAAAAGCTTACTTTCCCGCAAGGGTCACCCATTTGTACAAACTTGCTGTTTCGTAATAAGCTTGCAAATGTCTCAGGTATCTTTTCAGGTTCTGTTCTCACGTCTTCCAAAGCTGCCTCATGTGAATCCTTCGTGCTTGTAATTTCAGAAATTTTCTCTGTTCTGTTAGACAGTTGACGTGTGGTGATCATCCCGAACCTTGAGATCCGAACTAGATTTCGCGAAAGAAACATTGTTTAACTTAACGTCTTTGCCAGAGTACTTTTCATTCAATCAGAACTTAATTTTAACTAAAAAGAACAGATCAAAATTTCAAAAATGTTGAAAAAATAATTTAACTCGTTTTGTTCTGTGGAAAACTTATATTATAGTGTTTATTTTGATTTTTGCAACTGGCGTAGATGTCTTTGGTTGTCGTTTTTTGCTGCTATGTACGAAAACTATGCGTTGACACGTCGGAAAAGTAAATCGACGAAGTGTCACACACAGTAGCTTAGCAGTTTAACAACATCGAACACTAAAAAGGCTGCTTTAAAAAAGTAAAAAACAGTTGGACTGCTATTCTTTAATTAATTTTCATTTCCTTTGATGATTTAGATTTTTTGGATTTCAATTTTTTCATTCATAATTTTTCCATCACGATTTCCTTTTATTTTGAAGATTGTTTTCGTACATGTAAAAGCAGCAGAAAAGAAAACACAATTTTGATATAGTGAATAATCTGACTCCCGAAACAAAAGAAAAAATCTGCCTTGTTGTTGCGAGGGTTATTAGTGAGAAGAACTTGAAATAGTGTGTGACATTGCATAGAAGGAAAATCTTCACCCACTAACTGTGTTGTAAAAATCCTCTTAAAAGGTTTTGGAAGGGTCCTTTAACAAAGGCTCGCACCATTTATATAATTGTTAAGATTTTATAACGAATAAACCAACATGTCACGGCTGAATGTAGCTCACCAGTTTGGAGGTGTGAAACGTCTTATTCTCAAAAATGCAGGTTCGATGACTTTTTGTAAAATACCACATAAAATTTTGCAATTGTATTTATATATTGTACCTTACATCCAATATGTGTGCTTGAAAATAATCGAGTCATTTTATTCCTTAAAATGTTGCTTTCGAAAAAACTCAACTTCATGTTTTAAAGGAGGATCATCTGCCCTTGGATCTTGTCATTTGTTTCGCGACGTCCGGGGCGATAATTTTTTCATTGCCATCCCTTTCCGTCAGTCTTTGCCACGATTCTCATCCTCTCACCAGGACCCCTTCAACGTAGCCTCATCTTCAAGTGACAATCGAGGTAGTTCTGGTGGCAAGACACCCTCAAAGAATGGTAACGGCAAAGGTGGCGATGGTCCGTTGTCAGGAAATGGAAAACAATCTGGTTTGTTTCAGAATATATTAAATTTTTATCGTCACTTTGAAATGATTGGTGTGTGAAACCAAGAAAGGCAGTTTCTTAATGAAATCCTTTTTTACATTTACTGCTATTTATGTTTTAGTCTTATAGTTCAAATTTCTTATTTTTGAAGGGGACAATGGTGGCGATGACAAACTGGTATGCCCAAAGTGTGGCTCTGTCTGCGAAAACATAAATAAGTTTGTTTCGTCGGCAAGATTTGTAAAGTGCGACAAGTGCACCCATTTTTTCGTTGTTTTGTCAGATAGCGATTCTAAGAAAGCCTCTGGAAAGGCAGAGCCAGAAATAGGTAAAGTGTTAATTGATTTTCAGCAAACTCGTTCATAACTTTGATTTGCCTCAACATAAATTAACAGAACGTAAAGTGACTCTTTTTATTCAAAGATATAATTACTTACAGGAACTGGGAAATCCACCATGGCTGGTGGTCCTCTTCGGAAGCCACCTCCACCACCTAAAAAGATCTATGAGTACTTGGATAAGTACATCGTTGGTCAAGACGTTGCAAAGAAAACACTTTCAGTGGCAGTTTATAACCATTATAAAAGAATTTTTCATAATATTCCAATTACCAAAAAAGAAAATGGTGGTCTTCTTAACGAGCAAAACTCACAACAGGTAAGGAAAAACTAGTAGGCATCCCCAAACTCGATTGAAATTTAAAGGGTTTTCTAGGTCCAGATTTATTTGAATTCTAATTCCAGGGCCCTCATCCTGTACACCTTCCATCTCACCGAGACCTACTACATATAGCTGGAATGGGATCAGCTCTGGGAGTTGGTTTTCAACCTTCACCCCCTAGTCAGTCAGCCGAGACCACAGAGGCAAACCAAAAGCAGGGAAATATTTCAGGATCAGACATTCTGGTCAGTCGATACACCTTCTCTGCTTTCTATAATATTTTTGTATTAAATTTTGAAAGATCTTTAGATAAAAATGAACTTAAAGGCTGAAAAATGTATATTCTTGTGGTCTATTTTATTTTAAACGTAAAAGATTATCCTTTTCATATTTGTTTATTTATGAAGGATGCCAAAAGTCATGACTTGCGCTTAGAAAAGTCTAACATCATGATGTTTGGGTCGACTGGATCTGGAAAAACTCTTTTGGCACAAACGATTGCTCATTGCTTGGATGTCCCTTTTGCAATTTGTGATTGCACAACCCTGACGATGGCTGGGTATGTCGGTGACGACATTGAAAGTGTGGTTGCAAAGTTGTTGCAGGTACATTGGTTGTTTTTCCTAAAATGTTTTTAGATGTACTAAAGCTAAAAATTCTTGACTCTTTAGGATGCCAACTTTAATGTCGAACGAGCTCAAATGGGAATAATATTTTTGGATGAAGTTGACAAAATTGGCGCTGTGCCTGGAATTCATCAACTCAGAGACGTTGGAGGAGAAGGTGTTCAACAGGGAATGCTTAAAATGGTTGAAGGCACCATCGTTAATGTTCCAGAAAAGAATTCTGCCAGAAAAACTCGAGGAGACGCTGTCCAAGTATGCAACGGTTTCTTCTTCAAATACTGCCTTCTAAATCTGGCTTTCTCTTAAAATCTGTGCTGCTTGGCTGTCACAAGTATTGATTTTCTCTTATAGGTTGACACAACCAATATCCTATTTGTTTCATCGGGAGCTTTCAACGGACTTGACAAAATAGTCTCCAGGCGTCTAAATGAAAAGTATTTAGGTCAGAAAACTTGTAGCTTTTAAATCAAAGAAATATTTTCTGAACAAACAATCAGGCAGAACACAGTGAATAATTCATAATTTAAATAATGTTTTTGCTCGTGATAAAGGGTTTGGTATGCAAAGCTCTGAAAATAAGGGACGACGAGCAGCTTTTCAGTCTGCCCAGAGCGAAGGCAGCTCTTCTAGCGAATTAGAAGACCAAGTTGAGAAAGACAGATATCTTAGTGCAGTGAGTATTTTTAATCATCCATTCTCATATCAACTTGAAAAAAATAATCGTTGAACAACTTTGTCAGGTTGAAGCAACAGATTTGATTGAATTTGGCATGATTCCTGAATTCGTTGGACGTTTTCCAACACTTGTTCCTTTCCATTCACTAAATGAGGAAATGCTCGTAAAAATTTTGACAGAGCCAAGAAATGCACTCGTTCCTCAGTATCAAATGCTTTTTGGAATGGACAAGGTAATGTCATAGACAAAGTGTTGGTTTTCTGCAAGCTAATGGTAAATTTGTAAAAAATTATAGGTGGAGTTAACATTTACTCCCACTGCTCTCCGATGCATATCCCGTTTAGCAATTAAGAAAAAAACTGGGGCAAGAGGTCTGAGAGCAATATTGGAAAAACTTTTGTTGGATGCGATGTTTGAGATACCAGATTCGGATATTATTGCAGTGGAGGTTCAAAAGAGACAAAAGCTTCTTGTTCGAAATTTCTCCTTTTACTCTAAAGATGATACCTCTTTCAGGTCACTGAAGATGCTGTCCTTGGCAAGAGCCCTCCTACCTATCATTTTGCAGGAAGTTCTACTGCTTCAAATAACTTTGAGTCAGATACTCCAAACCCCATAGCAGCCTCTGCAGCTGATTAATTCATGTCTTGAAGTACATATTTTACTTTCAATTAGGTAAAAAAATGCCCCATACAAACCAAACGAAGACCAATTAGAGACTATTCTCTGCAAGAACATTCTTCGCTTGCATTTGAATTTTCAAATTTAAAGCACTGTAGGATTTGTACAGATGGAGAGTTTTTCTGAACTTAAGAAACTTAAGATTGGAAAATTTTCTAGATTATCTTAAAAGAAACTGCGTAGTTTTTATCATACAGGTTGCAACAGAGTTTCATATTGATAGAGGTACTTAAATTCAAGTTGCAGTTGACTGTGTTGGGCAACGTTTTAATTATGTCCACGACGACAAGTCGTTTGAAAGTAAAAAATATATTTTGTCAACTAAGAAAATCACTTTATTATTTAGGTTCAAAGCTAATTTGGAATACCTTTAAGTGCATGTTAGAGAATGATTAAAAACTTTATTGCTTTTTATTGTGACGTTTAAATTAGAAGCAATCGAAAAATAGTTTGAACAAAAACTTTTCATCCATTCTGCAATCTGGCTTTACGTGTGCCCCCTAGAATAGAGCATTTAAAATGGACTAGAGATATTTTTACCAACCAATTAAATTCAGGAAGAAGACAACTAAGTAAAAGTTAAAAATCCTGAATAGCTAAGCAGTGGGTGTGGTCGTTATGCTTGATTCTAGATGCGACCTTCTTCTGGCTGTTTCTTTGAGACAATTTTGATGAATTCTATTTAGGCGGTCCTTTAACAAACATCCAATCATTAGACTGTTAGCTGATTGATCAAGAGCAAAGAAATGAAATTTACCTGAGCACCTTGGAGCACATTGTTGACGACTACAATTTGCTTTTTGGCAGTATTTAGTTTATTGATGTATAGATCCAGATCAACTATTGTGTATAGAAGTTATTTATTTGTGGAGGGAGCCTTTTTTTGACAGACTACATAATTAAACAATCTCACCGGGACAGTTCAGTTCGCTATCTATTTCCCTTAACTGGTCTTCTAAGCCCAATAGTTTATCATGCAATTCTTTTTGAGCTTTCCTACAAAACAAACCATTATTATTTAGAATTAGTCTGGTATTGAGTTTCTGCTTTTAGAAACCCACCTAGTGTTGACCACGGCAGTATCCAAAGTTTCCAAGCTTGGACCCAGGAGACCCATTAAGCCCTCTGCAAGTGTGTCCCTAGTTGGATTTGCAATGTCCTCCTGGTTGGAAATACAATCTTTTACTAGTGTGATTTTTTAAAGTACCATAAAATATTTACTTACTTGGTAACAAGAGCTTCCATCATCGTCTTGTAAATCGTCATCTGCCAACTCGTCCCTGTGGAGACTTAACATAAGAAAATATTTACCAAACACAAGAAATAATTGAGTAAACCTTGTCGTTACAGATGTAGCTTGCGTTGCATCTTCCCCCATTCCCTCTTCCTTGTCGTTGCTCCTTGTCGAGCTGGAATTGCTGCTTGGTACTAAAGCCATATTTCTCCAAGTCTAAAAGCTTATTTGAATTGGCGATAGCATCCCTATGGGATGTCTGTCTGTCTCCTTTAGTAAAAAATATTTGTTGAAGATACTTTTCACATAAGTAACACTAAATTGCTACGTTAACGAAAACCTACAAATTCCTTTTTTACTAAGACCATAAACATAAACATAGTCAGCTGATTTTTTATTTTTTAGAAATCTGTGTTACAATATTCAATAGGATCAGAACATATCAAAATATTTCAAATTGTAGATTGGCGTAGAAACTCTTCAAATTTCAACTTAAGCACAATATAATTTTCCATCACTACCTCGATCCCCTAAACTTCTTTGAAAAGTCTCCTTAAAATTGAAACAATGCCGCTGGCAAAGATCCTTTAGCATTGAAACCGTGGTAATAAGTATTGGGTGTATGTTATAAATTCAACAAGTAAACAAACTGCTATTTACTTATTACAGCGCCCCAAGCCCCCAAGGCAAAAAAACAAGAAATTCTGGTTATTAGTTTAAAATCACCAAGAAGTCAACCAGTTTGAATGATCAGGCACATCAACTGCAATCTCAAGTATTTCTTCAACCCTTGCATTTTAAATAAGTGCGACTTTCATCTTACCCAGGCACCTTCAAAGAAAATGATTCCTAAGCTTGAGGGAACTGAAAGAGAGGAGAGTCTTGAACCTATTCTTAGTTCAGGATGGAAAATGGTATGTGTGAAAATGTCAAGTTGACAACTCCTTGTATACACTTCAAAATTCAGAAAAGGATGTTTTGCTTTGACAGGTCGAGGGACGAGATGCCATCTACAGAGAATTCATTTTCAAAAACTTCAACGAAGCTTTTGGGTTTATGACAAGAATAGCTCTAGAGGTGACTAGCATACATCATCCCTGCTTACAATCTGTTATCACTAAGTTGCTTATAACTGCAGGCTGAGGGTATGAATCATCATCCTGAATGGTTCAACGTATACAATAAACTTCAAGTTACGCTCACCACTCATGACTGCTCGGGTCTCAGTGAGCGTGATATCAAACTTGCCACATTCATGAACAACTGTTACAAGCAATGATATTTTTCACCAACAGAAGGCTCTGGGTTCTCATAAAGTAGCTGATGGTTTCAAATACACAATCATTCTTTAAATTTTTTGACCTTGCATTGGGAATCCTTTTGTATTTATAAAAAGGCCTCAACTCACAATTATTTCTAGAGTTAGTAGTTAAGGTGTAAAAAGAAGAGTATGCTTGGATTTAGGGGACTGCCAAGGTGTGTGAGGGGCTGGGCAAAGCCAGAGGCCAGCTAATAAATTGAAAATTCATTTTCAAAGGCTGAGCAGCACCGTCAATCAATATAAAAGTTCTCTGCAAGAGTTCAAATTTGTATGTACAAAAGATGCATCATTCCTGGACTTTTTAACTTAGTCTACTTTTATAGATTACTCCAACCGATCCTGAAATATATGTTTTCCGTAACACTAAAAGGATAACAAATTGGTTCTTAAAGAGCTTAAAAGTGATGTTCGCCTTTGTCCTCTAGCTACTTGACTTTCCTGTATTTCATTGCTAACCTAACCCTATGGGGATATTTAATCCTAGCCTAACCCTGCAGGGCTCTTATGACCACCCGGCTGACCTGGACCATCAAGACCTAGAGCAAAGCAAATAAAGGCTTGGTTGAGGCCTAGGCCATCAGGCAAACTGACGTTTTCCCTTTCAACAGGATTGGTAGGCCTTCCTGACTAAACTCTTGCAATTTGTGCTTACAGAAAAAATGTTTAGATCAACCGATTGACTTGGTAGTTTGGAGGTCACAGACCTTTTCCCTTTTCATAAAAATAAATTAAATTAACAACAAGCAATGGCTGCCACAGCTTGGATTTTGTTAACTTTGAGGAAAAGTACAAACCTGAATTCTTACACTCAATTAGTTTAAACTTGACAGTTCTGTCTCAGTCAGAGGTTTTGTTTGTACTTACTTAGTGGCCCATCGGGGAGTAGCCTACTGTCAGGGTAAGCCCCATAGATGTGTTAAAATGTATAATTGAATTTTTATTTGATTATAAGATGCAACATTATGGGAAATACAAATACAAATTTTGAGCATAATAGACTCTTGTGGAAGTTTGTTAGTCTCCAATCTTCTGACGCGAAGATTGTCTTTGCAGGCCTGGCCTGGTTCATTGACCCTTACTGCAAAACAGAATATCATTCAGATCCCAGACAGTGGATCCGTCCGATCCACAGTATTTTCCAGCATTCGAGCTAACGGAGGTGAGGAGGGGGCGTGTCCATAGGGACTGCCACTGGGTCCAGGACCAGCATCTTAGACCCAGCTTGGGTTTGTAGGGATCAGAGTCCTCTAAGTTATCAGCAGATTTTGCCAAAAATTTATTGGGGTGGTTATATTTCATTGGAATGGTGGTTGGGTAGAGAAGTGGATGTGCAAAGATTAAGCATCTCCTTCCTCCCTTCCGAGACAACTTTCGACCTTTCTCAGGCAACAGACCGGCCACCGGCTGCAAGGCTGATTGGGTCCCTTTGCCCGTCCTTACTTCAGATTTCCTGCCTTGAAGGTGAGATCAAAACTAAACTAAAGAGGAAGAAAAGTTAGGCAAAACTAAGCTAAGCTAAGATAGGCAGAATTTATTATTTGTAGTAAGAGCTGAATGTTTTTAGTTAGAGGTACTTATCCATCTGTTCAGTGTCACCATCACTTTTGGAACTTAATAAACTGCAGCAGTATGCAGTATAAAGAGAGAATTAAAAATTTCAAGATTAATTAGTTAAGTAGCTCTGGTCCTAGTATACTTATTATTATTATTGGTTGATTGTCCCAATCACTTTTAAAATCACTTTCACCTTCAATCTTGTTCAAACTTTTTAGTCATGCGACCAGATTTCGTCACAATTCTCTTTTTTCGTAACAATTAAATATTCAAATAATATAAAACATTCAAAATTTCCTACCCATGATTAAGCTAGCACGTTCTTGAAGCGTGATCGGTAGTGTTGCTCCTTTATCAACAGCAACGTTTTCAGCTTTTTCGTATAAAGGCTGCCGGTTTTCAAAACAAACAAGCGCAGCGACTAAGCGACTTTAGTTTTTTTCAAACGGCAAACCGACGAATCCTTACATTGGTTGATGGCGGTTATTTGCCACAAGTGGTCTAAATGTGTGAAAAAATGAGTCGGTTTTGTAAAATTATTGTCCTTGTCATTTTCATTATCAAATTTGTGAGTGCTCAAGGATTTCACGAGTCAAAATCCAGCGAAGTGGACTTTCGAAATGGTATCTATTTTTTGGAACGACGAGCAGACTGGGTTCAATTGCCAAGGACAGAGGTGGACCGACTGACAACATTTTGCCATACAGGTATGTGTGTGGGTCTCTTTAGTTTTGGGTGATTATGAAATCTAGATGCTCGTGTTTTTCTGTCCCAAATAAAGGTGTTGAACCGTCCCTTCCGCTCTTTTGGAGTTCAGCAGAATTTCGCATTACTATTGACTCTGATAATTACCAGCTCTATGTTGCCACCAATTCATCTGACGTTCAGAAATTGTATGAAGAAGATCAGGTAACAGAATAGCTGAAGCTCTATTGTCTATTAAAAGATAGTAACAGTCTTCTTTTATAGCGGTCATGGTTCTCGAGCGATTTGACATGGAAGCCATTTTACTTGAGGGCGTCTCCTTTCTTGGATACCTGTATTGGAGTCAAAACGGAAGAGGGGTATACCATGACTCTGCACGTCTGGCACATTAACTTTTTTAGGGTACTGTTCTTTAGATAAAGGTCTAAACTGCTTTATCAATTCTCACCTCTTTTCAATTTCAGTTTTTATCGACAGTGGTAGGGCTAATTTTATTTTTTTACGCCAAAACTTTATGCCAAAACGTTGCCTTCCATTACGGCACTGGGGTAGTCCTTGGAATTTGTTTTTCGTTGATCATCATGACTTACTTAATGCAGAAAAAGGTAACAAAGTATTCTAATTTCTCAGAGTTATCAGCTTATTAAAAGTCTTGCAAATTTTTTCCAGTTTAAATTTTTTCTGGCCTGGTGGGTAGTTATGTACTCCATGTCATTTTTTGCCCTTTCTACGGTTTGGTATAACTTTCAAACCTTTGTCATGCAAAACCACGTCTATTTCATAGCGTATATTGTGTCAGTAGGGGCCATCAGTTTTGCTGTAACCTACAGAATGGTAAATATTGATCAGGTGACTTGTAAAAATTTATTGCCAATCTCGTTTGCCATTTTCGTAGGGTCCAGTGGAGAACCAGAGGACACTTAACTTAGTAAAATGGAGTTTGCAATTAATAGGCCTTGTTTTGATCTTTGCATCCAGCTACCACGAGGTAATCTATACTATTTTGTTAGGAATTCAAAATTTTAGATTTGATTGTTTGAAGGGAGCAAGTTTGGCTTTAGTTATCGCCCTCCTTCTTTGGTCTGCAATACCAAATTATTTCAAGACCCAAGCCGTGGTAAGTCAAATATATTTACCAGAAATTTACCAAGGTCATTACGTTAAATATTATAATATCTTTCTCTAGACTGAGCTTCGGTATAGACTTTGCAAACCAAAAGTAAGACTTTTAACGGAGCAAGAGTACCTGGACCAGTCCTTTGTTGCCACCCAAAAAGCCTTACAGGATCTCAGGAACTACTGCGCTTCAAAAGAATGCAATGCTTGGTCTCTTACAACTAAACTGCAAAGCCCCATGAGGTTCGTCAAATATCCATTCAAAGCTGATAATTAATGTTTGAGAATAAAACATATCTAAGGTTTGCTGAGTTCGTCCAGGGAGGAAGCCATCTCACCCAAGAAGAGTTGGTTGAGCATTCTCATCACGACCAAAGCGACGAAATCGCTATTCAACATGAAAACGGAGTCCAAGACTTTAGCGAATCAGATTTTTCCGAAGACGACGATGACTAAAATTACTCAAAGAGGCTTTTGTTTTATTTTACAAGGAGTCCTCATCTCACCGGTTTGTCTCCCAGCAACTTTGCACAAAAATTATTTGCCTTTTGCTAGGCAATGGGCTGACGTACTTTTGATGACAAACATTTAAGACTAAATGTCTAAATTGAGAGCTTTCCAAATTTAAATCCTGAGAACAAATCCATTTTCTAAATAACTACTTTCATAGAAATGGACAAAATGATCTAGAGATATTACGAAGTTGTGTTTGTGAGTTCGAAATCAATAAGATTTTTAGAAAAAATTTATTGCTTTCTCAAAGGTTCTTAGAGGAGAATAGTCAAAATACACATTTACTCTCGTTTACCCAGTATATTGCAGTAAAAACGAGGAATAATTTATTTTCATCCATTAAAGCAATATCATTATAAGCCTCAAAACCTAACCGGAGACGGTCGCCAACGAGGGGAAGGGGCTCTGCTTACTTACGACAAGCTTTTGATGCTGTTGAGATATGTAACCCTTGATTTTTCCCTCGTAAATTAGGTTTGCAAGAATGCATTCAGTTTCGTCAGCATCGATGTCTTCAACTTTCATCATTCTTTAAAAAAGGAATTCGAGACTTGTAAAAATGCCAAAATAGATTAAAAAGAACTTATTTGTGATTTTTTTTACCTTAATGCTACTAAAAATGCTTCTAATGGAATCTGGTGGGTCTTCATTAAAATTGCCACTTTTTTGAATAAGTTTCTAAAAAAATAAGAGAATCTAGATAAAATATAAATTTTAGTAATTAATGTATTATTTCTTTACCTATAAGTTATTATTTTGAGCTTTTCGAGTATGAGAAAGATGCCACATTTAATAAAAAACTTTTCATGCTTTTCCAATGTATCGTTAAGCTTCAGAAGGTTTCCTTGCTTCACAGCATTTGCTACTTCTGAAAACTGCATCAGATTGTACCTTGAGTTATAAAGAAAGGGTAAAATTAACCTGTCAAATAAATTTTCTTGCATTAGGGTCATACTTTTGAAGCATCCAGAGTGTTGGCATTTGACCTAACAACATCTTCACAGGTATAAGATAAATGAGAATTGCACGCTTGTTTCCTTGGCACTTTTTGTGGCAGTGTTCAAATGCAAACGTTAGGTACTTTTCTGCAGTCTGAAAGTCATTGTCAAATAGATGCTTTCTTCCGACGTAGTATTTGTAAGTAACTTGCTGTGACTTGGGATATCTAGAAAGAAATTTCATGCCTCCCCAATAAAATTCGTCTTAAGAACTTCGAATTTTTGCTTTACCTGTCCTTAAGTGTTGAGGACTCAATGGCTCTAATAAGAGGTCTGCAAAGATGTAATTTGTTCACTTTGAAATATATTTTGAAGAGCTGGTTGACGATGTTCAGTACACCTGAAAACCAAAGCATCATTTGTCAGGTGGTTAAAATTGAAAAAGGGTTCTCGTTTATAATCTTACCCCATCTTTTTGTCACGTCCTCGGCAGACTTGCTGTCCAGTGTACATGTGCGGAAACAACTCATGATGTGTTCAGAAGCTTTTTCAAGCGTTTCTCCTTGAAAATCCTTTAAACTAGTATTCAGGCCATTTAAGATATTTCGAGAAGAAAAAAGTACCAGGTTTTCCTCCACTTTTTTCTGCTTGTTTGTCCGCCTTGGAAGCAATGAGACGTAAGTCAAGACAAAGTGTGTACATCATAGGCAGAGGCCAGTTATCGTCTTTTTGAGTTGCAAGCAGTTTGCAGAAGGATTGAACTGTAAAAAAGAGTTTAATTTTTTTCATTTGATGTGGTTGTTTTTTCTATTGCAGTTAGATTTTAATATACCAGCTACAGCTTGCGACTTGTAAGCTTCAATAAAATCATCTCTGGATACAGCCCAGCACGTTCTAAGATGTGCAGACACAATCTCATCCAAAGGACTATCTAAGATATTGAAAACTACCGAGTCTGGATCCTCTATCTATAATTTAAAACATTTATAAGATTGAAAAGATTTGCTTGAGTTTTGCTTTACCTGGAGCTGACGTTCGTTAACATGAAAATCCTTCAGCGATAACAAAATTGCCAAGTTTTCTCCGTCATAATTGTTCCATGCTTCACCTGCTGAATTGAGATAGTTTGAAAGCGACATCTAGAAAAAAATTATGGAAAATTACAAAACAGGAAATTCATCGTATTGTCTCGAGTCAGTTTTTAGATTTATTTTGACGCTTTGAGTAAATCCAAATGTTGATAAGATGGTTTAGAGGCTGATTGTACTATTTAAATATTTTGGTGTTTAGAAAATCTTCCACCAAAGACAGGGATCGGTATAGACATTGGGGGAAAAAAATTGAACTAATTCCAAGCAGTTTATCAAGTTTACTGGCAGATGAAAGAAACAAATTTTTGTAAAAAGATAACAAAAAGTGTTAAAAGAAAGACTCATCATGAAAATTAAACAGTGAAAGATTATCTGACTGTTGTCATTTATAAAAAAGCCAGCAATCTCATTTAATTGTTGAAAAGTTGGCTCGTTTGATTCATTGTTAAAAATAAGATCCACAAAACGAAGGATCACTTTATGAGTATCACAAGTTAAATGGTTTGATCGAAAAATAAAAAATTTTCTTTAGCCGTGAATTGTTTCTGGTTGGGCTAGGGGTAGAGAGAACAAGTTGATCCCATTTTTAGGACACATTCTTTTCGTTTAAAACAGTTTTCGTTTCACACTTTGAATTAGATTCTCTTTCAGATATGTGCTGTCGATCGTTGATGTCGCTCTTGTCGTTGTTCCATTTTTGTATTGAATAATAAGATTAGTTTTGGCATTCAGGTTTCGCTGTCGACGACGTATTCGATTGTTCTTGGTCTTCAAACATTCGAGCAGCACGTTGAAACATTTGATTATCTTCCACTCTAGAAACCCCTGGTTTAGAGGAAGGCACGTGAACAGTTCCAGATTTAAAATCGAACATGTTTGCCAGAGTTTTTACAGACAGCACCTCCTCCTGTGAGTATGAAAATGCCTTAACCTTTTGACATCTTAACCATTCAAAATATCAAACCTTGTCGCCTTCTAAAGACTCTGTTTCTGTTGTAGACGTCTGTCTTTTTGCGAATGCAATTGGAGTGGAAGGGACTGATGAAGAAAAGGATGAAGTTGAAGATGAACTCGAATAATGACTGAGAAATTTCGTACGTAACTGTAGTGGAAAGTTCGACTAGAGAGTGTAAAAGCAATTTAAACATGTTAGTATTGATCCTTGCGCATAAATACATACATATATATACTTACCAGGTTCTGTACAATAACATCTGTTGCTGGATCGGATGCACTTTGTGAAACCAAAACAGGTTCTGAGGGAACTGTTAATTCATACTCCATCTTTAAAATAAAATTGAACGATTTGGTCAATTTTTTCCAGCAAGTCTATTTTATTCTTCTTTAATTTATAACATGGCATTATTTTAATGAATTTTTAAAAAGTTAACAAATTTAAATAACATTATTAAGAAAGCATTTCCAAAGTTTAGGCACACAATAAAATTGATAAGGAAAAATAACCTGGTCACATTCGCAAGCCTCAGAGTTGATAGGCGGAGCTACGTTTCCTTTGTTTTTCAGACTCGTATGAAGACTCTTTGGTTTACTTTGATCTAATTGATGAAATGCTAATATATCTAATGTTAGTTCTTGCAGGATATGGGCTTTTTACCATATATTGACTTTTTTTCGCTTTCATCTTTGGAAGTATTCTTTTCGATGGGTTGACTAAAGTGATCGAAACATCGACATCGCGAGGCTTGGTATTCACCAAACTGCAAAGAGAGCTAAAGTTGCCAAAAATCGGTTATCAAGGATTTTATGATTCAATGTGAAACTAATGTCAAACCTCGTTGTCCAGTATCAATCGCGCAGTTTTCTCGTTTGGGCTCCAAGATTTGGGACGCCAAGTGTCCGGAAACCAAAGTTCTGTGTTCGAGCCGGTTTTAGTGGATGAGATTACCACAGGGTTTGTTTTTGAATGAATTTGTTGCTGATCATTAAAGGTTTGATTGTTCAAAGTACGCCTGAAAAAACAATTATCGTTTATTACAAAAGGAAATATTTCACAAGCGGAAGAGCTACTAAGCACCTGACAAATTTTCCAGGAACTTGATCTTTTCCACTTTCATCGAAATCTTCTTGCGGCATAAGACTACTTTCTGACTTTGATCTAAACAATCCTTGATAGATCTGACGGTTTCCAGCAGCTTTTAATATGCCCTCATACTCCTAAAGAAAAAAAGCAACAAATAAGAAAAAGAATAAAGTACCTCTGAGAAAACTTCTTTTATTACTCTTAATTGTTTTAAGAAGCTCTTGTTGGGGTTGACAATCGATCTGAAAAGTGATTTAAAAAGTATTGTCTCTACCGTAAAACTAATTTATCTTTACAAATACAAAATCATGCTTTAAAAAGTATATTTTACCTTTGCCTTTTAACTTTCGCAAGAGTTTTGTCCAGGGGCCAACGATGTTCTTTCATGAGAAAAGAAATAACCACAGAGGCAGATCTACTTATTCCCATTTTACAATGAACAAGAACTTTTCCAGAAGATGATTTAGCATTTTTTATGAAGTTGTAGGTGGAGTTGAAGTGCTTCATTAAGTCTGTTGTCTCTTCATCGTAGATTCTAACATTCATATACTGAAACGATCCAGGAAAGAAATTATCTATTTCTCGAGTGACGTTAAGAATATGCGTGATTCCATTTTGTCGAAGTTCTTCGAGATTGGAGGCATTCCATTCTGACCCAAGATATAAGCACTCCTCAATCTTAGAGGCAGGATCCATCTAAACAATCGTTTGAAAATTGGCTTTTAATGTAAATTAATAGAGTCAAAGGTCATGAAGACTCTAAACGTTTGAATTCACAAAATATTCAAAAACAAACACCTTTTATCTATAAATAGTTTTTTACCTGACCAAAAATAACCAATATTTCTTGATCTATGAATGATTTGTATGTCTCAAGGTTTTTGTCAAGCTCAGCTTCAAGTTGGTTTCTTATAACCTTGGATGTAAGGGCATCTAGGTCTGCAGCTTTCATTATTTCTCTGAGTTTGCTTCCTATCAACTAAAATGAGACAAGAAGGTAGAATGGTGGGCAAGGAGGAAATATTTTTGTAATTTCTGAGTAGCCTATTTTACCTGTTCAAAGCTTTTTTGACTATTAAATGAAAGCCGGTCGGGAGAAACTGGTCTGCGTACCAGAATATCTGCCATGTAATTCCACTCGTTAATACAGCTCTAAATATTAACAGAATAAATAATTAAAAAGCAAAAGTACAGAAAAAGAGTATTTACCTGGTGTGATATTATTTTTTTGCAGTATTTTTTAATCCAATCATTTGAACAACCTTCAAGACTGTTTCGCTTTGGATTAAGTTTTTCGAAGATCATGGAAAGTGTCTGAATAACAGTCCAGAGAGCCTTTAAGTTTAAATTGAAAAAAATCATAAATGCATATTGTCTATATTTGGCTTTGAGCTTGCTTTCTTCTTGTGTAAGAAATTCTTACAATTTCCTATTTCATTAATATGTCGCCGTTTTGGCCAGGTTACATTCACGCGTACAAAAGCTCAGGCAAACAAATTACAAATTACCATTCTTATTCGTTTGTCCATTTCAAACAGCTAAGCTGTCTGTAAGGTGCCATGTGATTAAACCATTGGGACTGCACCATTTATTGGAATTCAACCCTCGTTAAATTATTGTCTACTTACTTGAACCGATATTGGCTTGAAAATGAAATGTTGTTGTCTTTCCACAACGCTAAAACCACCATCTCCATCTAGGATAACCTTTGAATCTCTCATTAACTTTAAAACCTAAACAAAAATATTTACGTAGTCTCTTATTGAGAAATGGACCTTGATTGAATAAGTTACCAAGCCAATAGTTGGAGGTTCATCTTCGTTATTGAAAAAGTCTACACCAATCAAGCAATACTCAGTATTATGAGATACGATGCATAACTTTCGCGTCCAAAGACCCTCAAGCTGAACCGTCTGAAAATACAATTTTGAGCTGAAGAATTTATAAAATAGAATTAAGCTATCTCGAGTCGACCTGAACGACTTTATCTCCGGGCTCAAGAATTTTCTCAATCAAAAGTTTTCTTTGTCTGCTTGAATTTGTACTGGAGTGTGTTGTTTCATTACCTAAAACAGACTAGTTTTGGTGCTTGTTGAAAAAGAGTCATTTTCTGACAATTAAGTCATTATGGTTGCTTCTAATTAGTTCAGATATAATTGCTTACTTAAAAGCCAAAAAAATTCAAAACTTTTAATGTAACATTTTGATGGTTTTAAAAAATTTCATTCATTAGAGAAAAAAAAGTTGAGAGATAAACTTATGTACTATGAGGTGTCTCCACAAAAAACTGAGACGTTTTCTTTTTATGTCTTGTAGGGTCCATGATTGAGAGCTTGCCGATTTGAGTGTTTTTGAGCCAACGTTGAATGCCCTCACGAACTGCAAACGAGAACAGAAAACTAAACTGAAGGTAACATTGTCGTTACACTTTGTTCTTGTGCCAATGAACATTTTATAGCCTTCGATTTTAGAAAGCAAATTGTAAATTGAGCTTATAGAGTGAAAGAAAAGGATTTATTTTTGACTAACCAGGCCTTCTTTCGTTATTTTGCCCTCCATGCTCTTGGCTATTGATCATTTTGTTTCCTTTGGACTGCAGTGTTGCGGTGGGGGAAACTAGGGTCACCACCATATCGAGAGACTTTCTGGATGAATCTCTCACAATTCGAAGTGATCATCTAACAAGTCGGAACAAACTTTTCACATAATGCGTATGGTTCGCTTTATCAACTAATATTTTTTAAAGAAAATCTGTAAATCTCTTGCATCTTATAACCTTGAGGATGAAACAAACTTTTCAAAGAAAACTTACTCATTTTCTTATCAACATCATTAGCTTCCTGAGCTCGTAATCCTTCTTCACATCTGCGTATTGTTGTCGTTGTTTATTTTGGTGTGGAACGTCTTTTGGGTTAGTATGAGAAGAATCGGTTAGCGAAAATCAATTAAAGATCTTCTAATTTGCAACACATAGGCTTTGAGCAAACCTATGGCAGTTTGCAAGGCGTTGTAAAAACAAAAGAAACTTTATTTTTCTTTCCACGGTTATCTAAAATAAATAACTAAGGAGCACAACAAAGGTGTAGTCTACCACTTTTATCATACAAAGTGCATTTTGATTTTGTTTTCTTTTGGACTGCTGTCTAGTGTTTTCAACTTTTATTTAGAGAATTCCACAGATATCTACGGAGGTTACGTAAAACCACTAACCGCACCAAGTAAAATAAGTGTTGGGAATTTTGGATCTTGTGAATGAAAGTGGGAATTGGAAAGAGAAGAAAGGGCGTTTAAAAACCTAATATTTACCAACTGGTATTCTTAATCTGTGTTATGTAAGTATTTTTAAGGATATAATTATCTGTTTGAACGAACCAAAGCTCAATTTTCAACCATTCATTTTGAATTTAGTTTTTGTTCAGATCTGTTAACGAGACTGAAAAAATGTTTGGTTTATCAAGACAGCCAATATTAACTACGAGAAGTGCTTTTTTCTTGAGAAATGTGTCCACTACTCAGGCAATTGAGGAAAGGAAGGCAATGCTCGACCGTATGATCCGAGTCGACCATGCTGGCGAATATGGAGCTGACAGAATCTATGCCGGCCAAATGTTCGTTCTCGGACAAGATAAGAAGACTGGTCCACTTATTCAGCATATGTGGGATCAGGCAAGAAAATATTCTGTTTCATTTACTTTTCTTTATGTACCAACTCGTTCTTCATTGAAATAGGAAAAAGACCACTTAGAGGCATTCGAAAAGATGATGCCAGAGTATCGAGTGAGACCTACTATTCTGTTGCCAATTTGGCATCTAGCCGGATTTGCTCTAGGTGCTGGATCTGCTCTGATAGGAGGGAAAGAGGGTGCCATGGCTGCCACTGTGGCGGTCGAAGCTGTGATTACAGAGCACTACAACGATCAGGTTAAAGTTGTTACAATTTTTCTCTTGTAATGACAAACAAAACTCATTGACTGAAAATTTTCTTCAGATCAAAAAACTTGTCGAAGATGATCCTGTTCTTCATAGGGATCTGGTGAGTTTGTTTTTATTAGAAATATTTTTTCGCAAAAACAAAAATTGCAAATCCCTCTTACTGAAGGTCAACCTTAATGGTCCAAATATTCGTATTCTTCTATATATGTTTCTCTTTTTTCAGTTGGAAACCATAACAAAGTGTCGTGACGATGAGCAAGATCATCACGACACTGGACTTGAGCAAGAGGCAGAGAAGTTTTGGCTGTATACACCTTTTACAACGTTAGTAAAGATGGGGTGCCGCGGTGCAATCTGGTTATCTGAGAGAATATAAATCTTTAGGATTGATTATTTTTAAATCTATGACGGTAAGATGGTTTCCTTGCCCAATGTGTCCTATAAATTCTTAATGCAAAGAGAAAGAAAGTTGGAAAGGATAACACATGTTTTAGTTGTGATAGATAAAATTTATGTAATAAAATTCCAAATAATCAACAAATTTAAAAACAAATGAAGAAAGCACATATTTTACTTTTTAAAAATAAGATTTATTTGAAAAAAATTTAAATAATCAACGAATATAAAAACAAATAGTGATAGTTTATTGTAACGTTATAACAGATGAAATGTTATGTAGCTTTTCGGGTGCGCAACCACTACCGAGTTCGAAATCGTTTCCATCCAAAAACTTGTGGAAATAGCACCGAATGACCTATGTAAACTTTAACTGTGTAAAGGTACTAAGATCATCTAACCACAACTTTACCTCGTTGGCAGTAAAGATAATGACGTAATCAAACTGCCCTCCATCAAAGCCTTAAAAGTCGATTCAGTAAAAATGACGGTGGATAATTTGAACTTGAACTGTAAGACTCACCAGAATGAAGCAAAGTAACTGCATTATTCCAGTTGGTCCCGCTTCCCATGTCAAATCCATTGCACTCGCCTAAGGAAGACCCAGTGAAGGTACTTATGGTTCCCTCGTTGAAGTCGTTACCCAACAGGTTATCAAGATTCTCTCCGACGCAACATTTTCCAGCCCCATTGCCACATAGCTTTTTCACGAACAAAACCAATAGGCTTGCTTACAAAATTCAAATTTTTTTTCAACCAGATACCTTAATCGACAGTTGGCCAACTGCAGTCATCCCACAATCTTCGCATTCAGAGGTGTAAATGTCAACCCTGCGAACATCGTTTCCTAATGCTCCACAAGAAACCAATGTGATTATAACCAGTTTAAGAATTAGCTCCATCTTCATCATTTAAAGGTCTTCCTTAAAATGATGTCTTGTCAGACGTTATGTTTTGGGTGGGATTCTTTTTGTCTGATAATTTAAAGGTCACAATAAAGATTATTTTTTTAGCCTTGGATTACCTTAAAAAAAACTTATCGCTGTTATCAATATTACAAAATTTAGGAGCTTTATTTATGACTTTTGCTGTATGTTGACCCTTGAAACGTTACCTGGTGTATTTAAATGCCTTGATTCAATAATTACTTTGCAATTAAACTTTCAGCATTTTGTTTTACTTACACAGAATCCCCCTATCCCTCAACCCACATGCAACTCTGCCTGCCACATTATTACGTTTTGAGCACTTTTAGTACAGACGATTAATGCTTAGAATGTTTATTGAAATTCTTCTTTTAGCTTCCATATGCCAACGTTTGTTTTTTTGTGTCGTTTAAAGGTACAAATTTCACTGAGAAGCGCTTTGAAAAGAGGATTTTTCTCAGGTGGAAGTTTTTTCTTGAACCTCTCTAACAGGTCCTCTGTGGAAACCTCATTTTCTCCTTCAGATTGTGCCTCTCTTGCGATGAAGTTACGCATTTCAAAAAGAAGAGATACTTGCCAGTTTTTGTTCTCGCACTCTGAAGAGGATCCTATGGATCAAAAGCCAATAAGAGACGAAAAATTTCACGTTGGAAAACATTTACAACCAACAGACCTGATTCATTTTTATTTATCATGATAGCTCCTGCCTTGCGTTTTCTTAATATTTCGAGAAGTTCACCTAAATAACATTTTGTTACTTTAAGCAAATGTATCCTTTAATAATAACGTACTAGCTGCACTTGCTGCAGAAGAGCTGTTCTCATTTGCCATCTTTTTAGACACATTTCCAAAACGAGGCCGTTTGGAGCCATTTGTACCTGACGACCAGTGTTTGGGATTAAATTAATTTTTCAGGCTCCTATTGATCAAACTCATTTTACCTGTCCAAGTCGGTACGCCAGCCTCTGCAGGAAAGCATTGACGTCTTGATAGCCGCAGCTGCTCAACAGCCTCTTTGGCAACACGATCGGCTTCAGCCTCTACCAGCATATAGTCTGCATTGTCTAAAACAAGAATAGAAATTTGTCGAAAAAGACACAACACTAAATTATAAAATAAGCTCAACCATTTTCGACAATTGCATCATGCTTTAAGGCTGAATGTACACCAGTTTTCTTGAAAAGTTTGCTTAATACGTAGTCATCTTGATGCCGATCAGTTTCTAATAAAAATGATTA
>Ga0194133_10003246_pt1 | contig 23423 bp, 21 predicted proteins | sample TA2KigOf40mmetaG_FD_155448 | JGI IMG/M metagenome (GOLD analysis project Ga0194133, IMG submission 155448) | Freshwater microbial communities from Lake Tanganyika, Tanzania - TA2015055 Kigoma Offshore 40m | ecosystem: Environmental > Aquatic > Freshwater > Lake | place: Tanzania: Lake...
TGTCTCGTTGCGCGAGGACTCACTCGCCGCCTGGCGACCGCGGGGGCTCGCGACCGGGTTGATAGCCGGGACGGGTGGCGCAGTGGCGGTGCTCCTCGTCCCCGATCTTGTGCTCGCTCCCGCCTGGATTGCACTGGCCTGGTGCGCCGCGGCGATCACTCGCACCGACCTTGCCCGCCATCGCATCCCCGACGTCCTCAACCTCGCCGCCATCGGGTCGGGCGCACTGCTGCTGCTCATCCCCTGGGATGGGGCTGCCTACGGCAGGGCCTGGCTGGCAGCCCTCGCGGTGACGGCAGCGCTCTTCGTGCTCGCACTCCTGGGGCCGAGCGGCCTGGGCATGGGTGACGTGAAGTTGGCGCCCGCGCTCGGGCTCTACCTCGGCTACCTGGGCTGGGGTGCCGTGCTCGTCGGCGTGGTGGCTGGATTCGTCCTCGGCGCCCTGGCGGCTGTAGCCGTGCTGGTGCGGGCCGCCCTCGCCCGCCAGTCCGTGTCCGGGGCCTTGCGCACTGCGCTGCCCTTCGGGCCCTTCCTGCTGTTGGGCACCCTCGTGGGGCTCGCCTCGGCATGAGGTCGGGATGAGGTCGGGATGAGGTCTGAGAGGATTCGCCCATGGTGCGATGGCTCACGGCAGGGGAATCCCATGGTGCTGCGCTCGTCGCCATCATCGAGGGGCTGCCCGCTGGCATCGAGGTGACCACCGCAGAGATCGGCGAGGACCTGCGTCGCCGACGTCTCGGCGCTGGCCGCGGGGCGCGGATGGCCTTCGAGCAGGACGAGGTGCGCGTCCTCGGCGGCGTGCGCCATGGTCGGACGCTCGGGTCCCCGATCGCGATCGAGGTGGGCAACAGCGAGTGGCCGAAATGGCAGTCCGTCATGTCCGCCGATCCGGTCGATGAGGCCGAGCTCGCCTCCCTCGCCCGCAATGCCCCTCTCACACGTCCCAGGCCCGGGCACGCGGACCTGGTCGGCATGCAGAAGTACGGATTCGACGACGCCCGGCCCATCCTCGAGCGTGCGAGTGCGCGGGAGACGGCGGCACGTGTCGCCCTCGGCGCCGTGGCTCGCGCCTTCCTGAGACAGGTCGGCGACATCGAGGTGGTCAGCCACGTCGTGCGCATCGGCAGCGCCGTGGCAGAGCCCGAATCCGTGCCCCAGCCCGCGGACCGGGCCCACATCGACGATGACCCGGTGCGCGCGCTCGATGCGTCAGCCAGTGCACGCATGCAGGAGGAGATCGCCGCAGCACATCGCGAGGGCGACACCCTCGGCGGTGTCGTCGAGGTGGTGGTCCACGGCCTCCCACCCGGCCTCGGAAGCCATGTTCACTGGGATCGCCGCATCGACGCGAGGCTGGCGGCCGGGCTCATGGGAATCCAGGCCATTAAGGGCGTCGAGGTCGGCGACGGCTTCGACCTGGCCGCTCGGCGCGGATCCCAGGCGCAGGACGAGATCGTCGCCGAGGGCGACCGTCTCACGCGCACCTCAGGGCGGTCGGGTGGCACCGAGGGCGGCATGACGACGGGCGACACCTTGCGCGTGCGGGCGGCAATGAAGCCGATCTCCACCATCCCCCGAGCGCTCCAGACTGTCGATGTCGCGACCGGGGAGGCGGCCAAGGCCATCAACCAGCGGTCCGATGTCTGCGCCGTGCCCGCGGCGGGAGTGGTGGCCGAGGCGATGGTCGCCCTGGTGCTGGCCGAGGCCATCATGGAGAAGTTCGGCGGCGACTCCGTGGACGAGACGCGCCGCAACCTGCGCTCCTATCTCGACCACCTGGCCTTCTCGTGACCACGGTGGTGCTCGTGGGCGCCCCCGGTGCGGGCAAGTCCACGGTGGGCCGGCGCCTCGCGCGCCGCTGGGGCGTGGGCTTCCGCGACAGCGACCAGCTCGTGGAGGCAGAGGCGGGCACGACCGTGGCGGACATCTTCGTCGATGAGGGCGAGTCGGCCTTCCGGTCACGCGAGCGCGAGGTGATTGCCCGAGCCCTGGACCACCCGGACGGCGTTCTCGCTCTCGGCGGTGGCGCCGTGCTCGATGCCACGACCCGCGCACGGCTGGTCGGTGTGCCATGCGTCTGGCTGAGGGTGGGTGTCGCGGATGCGGCCCGGCGGGTCGGCCTCAACACCAGCAGACCCCTGCTGCTCGGCAACGTCCGCGGCACCCTCATGACTCTCCTCGATGAGCGCACGCCTCTCTACGAGGAGGTCGCCACCTGGAGCATCGACACGGACGGACGCACGATCGACGAGGTAGTCGAAGCCGTTGCTGTCGCTGTGGAGGCGTCATGACGGACAACGCCATCACCCGGATCCCGGTCAGGGCTGAGAGGCCCTACGACGTCGTCGTGGGGCACGGCTTGCTGGGGGAGTTGCGTGGTCTGCTGGGCCAGGATTGCCGCCGAGTCGCCATCATCGCCCCTGCGGCCCTCGCCACGACCGCGGAGGCCGTGCGCGAGGATCTCGTGTCGGAGGGCCTGGAGGCGATCGCGCTAGAGGTGCCCGATGGCGAGGCCGCGAAGACGCCCGATGTCGCCGCCTTCTGCTGGTCCATTCTGGGGCAGGCCGGCTTCACGCGTACGGACACGATCGTCGCGATCGGCGGCGGGTCGACGACGGACCTCGCCGGCTTCGTTGCCGCAACATGGCTGCGCGGCGTACGCGTCGTGCATGTCCCGACCACGGTCCTGGGCATGGTCGACGCGGCTGTGGGAGGCAAAACCGGCATCAACATCGAAGCGGGCAAGAACCTCGTCGGGTCCTTCCACGAGCCGGCTGGAGTCCTGTGCGACCTCACCGCTCTCGAGACGCTCGCCCCCCACGACCTCGTCGCCGGGCTGGCCGAGTCGGTGAAGTGCGGCCTCGTATGCGATCCGGCCATCCTCGACCTCGTGCTTGCGGATCCCCAGGACGCTGTACGGCCGGACTCCGACCGGCTGCGCGAGATCATCGAGCGCTCCATCCGCGTGAAGGCGGACGTGGTCGCATCTGATCTGCGCGAGTCGATCGGAGGGCCGCTCGGACGCGAGGTGCTCAACTACGGTCACACACTCGGGCATGCCATCGAGCGCGTGGAGGACTACCGGTGGCGGCACGGTGCGGCGATCAGCGTGGGCATGGTCTACGTCGCAGAGTTGGCGAGGCTGGCGGGGCGCCTCGATGACTCCACGGTCGACCTGCACAGGCAGGCGCTGGGTGCGCTCGGCCTGCCGACGACGTATTCCGGCGGTCGATGGGATCGCATCCATGCGGCCATGCGCGTCGACAAGAAGGCACGCGGCGACATGCTGCGCTTCGTCATCCTCGACGGCGTGGCTCGGCCAGCCATACTCGAAGGGCCCGACCCCGCCCTGCTGGCGGCGGCTTACGCGGAGGTGACGACGTGACTGGTCGACGCGTGCTTGTCCTCAATGGGCCCAATCTGGGCCGGCTGGGCGTCCGGGAGCCGGAGATCTACGGTCACACCACGCACGAGGAGTTGGCGCGTGCGTGCGGCGACTGGGGAGCCGAACTCGGCCTGGACGTCGAGGTCCGCCAGACGGACTCGGAGGCCGAGCTCGTCGGGTGGCTGCACGAGGCCGCGGATGCACGCATCCCGGTGGTGCTCAATGCGGGGGCTTTCACTCACTATTCCTATGCCCTGCGCGACGCGTTGGCGCAGGTGCCAGCGACGACAGTCGAGGTCCACCTGTCCAACCCCGCTGCTCGCGAGGAATTCCGGCACACCTCGGTGATCGCCTCCGTCGTGACGGGCTCGATCAGCGGCTTCGGCGTCGACTCCTACGCGCTGGCGCTGCGCGCGATCGCAGGGCGGGATGCCTGAGGTTCACGCGCGTCGGCGCGCTCAGGCCTGGGCGCGGGCCCTGGACGCCTGCCCCGAGGCCACCGCGCTTCTCGTCACGTCGCTGGCCAATGTCCGCTACCTCACGGGTTTCACGGGCAGCAACGGCGTGCTCCTCCTCAGCGAGGATGCGGCACTGCTCGGCACGGATGGCAGGTACGCCGTCCAGGTCGTCGAGCAGTCCCCCGACCTCTCCGTGCACCTTGACCGGGCCACCCTCCCCGCTGTGACGTCGGTATGGCACTCCGGGGGCGGAGGCGTGCTCGCTGTGGAGTCCGAACACCTCAGCGTGAGTGATCTGCGCGCACTCGAGCGCGTCATCGGGGCATCCCCGCGAGAGACAACGGGCGTCGTCGAGGCGTGCCGCATGCACAAGGATGCCAGCGAGATCGCACTCATCGATCGTGCCTGCACGATCAGCGACGAGGCACTCCAGGCAATCCTGCCGCGCATTCATGCTGGCGTCACCGAGCGCGAGGTCGCCCGCTGGCTGGAGGCGCAGATCTTCGCCCTCGGCGCGGACGAGCTGTCCTTCGAGACCATCGTGGCCGCTGGCCCGAATTCCGCCAAGCCTCATCACGAGCCGTCACCTCGGCCCGTCGAGGAGGGCGAGTTCCTGCTCATTGACTTCGGCGCCGCCGTCGGCGGCTACCACGCCGACGAAACGCGGACCTTCGTGATCGGCGAGCCGGCGGACTGGCAGCGCGAGATCCATGCCGTCGTGGCACGCGCCCAGGAGGCCGGACGCGCGACGGCCCGCGCCGACGCGGACCTGCGGTCCGTCGATGCCGCTGCCCGCTCCGTCATCGCCGAGGCTGGCTACGCCGAATTCTTCGATCACGGCCTCGGGCACGGCGTAGGCATCGAGATCCACGAGGCGCCGTTCCTCGGCCCACGTGCCACAGGTAGGCTCCCGGCCGGTTCACCGGTGACCATCGAGCCCGGCATCTACCTCCCCGGCAGGGGAGGGGTGCGCATCGAGGACACCATCTTAGTAGCCGAGGGTCCCAGCAGATCCCTGACGACGTCGCCCCGCGACCTCGTGGTGCTGGGCTGATGGGGAGGACGACGGCAGATGGCAACGACGAACGACCTCAAGAACGGACTGGTGCTCAACCTGGACGGCCAACTGTGGGCCGTCGTGGAGTTCCAGCACGTCAAGCCGGGCAAGGGCGGTGCCTTCGTCCGGACAAAGCTCAAGAACGTGCTCTCGGGCAAGGTGGTCGACAAGACCTTCAACGCCGGGGTCAAGGTGGAGACGGCCAATGTCGACAAGCGCGACATGCAGTACCTCTACCGCGACGGTGACGACTGGGTCTTCATGGACACCTCGACGTACGACCAGGTGAACATCCCCAATGCCGTCGTCGGCGACAACTCACGGTGGATGCTCGAGAACCAGGAGTGCATCGTCGCGATGCACGAGGGCAATGCGCTCTACGTCGAGCTGCCCGCCGCGGTCGAGTTGACGATCTCCTACACCGAGCCCGGGCTCCAGGGGGATCGCTCGACGGGCGGCACCAAGCCGGCGACGCTCGAGACGGGCGCGGAGATCCAGGTGCCGCTCTTCATCGAGTCCGACACCCGCGTCAAGGTGGACACGCGCGACGGCTCCTATCTCGGTCGCGTCACCTGACGTGTCCGCTCGCCACAAGGCACGCAAGCGCGCGCTGGATGTCCTCTTCCAGGCCGATCTGCGCGATGTCGATCCGTTGACCGTCCTCGCTGATGCGCAGAGGCTGCGCTCGGATGAGGGCGACGTGCCGCTCAATCCTTACGTCGCACAGCTGGTCGAGGGGGTCACCTCGCATCGCGCCCGCATTGATGAGCTTCTCTCGACGTACTCCCTGGGCTGGACCCTCGAGCGCATGCCGGGGGTTGACCGGTCAATTCTGCGGCTCGGGGCCTACGAGGTCCTGTGGGGCGACGTGCCGGAGGCCGTCGCGCTGGATGAGGCGGTCGCGCTGGCCCGGGAGCTCTCCACCGACGACTCGCCGGCCTTCGTAAACGGCCTGCTGGCTCGAATCGCGGGGCAGAGGTCCACACTGGACCTTGAGGCCTAAGGCAAGGTCGCTCGCGTAGGAGGCGGTTCGATGAGGTGGGTGCCGGTGGCAGCCGGCGCAGGTGTCCTGGCGGGAGCGGTCTTGGGCGCTGCGCTCGTGGCGCCCGCGATCGCGGCACGCGACGAGGCCGATCCTCGGGCCGCGCAGCGCATCTTCTCGTGCGTCACCAATGCGACAGGGGAGTTGCGCATCGTCAACGCCGACGACACGTGCGCCCGCGGCGAGCAGCGCCTGGTGTGGAACCAGCGGGGCATCCCCGGGCCCCGGGGAGACGAGGGGCCGGAGGGCCCCCAGGGCATTCAAGGTCGCCCGGGAGCGCAGGGGCCCCAGGGAGCCACCGGCGCGACCGGTGCGACGGGTGCCACCGGTCCGCAGGGGGCTCAAGGGCCGAAGGGGCTGCCGGGTGACGTAGGCAACCCTGGACCCGAAGGCCCCCGAGGCGAGAGAGGTCCCAGCGATGGCTACGTCGTGAGCCTGGTGGACGACACGTTCTCGCAGGAGCCCGTCGTCGTCGCCCGGCTCGTCCTTCCGGCCGGCACCTACCTGGTCGACGCGGCGGCGTACCTCTCCCTCGACCGCAGTGGCGGTCCCTTCGACACGGTGTCGTGCGGACTGGATACACCCGGATCGACCTTTGCCTCCCTCACCGCATTCGGTCAGGTGAGCTTCCCCCTGGCCGCCAGCGTGGAGATCCCCGAGCCGGAGGGGGAGATCACCGTCGAGTGCGTCAAGGGCCAGGCAGGCTCGGTTCGCGCCAGCGGCACGCTCACCGCGGTGAGGGCGGGAACGCTGCACACCCAGTAGGTCATGGAGTGCCCCGGGTGGGATTCGAACCCACACTGGACGGTGTTTGAGACCGCTTCCTCTGCCGGTTGGGATACCGGGGCCCAGGCCTCAGGGTACTCACGTTCGCCTAGGCTGCCGACGTGACGCAGGCACGACCGAGCATCGTGGTGGCCGAGGACGAAGCCGTCATCCGCATGGATCTTGTCGAGTTGCTCCGCGAGGAGGGCTATCCCGTTGTCGGGCAGGCCGCCGATGGCGAGACGGCTGTGGCCGAGATCCTGGGTCGCGGCCCGGATGTCGCGCTCGTCGACATTGCCATGCCCGGGCTCGATGGCATCGAGGTCACTCGGCGCGTGAGTGAGCGCACCGCTGTCGTGGTCGTGACGGCGTTCGGGCAGCGCGAGCGAGTCGCGCAGGCCCGCGATGCGGGGGCGATGGGCTACCTCATCAAGCCGGTGGGCCGAGACGATCTGATGCCGGCGATCGAGATGGCATGGTCGGGATGGCTCACCCTGCGCGATGTCCGAGGGATCGCCGTGGAGTCGGCCGCTGCAGCGGAGCGCGCCGAGCAACGCCTCGCCGATCGCAGAGACGTCGAGCGTGCCAAGGGCGTCGTGGCCGAGCGGCTCGGCATGGGCGAGGAGGAGGCCTACCGCTGGCTGCGCCAGGCGGCAATGGATGCTCGGCTCCCGCTCGTGGACGTCGCCCGGGAGGTCATCGCCACGCGGGTCGCGGAGCACCACCCGCCCAGCGGAGACGGCCCCAAGGTCACGAATCGGTAACGGGCCGTGTCACGGTTTCCTAACCATCGGATGACGATCGCCGGGGGCGATAGCGACGGACGGGCGTTCCCGCGGTAGGTTCGTCTCACCAGCACGGCGGGCCGCGCGTTCGCGACCCGCTACCCCTTAAGGAGAAATTGATGATCCGACGCAGCCCGATTGCGGGGGCAGTCGTGGTCCTCGGCGCCGCGAGCCTTGTGCTCGCCGCGTGCGGTGGCAGCAGCAGCACTTCGGAGTCCTCGAGCGCCGCACCGGCCTCGAGCTCCGCAGCGCCCGCTCCGTCATCGTCGTCCGCCGAGCCCGCACCCTCGTCAGACTGCAAGAACACCCAGCTCAAGATCGGCACGCTGCTGCCGGCGACGGGCAGCCTCGCCTACCTCGGCCCGCCCGAGTTCGCAGGCGTTGACCTCGCCGTCAAGGAGATCGACGCCGACGGTGGAGTCCTCGGTCAGCCCGTGGTCAACGAGTACGGCGACTCCGGCGACACCGAGACCGACATCGCATCGCAGACCGTCGACTCGCACCTTCAGAAGGGCGTGCAGGCGATCATCGGCGCTGCGTCTTCCGGTGTGACCTTCACGGTCATCGACAAGATCACCAGCAACGGCGTGCTTCAGATCTCGCCGGCCAACACCGCTCCCTCGCTCACGGACTACCCGGACAACGGCCTGTACTTCCGTACCGCGCCGTCCGACGCCCTCCAGGGCGCCGTCCAGGCCTCCAACGCGATCGACAACGGGTTCACCACGGGCGCCTCGATCGCCCGCAAGGATCCCTACGGTGAGGGCCTGCAGAATGCCTTCGTTGCGGAGTTCGAGGCGGGCGGTGGCACTGTCACCGAGGCCCTGACCTACGACCCCACCGCCGCGTCCTTCGAGGCCGAGGTGGCCAAGATCGCCGCGACGAACCCCGAGTTCGTGCAGGTCGTCGGCTTCGATGAGAGCACCAAGCTCATCCAGGAGATGATCAAGCAGGGCATCGGCCCGCAGGACGTCCAGATCTACCTCGCCGACGGCAACCTGTCGACGACGGCGTTCAAGGACTTCCCGAAGGACACGATGACCGGCGTGATCGGCACCGTGCCGACGGGCGATCCCTCGGTGGACATCGAGGCCTTCAACGCCAAGCTCCTCGAGCAGGATCCGGCGCTGACGGACTTCGCTTACGGCGCTCAGGCCTACGACGCGACGATCCTCGTCGCGCTTGCGGCCGAGTACGCCGGCTGCGCTGACGGCACCGCGATCGCTGCGGCCATGCCGATGATCGCCAACGCTGACGCTGGTGGCGAGGCTTGCGGCACCTACGCCGACTGCCTCGCGATCATCCAGGCTGGCGGCCAGCCCAACTACGACGGTGTGACCGGCCCGCTGGACTTCAACGAGTACGGCGATCCCAAGTCGGCAACCATCGACGTGGTGCAGTACATCACGAACACGAAGTTCGAGAGCATCGAGGTCGTCGGACCGGTCGAGGTCCCCGTCCCGTAAGCACGTAGCTCAATCAGGAGGCCCGGTCCGCATGGACCGGGCCTCCTGCATGTGTGGGCCGGGCGGCGGAGCCTGCCGGCCGCCGGCCCCGCCACTCGCCGGCCGCCGGCCCCGCCACTCGCCGGCCCCGCCACCAGTTGAAATGCGACCGTTATCGGCATTCCGGCGGCCCCGAGACCACCGATAACGGTCGCATTCGGGTCGGGGACGCGGCCTCGGGCCGGCGTGTTGTCCCCAAGGGAGGCTGCGCGCGGTCATCCACCGGGGTGAGCGCAGCCGGCGACCTTGGCGATCGTGGGGCGCAGGGTGGCCGCATGACGTCAAGACGTATGCGCGAGCTCGCTCACGACATCGAGACCTTTGCGGGACGTGCTCCCTTCACGGCGGCCGACGCCGCGGACCGGGGGATCTCCCCGGACCGCCTGGCCCACGCGGTGCGCGTGGGAGAGTTGCACCGCATCACACGAGGCAACTATGCGTTGAGAGACGAGCCGATGGACTTGGCGCGTCATCACCTGGGCCTTCTGACCCAACGGGGAATCCCTGGCGTGGTCGGCTGCACGAGGGCGGCCGACAGCTGGGGAGTCGCCACGTTCGGCAGTGTCGGCGCAGTCTCCGCCGCACCGCTCACCATCCTCGTCCCTCCGGGATCGGAGGTGCGCCGGGGCACCCGCTACGGCGTACGACTCCGGGTGGCTGACATCGACCCGGTGGACATCCGCATCGTCGACGGCGTGCCCATGACGGGCCCCATGCGGACCGGACTCGACATCGCCCGGGATACTGGCAGATGCCGACCTTCGGCGCTGGTGCCGCTGTCGAGCGGCGTGCGCGCGGAGCTTGCTTGGGCACTCGGGGTGGAGGGCCCTGCATCTGCCCGGGAGGTGACCGACTGCCTCCATGGGGACGCACGTGTGAGGATCGAGCTGCTGGCCTCCCTGGCCGACATGGTGGGCCGCGTCAATGGCTACGGCATGAAGTGGGTCAGGAGGGTGCTCGCTGACGTGGAGCCCTTGCTCGAGACTGCCCTCGAAGGGTTGGCATGGTCCGTGATCACGGCCACGGATCTGCCGCGACCTCAGCCTCAGGTGTGGATCCGGGGGGCAAGCGGCAAGCGCTACCGGGCTGATTTCCTCATCGCCGGCGTGGTTGTCCTTGAAGCCGACGGGGCCGTGAAGTACTCCAGCCTCACCCCGTGGCAGGAGAAGAAGCGACAGCACGACCTCGAGGCAGCCGGCTACTGGGTGGTGCGCTGCACCTGGGAGGAACTCCTCCGCCGGCCGCATGAGGTGATCGATCGGGTTCGGCTCGCGCTGGAACGTGCGACCCTGGCTGCCTCGTGGCGTGACGTGCATGGGCTCAGATAAGCCCGGCATCTACTCAGCACATCGGGGCGCCGCATGCTGCGGCCCCAAGGAGTGTGACTCACACTGCAGTCACGGCCCAAATGCGACCGCCGTTGGTGGTCTCGGCGCCCGCGGAGTGCCGACAACGGTCGCATCCGGCACGGCCGCATTCGACGCGTCCCACGTGCTGAGTGAGGGGCGACCCAACAGCATGCTGCGGCTGCGGCGAACGTCGGGATGATGAGCGGACTACGCCTGAGCGAGTGTGCCGAGGTAGAGCTCGATGACCTTGGGGTCATTGGCCAGTTGGCTTCCCGTGCCCGTGTAGGCGTTCTTCCCCTGGTCCAGGACATAGCCGCGATCGACGATCTGCAGGCATCTCGCCGCGTTCTGCTCGACGATGACCACCGTCACACCCGCGGCGTTGATGCCCTTGACGTTGACGAACACCTCGTCCTGGAGCGCGGGGGACAGACCGGCGCTGGGTTCGTCGAGGAGGAGGACGCTGGGGTTCATCATGAGGGCCCGACCCATGGCCACCATCTGGCGTTCGCCACCGGACAGCGAGCCGGCTCGTTGGTTGCGACGGTCGGCCATCGTGGGGAAGATCGAGATGATGCGCTCGAACTGCTCCTTGAAGAGCTTCGGATTCTGGTAGCAGCCGACCTGGAAGTTCTCCTCGATCGTCAGCGAGGGGAAGACGTTATTGTTCTGCGGGACAAAACCAACACCCTCCTTGACGAGAGCGTCGGCCCGGAGGTTCGTGATGTCCCGGCCGCGCAGCGTGACCTTGCCCGAGTAGACGCGGACCAGGCCGAACATCGCCTTGAGTAGCGTGGACTTGCCCGCACCGTTGGGTCCGATGATCCCGACGAGCTCGCCCTCCTTCGCCGTGAGCGAGCAGCCATTGAGGATGTTGACCCCGGGGAAGTACCCGGCCGTCAGGTCATCGGCATGCAGGACGTAGTCGCCCTCGCCGGGGACCATGGGGCCGGGGGTGCTGAGCTGCTCGGCGTTGAGGTCGATCTCCTGCTCGAAGACAGGGAGTTCGCTGGGGTCGTTCTCCTCGCCCGGCTGGATCCCGGCCCTCGGGTCGAAACCGCTCATGCTGTTGTCCCCTCCGTGAGCGACTCGCCGCTGGCCGTGAGCTGCTGGTCGTGGTGCGCGCCCAGGTATGCGTCGATGACGCGCTGATCGCGCATGACGCTGTCGGGCTGCCCCTCGGCGATGATCTTCCCCTGAGCCATGACGATCACCCAGTCGCTCACGTCGCGGACCATGTCCATGTCGTGCTCGACGAAGACGACGGTCGTGCCTTCCTCGCGAATGTCGCGGATGTGGTCAAGGAGGCTCTGCTTCAGTGCCGGGTTGACGCCGGCCATGGGCTCATCGAGCAGGACCAGATCGGGCTCGAGCATCAGCGCCCGCGCCATCTCCAGCAGCTTGCGCTGCCCGCCGGACAGGGAACCGGCGAAGTCCGAGGCCTTGGCGGCGAGATTGAAGCGCTCGAGCAGCACCATGGCGCGCTCTTTGTTCTTCTTCTCCTGCGCCTTCCAGGTGAAGGGGAAGACGGAGGCGACCATGCTCTCGCCCGTCTGCCCTCCCGCTCCGAGGAGCATGTTGTCCAGCACGGTGAGACGGGACAGGCTCTTGGTGAGCTGGAAGGTGCGCACCATCCCTCGTCGGGCGAGTCGATGCGGAGGCGTGTTGGTGATGGTGGCACCGGCGAAGGTCCAGGAGCCGGCGTCGGCCTTGTCGAATCCGCTGAGGACATTGAAGAAGGTCGACTTGCCCGCGCCGTTGGGGCCGATGAGGGCGGTGATGGCCCCCTTCTGGATCTCGACGTGGGTGACGTCCACCGCGACGAGGCCACCGAAGTGGCGGTTGACGCCGTCGGCTACCAGCAGGGGCTCAGGCTTGGGCGCCCCTGGCTCAGGGGTGACACTTGCGAGAGCGGAGACGGCCTGAGCCGCGATCTCACCGGGCATCGAGGGCCAACTCCTTCTTGTCTCCAAGGATCCCCTGGGGTCGGAAGACCATGAGGGCCATGAGTCCCAGTCCCACGAGGATGAAGCGGATGGGGCCCACCTGGGTGGGCTCCATGAAGGTGATGGTGCCGTTGTCGATCAGCAGGAGCAGGAACTGCTCGATGAAGACCAGGAGGAACCAGAAGATGATGGCGCCCACCACGGGTCCCAGAACCCGCGCGGCTCCACCCAGGATGAGGATCGTGTAGCAGAAGAACGTGAATGCCGGCACGAAGGAGTCGGGCTGCACGGACTGCTTGGCGACGGCCCAGAAGATCCCGCCGAGGGTGCCGAAGATGCCACCGAGGATGAGCGCCTGCATCTTGCGCAGGTAGGTGCTCTTGCCCAGGGAGCGCACGGCGTCCTCATCCTCGCGAATGCCCTTGAGCACGCGGCCCCACGGACTGCGCATCAGTGCCCACGTGAGGAGCAGAAGCAGGATGATCACGACCCAGCCGACGGTGACGACCCAGGCGTCGTTGCGGGTGTAGCTCAGGGGGCCGAGATCGAAGCGATCCTGCTCGGGGAAGGGGTTGAGGGCGTAGAACTCCGCGCCCATCTTGCCGTTGATGCCCTGTGCGCCGCCGAGCGCATCCGTGGATTTGAACACCAGGCGGATGATCTCGCCCGCGGCGATCGTCACGATGGCGAGATAGTCAGCCCTCAATCGGAGGGTCGGTACGCCGAGGATGAGCGCGAGCACGACCGAGAGGAGGATGCCGTAAAGGATCGCGACCCACAGGTTGGGCACGAAGACGCTGCCCTGCCACTGGATCATGAAAACGCCGATGGCGTAGGAGCCGACAGCGACAAAGGCGATCTGGCCGAAGTTGAGCAGGCCTGTGTAGCCGAACTGGATGTTGAGGCCCATCGTCGCGAGCAGGTAGATGATTGCCGTGACCCCGATGGCCTGGGAAATTGACTGGGTGAGGACGAATCCCATATCCATGTCAGCCCACCCTCTCCGGTCGACCCAGCAGTCCCTGCGGGCGTATGAGCAGCAGCACGATCATGAGCAAGAGGGCCGACGCAGTCTTGAGTTCGGGCGGCACGATGAGCGTGGACAACTGCACGGTGATGCCGACGACAAACGACCCGACGATGGCGCCGCTGATCGTCCCGAGGCCACCGAGGACCACAGCGGCGAAGAGCGTGAGGAGCAGGAACTGCCCCATGGTCCACACGACGTTCTGGGTCATGCCGAGGAAGACGCCGGCATATGCGGCCAGGAGGGCACCGAGCACCCACACCACGGAGATGACACGCTCGACATTGACGCCTGATGCTGAGGCGAGAGCGGGGTTGTCCGACACTGCGCGCGTGGCCTTGCCCAGGCGGGATCTCTTGAGCCATGCCACAGCGGCGGCGAGGAAGACCACCGCGATGATCGACAGAAAGATCGCCTTGGGCGTGATGAAGACCGGGCCCAGGTCGATGCCCGGCTGTCCGGCGAACTGGGCGTAGCTCTCGGGCGAGCCGCCGAAGAAGAAGAGAATCGTGTAGCGCAGGGCGATCGCGAGGCCGATGCTCACGATCATGGCCGCGATGAGGCCCGTGCCGCGCTTGCGCAGGGGCTTCCACAGGACCTGGTTCTGGCCCCAGCCCCATAGGGCGGCGCTGATGACGATGCCGATGGGAGCTGCGATGAGGAGGTTGAGGCCAAGCGTGGTGTTGAGCACAAGGACGGTGAAGGCGCCGAGCGTGATGAGCTCGCCTTGAGCGAAGTTGCTCAGTCCGGTCGTGCCGAAGATCAGGCTGAGGCCGAGTGCGCCCAGGGCGATGACCAGTGAGAGGACGACCCCGTCCAGGATCAACTGCAGGACGCGGTTGAGGGTGATGTCGGCAAAGATGCCGCCTTCGTCGCCACCGGAGTCACCGCCCTCGCCCGCCGGGACGACTGGGAAGAGGGCCTTCTTGTCGCCCTGGAGGACGTTGACCGAGCGCTCTGGGCCTCCCTTGATCTCCACGCCGACGGGGAGCGTGGTCACGTCCACGGTGGCGGTGTACTTGCCCGGCGAGGGCACCTCGATGGTCGCCTGACCCTCGGCATCGGTCTCGGCCGAGCCGGCGAAGCCCTCCTCGTTGGCGACGTTGACCGTCACGCCGGCCACGGGGGACTTGTCGGCGCCGTTGATGATGGCGGTGATCGAGGGCCCCTCCGCCTGGGCAGGTGCGAGCCCCATGAAGAGGGCCGCGGCCAGGCCCACCATGACCAGGATGACGCGGGCAATGACCCGATGCACTCAGCCTCCTGATGTCAGCGGGCCCGGGTGGGCCCTTCTGGCTTTTCGCGAGCATAGTCGGACCGTCGGGTGGGGGTGACCCATTGTTCATTTCGCGATGAAGCCGTGGCGGCTCAGGTGGCGTCGGCGTCCCGCAGGTAGCAGGTGAGCCTGGCCGTGCAGACCGGACGGCCGGCATCATCGGCCACGAGGATGTGCGAGGTCACCAGGGTGCGCCCCACGGCGAGAGGGGTGGCGGTCGCCGTGACCCAGCCCTCGCGGGCCGAGCGATGGTGGCTGCAGGACAACTCGATGCCCACGGCGAAGCGGTCCGGCCCGGCAAGGAGATTTGCCAGCACTGATCCGACGCTCTCGGCGAGCACGGCGCTCGCGCCACCGTGCAGCAACCCGAAGGGCTGGGTGTTGCCGGCCACCGGGATCCTGGCCGCGACCCTCTCGGGGGTGGTCTCCAACCACTCCATCCCCATGCGCTCGCCAAGGCCTCCTCGGTCGGCAGCGCTGATGTGGTCGCGGATGTCGTCGGACATGGCAGCAGCCTAGGATCGCGGGGTGGCAACGGGTGACGGAGGGGCGGGACGTCTGCTCCTGCTGGACGGGCACTCTCTGGCTTACCGGGCCTTCTACGCGCTGCCCGTGGAGAACTTCTCCACCGTGTCAGGTCAGCCGACCAATGCCGTGTATGGCTTCACGTCGATGCTCATCAACGCCTTGCGCGACCTCGATCCGACCCACATCGCCGTGGCCTTCGACGTGTCGAGAGCCACCTTCCGCAGCGAGGCGTACGGCGGCTACAAGGCGACGCGGGCCAAGACCCCCGAGGAGTTCCGGGGGCAGGTGGATCTCATCCGTGACGTCCTGACGGCCATGGGGATTCGATATCTCGAGCGCGACGGCTACGAGGCCGACGATCTCATCGCGACCCTGGCGACCCAGGCCGAGGAAGCGGGTATGGAGACGGCCATCATCACCGGCGATCGCGACACCTTCCAGCTCGTGTCCCCGGTGACCACCGTGCTCTATCCGCGCAAGGGCGTGTCGGATCTTGCACGCATGACGCCGGATGCCGTGCAGGAGAAGTACGGCCTGAGCCCCGCCCAATACCCTGACTTCGCGGCCCTACGCGGAGATCCCAGCGACAACCTGCCGGGCATCCCTGGCGTGGGCGAGAAGACGGCCACCAAGTGGATCGCTGAGTACGGCTCGCTCGCCCGACTCGTCGAGCACGTGGCGGATATTCGCGGCAAGACGGGCGATGCACTGCGCGAAGCCCTGCCCCAGGTGCTGGTCAACCGCCACCTCACCGAACTCGTGCGCGATGTTCCCCTCAACGTCGACCTGACCGAGCTCCAGCGGCGTGCGCCCGCCCCGGAAGCGGTGCATGAGGTCTTCGACGCCCTGCAGTTCCGCGTGCTCCGCGATCGGCTCTTCGAGTCGCTCGCGGTGGAGACGGCACCTGCCGAGGAGGGTCCGCCGATCGAGGTGGAGTCACTCGACGCGGGGGGGTGGTCAGCATGGCTGGCGGCCACCGGAGAGCCGACCGCGGTGGCTGTCCGCGGCACCTGGGGCTCGGGCACCGGGGCCCTCGAGGGTTTGGCTCTTGCCGCACCCGACGGATCTGCTGTTGCCACGGGGCCGTGGCCTGAATTCGCTGCGGCTGACCGCGCTGCGCTCGCGGACTGGCTGGCCGACCCCGCACGCCCCAAGGCGCTTCACGATGCGAAGGGTCCGCTGCTGGCGATGTGGGCTGAGGGCCTGGATCTGAGGGGTGTCGTCACCGACACCGCCCTGTCGGCCTACCTCGTGCAACCTGGCCAGCGGGCCGGCGACCTGCACGCGCTCTGCGAGCGCTACCTGGGACGCGCGATCTCGCCGGACCAGGGTGGCCAGCTCTCACTCGACGGTGAGGAGGACGACCTCGCCGGACAGGCCGCGGCGATCGGCGAACTCGCCGCGGTGCTTGACGCCCAGGTGGAGGCGCGTGGCGCCGGTCGGCTGCTCGCGGACGTGGAACTGCCACTCGAACGCGTCCTCGCCGGCATGGAACGCGTGGGCATCGCCGTGGACCTCGCGGGACTGCAGGCGCTGTCGTCGGAATTCGGCGCTCACGCGCGCGAAGCCGAGACGTCGGCCCACGCGATCGTGGGTCGGTCCTTCAACCTCGGCTCGCCCAAGCAACTGCAGGAGATCCTCTTCGGCGAGCGCGGCCTGCCCAAGACCAAGCGCATCAAGACCGGCTACACCACGGATGCCGAGGCGCTGGCGTCCCTCTACGCCAAGACCGAGGATCCGGTGCTGGAGTGCATCCTGAGATGGCGTGACTGGAGCCGGCTGCGCCAGACCGTGGATGGGCTCATCCCACTGGCCGAGCGCGATGGCCGCATCCATACGACGTTCCAGCAGACCGTGGCGGCCACGGGGCGACTGTCGAGCACGGATCCGAACCTGCAGAACATTCCCATCCGCACGGAGGCCGGACGGCGCATCCGCGAGTGCTTCGTGGTCGGGGACGGCTACGCCGGGCTCCTCACGGCGGACTACAGCCAGATCGAGATGCGGATCATGGCGCATCTGTGCGAGGACGAGGGCCTCATTGGCGCCTTTGCCGAAGGCGAGGATCTGCACACCACCATGGCGGCTCGTGTCTTCGGTGTCTCGCCGGCTGATGTCGATGCCGAGATGCGACGTCGGATCAAGGCAATGTCCTACGGCCTGGCCTATGGCCTGTCCACCTTCGGCCTGGCCCAGCAGTTGGGCATCGACGCCGACGAGGCACGCGTGTTGCGCGATGACTACTTCGCGCGTTTCAAGGGGGTGCGTGACTATCTCCAGGGCGTTGTCGACGAGGCACGGGCGCGGGGCTTCACCGAGACCCTCCTCGGGCGTCGGCGCTACCTCCCGGACCTCACGAGTGACAACCGGCAGCGGCGGGAGATGGCCGAGCGGATGGCGCTCAACGCTCCGATCCAGGGCTCGGCGGCGGACATCATCAAGGTGGCGATGCTCGATGTCGATCGCGCGCTCCAGGCCCGCGGCCTTGCCTCACGGCTCCTGCTGCAGGTGCACGACGAACTCGTGCTCGAAGTCGCCCCGGGGGAGTCCTCCGAGGTGCGTGAGCTGGTCGTCGCGGCCATGTCGGGGGCAGCGGACCTGCTCGTGCCCCTCGACGTCTCGGTCGGTGAGGGCCCGAACTGGGAAGCAGCCGGCCACTAGCCTCCCGCCGGGATCGGTGCCGAAGCGCCCCGTTCTGGCCGCGTGCGTGGCACACTGCCCGGATGCGCCTCACGCCACTGGTCGTCTCCGCTGCCTCCGTCCTCCTGCTCGCCGGCTGCGCCAGCGCAGCGGCGATTCCCGACACCCGCGACCAGAGCGCTGAGGTGCCCTTCACCGGCTGCGACCAGGTCGCGTGCGCCGGGGAGATCAACGGCGCGGCGTACGAGATCGTCATGCCCACCCTGTGGAATGGCACGCTGCTGATCTACTCGCACGGCTACCGCCCCGCGGAGCCTTTCCCGCCCAACTTCAGTCCGGTCGTCACCACGGCGAGTCCCGTGCCCGGGTGGGACTCCGGCGACAAGGCGCTTGGCCAGGCGCTCCTCGACCGCGGCTACGCCATCGCCGGTTCGGCGTACGCCACGAACGGCTGGGCCGTCGAGGACGGCGTGCGCGCCGCGGAGGAGATCCACACGTTCTTCACCGAGCAGGTGGGCCAGCCCAAGCGGGTCTACGTCTGGGGTGACTCGCTCGGGGGGCTCATCACGCAGACCCTGGCGGAGCAGGCCGACTGGGTCGACGGAGCGGCTCCCCTGTGCGGGGTGATGGCCGGTCTGGAGCCCAACATCGGCCTCTCCCTGGACACCGCCTACGGCGTCCAGCAGTTGCTCAGTCCCGAAATCGAGATCTCTGGATTCGAGAGCTATGAGGACGCGCTCGCCAGCTGGGAGGACGCAGCGTCAACGCTGATCGATAGCGCACGCGACCAGGACACGGACGCGATCGCTCGCATCCTGACGATCGCCGCGATGGTGGACGCGCCAAGCCAGACCTACACCTTCGATGGCTCGAGCATTGTCAGCACCGTGTCAGGCACCATCGAGTCACTGCTCACGGCGCTCGCCTACGGCACCGTGGGTCGCCAGGAGATCGACGCCCGTTTCGGGGGCAGCGTGGTCGGCAACGTCGACGCGGTGTACGCCGACCGGCTCGACGAGGCTGAGCGCGAGTCCATCAACGCGCTGGGTGGCGATGGTGCTGCCGATCGCTTCGTGACGATCCTCGACAACGGCCCGCGCGTCGAGGCGGACCCGGCCGCGCAGGCCGCGGCCATCGAACGAGGCGGAGACCCGTCGGGAGCCGTGCGCGTGCCGACCATCACCATGCATACCAGGGCCGACCCGCTCGTGATCGCCCAGAACCAGACCTTCTTCAAGGATCGCTATCAGGCCCAGGTCGACCTGGGCAACGTCAAGGGCGGCCTCGTGCAGCTCTACACCGTGCCGCCGCCGGAGTACTCGCAGGAGACGGGGGCTCCCTACGGCGCCGGACATTGCAACTTCACCCTGGAGTCGCGCATCGCCGTCATCGAGCTGCTCGACAACTGGGTGCGCTACGGCGTCTACCCGGGCCCGGCGGCCATCTCCGACGCGATGGGACCCGAGAGCGGCTACAGCGCCAACTATCTTCCCGGCCCGTGGCCCGCGCGCGAAGCGGTCCTCACCGAGTAGGTCGGTCGGCCGCTGTGCGAGCGGGCCGAAGCTCGCTCGCGGTCACGACCAGGCCCACCAGGGCCAGGGCGACACCGGCCGTGAGTGCACTCGCGGCGAGTCCGCCCACGCTTCGCGGCATGACGATGGTCGCGACGACGACCAGGGTCGCTGCTGCGCCCCACACGGCGATGACGGCTCGGCGATCGTCGACGGCGAGCCTGGTGAGCAGGAGTGCCTGCGCGAGCGCGAACGTCGCCCCGATGGCAGCGAAGAGCCAGGCGAGCGGCACGAGGCTGGTGTACGCCGATCCGCCGACGAACGCGACGACGAGTCCGGGCAGTGCCGCCGTCGCGGCCACGACGACCAGCCCAATGCCGCCGACCGCGATCAAGGACACGACAGTGGCGCGCCCACGGCGTGTATCCGCGAAACGCGGGAAGGCGACCACGCCCACGAACTGCGGCAGCCAGAAGGCCACCTTGGCGATGACGGCGCCGACGCCGTAGATGCCGGCCTGCTCCGCGTCCAGCAGAGCGCGTGCCAGCAGCACGTCGACGTTGGTGAGCACGAAGAGCGCCAGCAGAGCGTGGGTCGCGTGCGCGGACTCGCCGAAGAAGCCCGCCAGCCGCTCGCGTGGCGCACGTGCCAGCGGGGCAACCACGAGTCGGCCCATGACCGCGCCCGCGGCAGTGCCGACGGCGAGCCCGGCCATGGTGCCCAGGACGCTTCCGGTGGCGAGTGCGCCTACCACTCCGCCGATGCCGCGGCCGAGCCCGACGATGGCGTAGACGGCGGCGAGGCGGTGGTAGGACTCGCGCCCTTGCGCGATGCCGTATTGCGCGCCCGCCCAGGTGATCGGCACGAATGTGGCCGCCGCGAGCAGGAGCGATGCCCAACCGTCCAGGCGCAGCAGCCACATGAGCAGGGGGCTGACGGCCAGTGTGGCCAGCGCCACCGCGATCCCCCCGACGAGTCCGTCGCGCAGCATGCTCCGCGCCGCACCTGAGCGGTCTGCCTCGTCCAGGCTCACCAGTCGTCGGGCGGCCACCGCCTGGATCCCCATGGCGAGAACGCTGCCGATCAGCAGGATCCCCAGGAGGGCCGCGAGAATGCCGAATCCGTCCGGACCGAGTGCTCGCGCCGCGACGACGCTGACGGCGTACGCCGCGACCTGCGCGACCCCGAGCGCGACCGCGACCAGGACGGTGTGCGAGGCGAGGGTTCCGCGCTGAGGCGACCGGTCAGTCATCGCCGCTCATGCGTGCAACGATAACGCCCCATGGCGGGCACGCGGTCGACGCGGATCCTGGCCTACGCCTGGATCGGGCTCCTCGCGGTCGTCATCGCCGGCCCGGCCCTGCTGCCGGGCTTCGCCCTGAGTTACGACCTCGTCTTCACGCCTCGCCAGGACCTGCTCCCCGCATCGATCGGGGTCGGCGGGGGCCTGCCGCGCGCGGCGCCGCAGGATGCCGTGGTCGCGCTGGTGGAGACGGTGGTCCCCGGCGCGTGGCTCGAGAAGGTCATCCTGCTCGCGATCCCGATCCTCGCAGGCACCGGGATGCTGAGGCTCCTGCCCGGCACGGGCGCCGGAGTGGTCGGAGCCACGCTGGCCATCGCGAACCCCTACGTCGCCCAGCGGCTGGTCATCGGCCACTGGGGCCTGCTGCTGGCCTACGCACTCGCCCCCTGGGCCCTGATCGTCGCGCGCCGCCTGCGCGCCGGCGGTGATGCCTGGGACGGACTGCGGCTGCTGCTCCTCGTCGCCGCGGGATCGCTCACTCCCAGCGGCAGCCTGCTCATCAGCGCCCTCGCGGTGCCTCCCGCCCTCCTGCCCGGATCGGCCTACGCACCGGCGAGGCGCCTGGCGGTGACGGCCGCCGTCCTGGCGACATGGCTGCCGTGGCTGCTGCCCGCGGTCGTGCATCCGGTCGCCACGGCGGCCGATCCGGATGGCAGCCGCGTCTTCGCGCTGCGCCCCGACATGCCCGGCGGCCCCCTCCTCAGCGCGCTGTCAGGAGGGGGCATCTGGAATGCCGAGGTCGTCCTGGCATCCCGCAGCACAGTCCTGTCGGTGGCGCTTGCCATCCTCGTGCTAGCCCTCGCGACGTGGGGAGCCAGACCGCTGGTGGGGGCTGTCGGCCGCTGTGTCACGTCGTGGTGGGCGCTGTGTGCGGTGATCGGGCTCGTCGCCGCGCTGGCTTCGGCAATCGCCCCGGGTGTCTGGTCGGGACTGCTCGACTCGGTGCCCGGGGCCGGCCTCGCCCGCGACGCGCACAAGCTCCTTGCGCCCTGGGTCCTCCTTGTCGCGGCGGCCGCCGGCATGGGTGCCGCCCGCCTCGCCGGTCGACTCCGTGACCGCAGCGCAGCCTCCGCCCTGCTCATGGCGGTCGCCGTTGTGCCACTTGCCTGCCAGCCGGACCTGCTCGCGGGAGCCGGGGGCCGCCTGAGCGCGGTGGACTACCCCCGGGATTGGAGCACGGTTCGCCAGGCCATCGAGGATGACGGCCGCCCCGGCGACGTGGCCTCCTTCCCCTGGGCGTCCTTCCGACGATTCGACTGGAACGCCGGTCGCACCGTCCTGGACCCCGCGCCGCGATGGCTCACGCGGACCACCGTCGTCGCCGATGACCTCGTGGCGAGCACGCCCCAGGGTGACGTTGTGGTCAGCGGGGACGACCCGCGGGCGCAGGCCATCGCGCAGGCACTGGCACAGGGCGAGTCCGTGGCGGCGCTGATGCCGGACCTCGGCATCGGATGGGCACTCGTCGCCCGAGGCACCCCCGGGCCGGTCCCCGAGCTGCCGGGGTGGGAGCGGGTCACGGACACCCCCACCCTCACGCTGTACGCCGCCCCGCCGGGCACCGTCACGGCGATCCACCCGGACTCCCGCCTCGTGGCCGCCGTAGACCTGGCCATCGCCGTGTCCCTGCTCGCCGGGGTCCTGGCGCTCGGGATCCGGCGAGTCCGGGCGCGAAGGGCAGCCAGGCTGGTAGCGTGAGCCCCACAAGGAGGCAGGCATGGTTGTATGGATCGGTCCCATCGTTGCCGCAGTCGTCGGTGCGGTCGTGGCCGCGGGAGCGTCATTCGGCATCGTGTCTTCGCAGACTGCCGTGCCGCCCACAGTCGATGCGCCGTACGTCGTCTACGGCTCGACCCAGTAACCACTCTGCCCGGTTGCGTGGTCACGCGGGTGGCGCGCCTGCACGGCGCGGTCCAACACACGCATAAAGGTCTCAGCTGAGGCATCCCACGAGAAGCGCTCGGCGTGTGCTCGTGCGCGAGAACCCATGGCCCAGCGCCGCGCGTCGTCGGCGAGGAGCTCGCCCAGAGCCGCGGCAAGCTCCGGCTCGCCTCCGTCGACCAGGAGGCCGGTGTCTCCGTGGACGATGGACTCGGTGACACCGCCAGCCTCGGCGTAGGCCACCGCGGGGACACCTCGCGAGGCCGCCTCGAGGATCACCAAGCCCCAGCCCTCCTTGAGCGACGGGAGCGCGAGGACCCAGGCGCGCGCGATCTGCCGAGCCTTCTCGACCTCATCGACCTGCCCGGTGAAGTCCACGAGGTCCTCCACCCCGTGGCGTCGCGCAGCCTCCTGTAGATGCGGCGCCCACCACCCATCCCCGACCACGGCCACGGTGAGGCCCGGGTGCCGGACGCGCAGGATCGAGGCGGCGACAAGGACATGTTCGACACGCTTGTGGGGCACCAGTCGGCCAAGGACGAGGATGCGCGGCTGGGCATCAGGAACATCATCGACGGGCGGCAGGTCGGCTGTCCCGTTGTGCACGACTGCGATCGACTCCGAGGCGATGCCCTGGGCGATGAGCTCTCGTCGCGTGGCCTGCGACACGGCCACGTAGGAGAGGCCACGCAGGGCACGGGGCGCCGCCACCGACTCGATGAACCAGCCCACCCGCGCGCGGGCAGGGCCGTAGACGACCGGCCACTGCTCGCGGTGGACGTGGTGCACGAGCATGACCGTGGGAGACGATGTCGCCCACCGGGCAAAAAAGGGAATCCCATTCTGCGTATCGACGACGACGTCCACGGAGCCGAGAGCGCCTCGGCGCAGCAGGCGGCGGGCAGAGGAGTAGACGGTGAGCTTGTTGCCTACGCGCACGATCCGGATCCCGTGACGCTCCTCTA
>Ga0194133_10003252_pt1 | contig 23393 bp, 19 predicted proteins | sample TA2KigOf40mmetaG_FD_155448 | JGI IMG/M metagenome (GOLD analysis project Ga0194133, IMG submission 155448) | Freshwater microbial communities from Lake Tanganyika, Tanzania - TA2015055 Kigoma Offshore 40m | ecosystem: Environmental > Aquatic > Freshwater > Lake | place: Tanzania: Lake...
GTCTGTACAAAATTGGGTGGAGATTAGTGCGGGCGTAAAAGAGGGACATAGTTACAAACAGTCTTTCTATAGATATTAACAAGCCAACCAGGCCCCGACGCTGCCCGGGAAATTAACTAAACAGTATAAGGGTACCCATCTGGACATTTTACGTTACACAAAGTTTTCTCTCCCGTGACGCATTTGGGTTTTGGAGTTTGAGGTACCCCAGGGTCAAGGGGTCAAGTTAGTGGGGTCAGACTTGTATTAAGAACCTTCCCTGAGTTGGTGTGGAGATCTGTACAAAATATGCCGGAGAGTGGTGCTGTGGTTTGGGCTTGAAAGAGGGATATATGTACAAACAGTCTTTCTACATATATAAAACATCTATGTAAATAATTATATCAGAAAATACCATTTCCAAAATTTAACCAGGGATAGCTCAGATGACTGTTAGACACAATAACATTGTAGGGAACTGTTGTTAAGTACAATACTTCTTCTGTACAAGAAGAATCAGTTCCTCAACAGGCTATAAGTTGTCAATGAAACAATCTATCAGGATACAATACAAAACTTGCAAAAAGAAAAACTGGAAAGAGGCCTGAGATTCAACTCAGTTTTCAGTCATTGACAGAACAGTTGGGCCTTGATGACCCCATTTCATCAGACTCTTTAAATCTCCAGCCATTAAACTTTGATTATAAGACAGTTTGCAATTTTCCAAATTGTATTATAATCTTTTCAGACTATCTTAATTAAACAAGTGAAAAAACAAAACAAATTTCTCTCTTGTAGCCTAAAAAAAGTTTCATTTTACTTTGGTTAAAGTAAGTCAACCATTCAAGTGCATGTAATGTCTGCTTTTACAATTATTTGACTTAATTAACCAAGCAGAAATATCTTTTCAACATGACTTACTTAAATTCCTCTTTTTTCTACTTTCTTTTTTTTGAAAAATACCACCATGATTTTCATGCTTTGGTGACTAATTGGTTGCCTGGTTTCTAGGGAGATACTAATTTCTTTACACAACTTTCAGGGTTTAAAAAATCATTTTTCAGTGTCTCAGAAACACAAATATTTCAACTGAAAAGGAAGCAATTCATTAATCCACATTGTTAGGCAGAACTGACTTTAAAGACCTTGGAGAAAAATAGAAAGAAAATTTATTTAAAGATCATGACCATTCCCTACAAGGTTGCTTGTGTGGGTACCAAGCATGATACAGCTTTAGAACTACATAGAGATGATAAATAAAGACTGCACACAACCCTGCTACAACTGTGTGACTGAGAGAGGTACTTATAAACTCCTTATGGCAGCTTCCGCGGTTACTCTTTCAGCAGGTGTGCATGCGTAAGGTGGTGAAAGGCCTTAACGTTTTATTACGTGGACTTTTGCAGTGTGTCAATACTGTCAGCAGCCATACCAAGTTTGTGTTTATCTCAATTAAAATTATACTGATACTATATTAATCATCTATCTTATCTATACACATAGTAGAAATTATCTGTGTGGGACACTCATAAGTGGGCAGGACCTTCCAAACAAGCTGGCCAATTGTTAAGTGCTAACAAAGTGGCTGAAATCCAGCCAATCCATAATATCATAGAAATGATAAAAAAAGAGAGCGCACAACCCTGCTACGACTTTGTGCATGAGAGAGGTACTTTTAACCTCCTAATGGCAGCTTCCGCGGTTACTCTTTCAGAAGGTGTGCATACCGAAGGTTGTCAAATGGGGCAAAGAACTCAGCGCTTTATTACATAGATTTTCACAGAGTGGCAGAAGCTGCAGTAGCCATACCAAGTGTGTGTTGATCTCTTTTCAAATTAGGCAGACACACAATGTATTCATTATCTATCTGATCAATATACATTATGAGAATGTTTGCTCACCTGTTGATAATCTCAGAAGTGGCTTGACCTTCCAAACAAGCAGGTCACCTGCCATCAAGGTGGCTTTCCATAATTGGTGATAAATTTTTACAACTCAATGAACTCTCAATCATCAATTGCAAAGCTTACAATAATCTGTTAAGTTGCCTGGAAGCACAACCTTTTCTCAATTGTCAATATCTTGTATTGCAACATTGTGATAACCAGAATAGCATTTACCTAGCCATGGCTTTTTTACAATTGTCCACCTTGCAAAATTCATTTATTCATCAAAAGCATATTGTGGATGGTCCTTTTTTCTGTGTGTGAGCTACCCCAGGCAGGAGTCAAACCTTGGCTGCCTGGATGAAAATCTGGCACATAACCCACTTGACCATCCTGACTCTCTACTGAGGCAAAATCCACCCTGCCAATCCAGGATTGTTTATTGGTTCCAACTCTAAACCCATTAAGATTAGTCATAGATGCATGATTTGGCATAAAACTTACCTAAAGAGGGACCTGACTGAGACTAATCATCCTGTATGATATCTAAATAGGGTTGTCCAGAGTAGGGATTCTTTTGTTAATTATTTTTCTGGTTAAACTTACAGACTTGTTTTTTGGTCATAAAGGCCTGGAGGCGACAGGATTTGGGTTGACATTTGATACAGTCCTTCTCCATCTGATTCTTTGCCTCTAGCTCAATTTTCAAGTCTAAAGGTTAAGTGCTTTATAAGAGATTAAATGTGCTAAAAAAGGTTCCTCACAATTTTAAGACAGGTTGATAGATTTGCTAGAAATATTTTGATGCAATTATGTCAAAAAAATAGTATTTCATATCCTCACGAAGGTGGAGCACATCTGTCCTAATATAGATTGATGAGCGATTTTTAAAAGCCTTTGATGGAATTGTAGGTGTAGAATGATGGGATCAGTTGGTGTGACTGACAAGAATAAGGCTGTGATGGTCTGATGATTGGTTAAAGAGGGCTGCCAAGTTGAAACGGTCACGCAGATAAGGATCAAGAATATCAATAAATCTTGTATTGACAGAAGGAGGAGATGAAAGGAGTCAACAAAATCTGAAAAACAATAAATAGAGTGAGAGAATTCTAGTTTTTGACTTTGACAACAATTGAATAAACACAAATCTGTAAGAGGGCAACCCCAACAGCATGGGCTAAATATACACAAGCTAGCTTTGATATCAATTCCAATGACAGTCCTGTCTACTTGAAACAGATGCTATTAGAAACTGTCTTATCTACTTGACGCCAACCATAAGTAGGGGAAATTTTTTAATAATGCGAAAGGCAAGGTAGGCAAACAAAGAATTCACAACCGACTGAAATTCATGGGCGCAATCAATGACGACTGGCCAAGATTGTATCTTACTAACAACACAATCAGAACCCTCTTGAAAAGAGCATTCTTTCATATTGGCTGATCTTTGGTTGTACAGAAAAGCAATATAAGTAAAACTAATTAAGTTTTTGTTATAGACTTCTTTAAATTCAAGAAATTCTTTTTTAGGTAATGAAAATCTTTTAGGAATGCTAAAATAATGTTATTCCATGACTCATAAAGAGAGCCCAAAGCTAATTATTCAGGGGGAAGTTGATAAAAAGGGGCTTCTATTCAGAAAGAGAGAAAAATAGGTAAATTTATGGAAAGCATCATCATCTTCAATGTGCGATCTACAGATCTAATTTGAAACTTTTCTTGCCTCGTTTTTATATTCTTCTACCTTCCTTTATGGAACATATTGAATCTTCTTTTTTTGTGTGAAAAAAAGAAACTTGATGTCATTTTGTCACGCCTACATCTTTGTGTTTGCCCTGACATCAAAGTATTTGCTTTATTGATTTACACTTAGCAAACCTAAGGACAGACACATGAGCTGTTGATAAGAACAAAATGAAAATTCATTAAAGAAGGTTGATAGAAAGAAAACATATGTCAATAAATGTAAAATAACTTGTAATTTTATACCTTTTTTTTGTTGACAGAAGTTTGATTTTCAAAGATAATTCTAAAATTAAAAGAAGAAGCATATTTTGAAACATAATGGTGATTTTTTGCAAATCTGAAATGATATATAGATTGATGCTACAGATTGGGTTTCAATCCCAGAACCTTAGATCTCAAAATACTCAGGAAAATATGTCCTGTCCTTCAAGCAAAATCAACCCTAAATCTTTTAAGCTTCATCGGATTCATCAAGTCAAGACAAGATTGGTAATTATGAACCTGAAAGCAATTTTGTCAAAATATCATGCCAATAGGTACAAAATTACTTTTGGCTAATCTAGCAAAATACTTTCCCATGTTGACATGGATTGTGTAAACATTCTTGTTAAACTCCATTTGAACAGAGCTGCCACCTTGTCTCTCATTCCCGCATCTTTTTGCACTTTTAGCGCACGGTATACTCATCCCGCGGATCAAGCAGTACCATTGGTTGATCACCCTCACTAAATTCTCATCTTTGATCCGACCATCCACTTTATAAAGGGCTGCAGTTCTATCAATAAACAATCCAATATTAATTCTTTTCTTGTTTGGGAAGGTCCAACCCCGACTCACTTGCTCTCTTCAGACCACAGCATCAGACTTTCTAGAACAATGAAGAATCTAGAGATGCACCTAACTGAGAACTAAGATCTTAAGTTGTCTGTTCATTCCCTAGACATGCCAGCAATTTTGCCCAGATTGCAAAAAAATCAACAAGGCATCCTCAATCAGGGTAACAATAATCTGTAGTGACTCTTACATATATGATTACCTTTACTAGATTATTTCCACTTCTGACTGAGAAGCCCTTAGTTTTTTCTGACCTGAGGAAAAAATTGTTGCAAAATTAGATGCTTCAGAACATCATATAAGGCTAACCTCAATAAAGAAAGCACTAACTAAAATGAAAAGAAAAAAATCAAGTGGAATTGATGGTATACCTATGTGTTTAGTGGTTGATACCTTAGAGTACTTCAAGGAAGTTTAGGTACATCTTTTCAACAAATGTCTCACTGGACTGCCGGATATCTGGAAGAGAGAGCTAGTTAAACCCTTGCACAAAGCTGGCGACAAAACAGAGGTAACTAACTACTGACCTATTTCAAACCTCTGCTCACTTGAAAAGCTTTTTGAGAGAGTAATCCTACAACATCTGGAGAAAATCGACGATGGATCTCATCAGCATGGATTCAAGACAGGAATGCTGGTCATACAAACTAAGATCAGTGAGCTTCTAGATCAAAATAAGAAAGTCATAGTATACAGTCTGGACCTGTCCACAGCGTTTGACATGCTGCGGGTGGATAAATTCTATGAAATGTTTAAAAACAAGATACCTGATTGGATGATGAACGTAGTCATTGACTTCCTAACTGAAAGAAAATGTGTAATTGAGGTGGATGGTTGCCTCTCCAAGGAAAGAAATGTTCCAATCGGATGTGTCCAAGGCTCAGTCCTTGGACCAAGTCTTTTTAACCTCTACACTAGCAACATACCAGACTGTTTCTCAGAAAAGGTCTCTGTTGTTTCGTATGCAGATGACACATGTGATTGTTGGAGGAACTACTGATGAAGAAGTACTAAAAAATACAGTAGATTGCATCAATAATCATGTAAAAACATTGCTCAATCTTGGCATGATAGTAAACAGCAAGAAAACTGAGGCCATCTACTTTGGCTAACAGAGCAAGAAACTTGTCTTTAAGTGTCAAGATGACAATATTACTACAGGAACTGGGATGAAGGTTCTTGGGGTATATTTTGGCGAAAAATTGTCTTGGACTCCTCAAATAAGATCTACTGTAAACAAGATCACCAGATTGACATCTGGTCTCAGATTTTTGAGAAAAAGACTGTCAAAGAGATCCTTCCTTGAAGCGACAATGAGCCAATTTTATAGCCTGCTTTATTATGGATCTCAAGTCTGGCTTGGGAGTCACACAAAAGTAGCGGACATAAGAAAATTAAATTCTGTCCACTATAAGCTGCTAAGGATTGTGGAAAATGACTGGAAAAAAAGAAAAAGAAGGGAAGACCTGGACAAGATAGGTAGGGCCAAACCTAGCCTATGGGCGAAGTATTCCACGGCCAATCTTGTCCTAAAGGTCATGAAATCGAGACAACCACAAACTCTCCATGGATCCTTAGTGGAAACGGCCTACGCTACACGTAGAAATCCAGATAAGATTGTTTTCTATGATGCTTCTAGGACTAAATTTAGGCATCAAGCCTTATGAAAGAGAATTGCACATATTATTAACGATCTCAATTCTACCTTTCATGTAAACATGTCAGATGACCAAATAAGAATTTGTCTTAAAAAGTCATTTAATATGTGCTTTTTCCAGAATGTCCGAATCAATCGCAACAGCAACCGTGTAGACAAAACAGACAGACAGTCTTGTTCAAGGAAACCTTGAAAGAAGAGATTGAAACTTTGATTAATTTTTGACAATTAAACCAACTGGTTTAGAAATTTATTTTCAAACTGTAAAAAATTTTACGGCTACCTGCTGTGCGATGTCAGCCTCTATGGTGGTGGTGGTTTTTCCGCTGGGTGAGGCAACTCATCACAATTAAATCCCAGTTTTTCCCACCTAAAAAATAAGGCCACCATTGTCTCCTCCAAGTCCTCAGGCTGCTTTCTACTCACTCTAGTAAAATTTCAGTTTACAAGTCATTGTTAATTTGAAATGTTTTGAGTAAGAAATAAATGAATACGAACTACTGAATATCAGATATCAGCTTTACATGTCAAAACCCAAAGCATTTTACCTAAAAAGATTTTAATCTATGATCAAAGTTTCCATTTCGTGGTCCAAATTTATAGCCATCTACATCGAAGTTGTGGGTTTTCATTTCTCAATAATATTGAATGAGGAGATCTTTTGGGAATAAATCCGTGACTCATTAACCAATATCATAAAACTTTCACAACCTGGAAATGGAGTTAAGGTTATGTTTATGTGTGGATGAAAAAAAAGGGGGGGGGAAGAGCACCTTATTTTGGATATCCTTTCATTAATAGAGAGAGACAGAGAGATCTAAAAAGCATCAAAAGAGAAAATTATTTTTTGATTTAAGCATAAATATTTGCTTGTTTTTATCCACAAAAAAGAAGCCTGTAATACAAAACTTTAATTATGATAAAATGTTACAGCTTAATTCTGTTAGCCAATATGGTCTGTGATGGTAATTGTCATTTTTTGTCATTATTCTCTGTTACCAACCCCTGGCAAAATCAATTCCTCCTAATGGAAGGGTCATGTTTTGAGTAGAAACCTGTTCCTCTTGCAAAACCACCAGACCAAACTATTATTTGGAAATAAAAAAAACCTCTTTTTGTCAATACATACCTTTTTCATTAAGTTTGATTAGGAAAAGGGAATCTCAGCTTGTGCAAACTTGCCTCAAAATACAGATTATCGCTGTCTTCAAATAAAGTTTTGATAAAGTTGCAGGACTCAAGAGATTTTTGTTTGTTTTGAAGAGAAACTTTTCATATTTCTTTGTAGCATTAGTGCATGATACTTTTTGGTTGCAGGCAATATTTATCCAGGCCCCATTAATAATGATAAAATAAGAGCCAAACTTCACTGACTGCAAAGGAAGTTCCATGGAAACCACTTAGACCAAATAGAAAGGAAGCAGATTAGACTTTAACATCACTTTTTTTTAGCATCAACATAAAAGTAATTATTAAGAAACCTCTTAGAATGTTTCTCATCTTAAGCCCATGTTTCAAAGCTCTTTTTCATTTATTTCCCCTTGAGTTTCTCCTCTCAAAATATCTTGGCACTTTAGTACTCCAATCTATGAGAATTATCTCACACTGATTGGCTTGTTTTCTCACATAAACTTTCCAGATGAAGATTGCAAGAATAACAACTCAATGTCAAGTAAGACCATTTGGGACTTGGTTTACTCAATAATTAGGTTTTGTTTTTATTTGATAAAAATGATGTGGGGAATTATGGAGAAAATATTTTGCCTCTCTTTTATAATGACCAGGGAATTGTTTCATACTTTTTTACTCATTGTCTTGTCACTATTCAGTCATCAAAAATACTTTTTTTATACTGATGGGAGTCATTTTATCATCTTTTTCTTGTATTATTGAGAAAGCTAGAGGTCAAAAGTTGTCTGAAGTCTTAGATCTTTGACCCTAAAGTCCTAAGATCCCTACTTTCCCTAGCCATGACACTTGGCTAAACTCTGGTTTATTCAGAGGGCTGCAGTAGCCTAATAGATATTGTTGTATTGTAAAATGCAGAGACATACCTAATAAATTCAAGATTCTTGTGCCAATTGGGGTTTCAACCAAAGGACCAAGATTGTCTGGGGATGCTGGTGCTCAAACCCACAGCCCTGGACCCTGCAAGAAGAGATGACCCGAGGCTCAGGCATCCCTATTTTTAATTGAGTGTTGCTCCCTACATAGTATTGTCTAGAAATAAGAAATTTCTGATTTTTGAGATTACCATGACCTGGTTTTGAGGCATCTGATTGGAGACCCAAGAGCAATTATTTCAAGCCCCCTATTTGCTATGAAGTCATCGATATTTGATCCTCAATAGTCAACCTTTTCTTGTTCACCACTATAATTAAAACATTTTGAAACAATCATAATGACATTCATTCATTCACCCATTCAATGAGGTTAAATATTCTGCCCCATTTTAAATCTGTTCTGCGTGCTTGCCAATCATTAATTTCAAACCAAAGTTAATTGAAAATATACCAGTCAAGTTAAATTAGCCATCTGTGCCTCATGCTGTTTCCAATCTGATGCTTCCTGTATGTATGAGAGAAAAATTCAATTATACAGGTCCAATGGATCAAAAAGATTAACCGTTGAGGTTGAAAGCTGTGGAAACCACTTCGTGTAATGATGGAATATGTTCTGGTTGTTTCGTCACCATTAACCTATTTTTTTGCAAAATAAACTCAAATACAATTTTATCAGGATTTAGGATTACCCAAAACCTCAAATGTGTGCTTGTAGACTTTGTAAAAACGTGGTTGTGGATGAAAATAACGATGATGATGAACAACAGACAAATTTATGTAGTTGTCATGGTCGAGAACGTGAAAACGTATGGAGCTGTCACAATGCTTCTTCAAGACTGAATAGAAAATCTCATTTATAAACCAAGTCATATGTTTATTGCTTAATTCTCCAAAGACTAAGCAAGAAGTCTAGAAAAAACCGAAATTGTGCAGGATTTCATTCATACTTATTTTTTCATTCTAGCGGATGCAGGTGGTGTCATGGGTGACTCTACCCAGTGGGATGCTGCTGGTGGAACAGCCGGTGGCCCCGGTGGAGCTGGACAACAGAAGGCACCACCCAAACAGGTTCGGCGTATTGGTGCCAAACCCCCACCCGATCGCGCCCCAAGATCCATACACTGCTTCACACTCAAGAATCCATTGCGAAAACTGTGTCTACAGGTTAGTTTCAATAAGAGAATAACATTATTTTAGCCTCAAATTTTTGCTATTTTCATCTCACTTTGTGATTCAATCCGTGATTTCTTTTTCCAGATTGTCGAGTGGAAACCTTTCGAGTTCTTAATCCTACTGACCATTCTAGGCAACTGTGTCGCTCTGGCTGTGTACACACCATTTCCTGCAGAGGATACCAATGAAACAAATCTTATTCTTGTAAGCATTTTTTTCACCCTATTTTTCAATGACATTTGGCATTAATGTATCGAAAAGCAAATTTCATTCAATTGAATTAGCACTCTTTCACAACTTGAACATAAAAATATTGCCATACTTTTGAAGACTTATGAAGGGATTATTTTGTGGAAAAAAAATATTTTTTCATAAATTTACATATGAATACCTTTACCAATGTTTTCTTCATCAGATAATTCTCCAAGCTGGATGTCATAAACGTTTAAGCCTTGTCAAGAATCGTGTCCATGGATTACATGGAATAAAGCCTCTTTCCTGAAATAAATAAAAAAAATAGGCCTTGATGAGAGAAAATGCGTAAAAATGTTCTGCTTTTCTTACACTGAAAACATATATTCCTGTTGATGAAAAAAAAGAGAAAGCCAAACTTTAATGATTTACTCTTTATACCTGAACTTCCAGTTGAATATTCTTGAGTCTATATCTTCCTAAACTTTTCAGTTGAATTTTTTTCTTGAATTAATGATCCACTTGGCTGAAATATAAAGTTTGTTTAAATCTAGTCTGGGTCCGCCAACTATTTTCTCCAACTTTCTACGTTAAGAAAATGGTTGCTGAAGGAAAGTTACAAAATGCAAGATAATATATGCCTTTTTCATTTTGAAATCTTGTGTTTATTTATCTTGAGTCAAGGTGAAAGTGACTGTTTCCAAGATTTTTTAGTTGGGAAACGGAAAAATTCTTTCAGTTTGCGAATTGACTTATCTTTCCAACCCTCTTTTTGGCCACAAACTTGACAACATCAACTTGGGAAGTTAATCTTGGAATTTCACAAAGATAAAAGCCTCTAGAAAAGAAAAGATTAAAATTAAATATTGGGAATAGAATGAACTAAAATATACCTCTTGAATGAACTTGAGCTAAATCATTTGATGAAAAAGAGCAAAGTTTTTTTGGTAAGGCCTAAAGTTGTAACATTTCTGAAAATATATTTAAGAATTCACTTGAATAAATATTTGAGGCCTTTTCGGAAAATTTAGTCTTTTACTGATGCAGCACTTTCAAATAAATCAACAGGCCTTAGAGTGACAAATTTTGGCATGGAAATGTTAGACAACTTATCATTCTTTTTTACACACCTTCAATTTCTAAACAATTGACAAATAATGAAAGTAAATATATCATTTTGCCAAAATTTATCTATCAGGCTTTAAGGGTGACATTTTAGGAATGCAAATGTATTAAGGCCTTAAGTCTTGCCGAACATATCCAAGATTAATCTTTCTTTCTGTTGACAAGGCATGCATGTTCTGTGTTTTCATTCTCCATCTCACATGTTTGTAGAAGAAATGTGCAGATTAAGACCAACAAACTTGATTATCACGATGAGTTGATCTACATCCAAAGTGTTTTGTTTGATTTTGAGCCTCTGCCTGAAACAGGAAAATATTATCTTTTTGTTCAAAAACTTGGTTGAAATTCAAATAACCAAGGGCTGGAATGAAGCACAGATTGGAAGCATTGAACCTGAGTTTTTGTGCATCCAATCTTCAAAAATTTTCTTGTGCTTTAACATTCCATGGACAAAAAAAAGGCTTGAGTTATCTTCTGAGTGATAAGGCTCGCCTAAAAAGACTGATTCTTCTTCTTTAAAGTGTATTCATACGAATTCCTTCCACTCAAGCTTTCATCATATTTGCCTGAAGTCTTCAAATTTAATTTCGAGATACGCTTTGGAAAAAAATCTTTCCACTCCATGTCATCCTAGAACAAAAGCAAACATTTCCAACATCTTTTATTTTCACATAAGGATCAACGAAAAACTTTTCACCTCTTTGATTTTGTAATGCAATGCGAAAAATAAACAACACTTAAGTTTCAACCTCTATTTCGAAAGAAGCCATCGATGCTCAAAGTGATATATTCTTCAGAGCTAGAAAAAAATAAAGCTTATTTCCACATTTTCAATCCACAAAAATATTTTTGATAAAGATTACCTCAACGTAATCTGATTGACATAAACAGAAAATAATTGGCTAAAAATGGTAGTTAAGCCAAGAATAACGATTTATTTTAATGCAAATTGGAAATTCCAATTACCTTTTTGTAAAGAAAGATTTCCTTTTTCTCTTTCAGGAAAAAGTTGAATATATATTTTTAGTAATCTTTACTTCGGAGTGCGTTATGAAAATCATAGCCTACGGGTTTTGGCAACATCCGACAGCTTATTTGCGGAGTGCCTGGAATCTTCTCGATTACACAATCGTCATGATTGGGTAAAAACTGCAACAAACACACACAAGGCAGGAAACAATGATCATGAAGCAACTTTTCATTCTAATTTCAGTGTGATTAGTACAGTTTTGTCTACACTTCAAATAGAAGGTTTCGATGTGAAAGCCCTAAGAGCATTTCGTGTTCTGAGACCTCTCCGCCTAGTATCTGGTGTTCCAAGTAAGCATCTTATCTTAACCATCAGGGTTTTCTTTGTCTAAAAAAAAGTACCTTTGTTAAATGAGGAAAAAACAGTGTCTATTGTTAAGTCAATAAGGATTAACAAATAAATCAGTCTTTGTGTTGACAAGATTGTATTCCTGCATTGATGATTCTCTGAATTGACACGGTCTATGAGGATTGAAATAATTGGACTAAAAATCACCTTTTGCTTTGAAATTAGGTCTTCAGGTTGTGTTGAACAGTATTCTGATGGCTATGATTCCACTATTTCACATCGCTCTTCTCGTGATGTTCGTCATGATCATCTACGCCATCATTGGCTTAGAGCTTTTCTCAGGAATCTTGCACAGAGTGTGCTTCAACAACATCACCGGTGAGGCCACTAAAATAATGATATTTAAATTTAGAAATCTTGAATCTTTGACTATTTTTTTTATTAATAAAAGGTGAAATGGTTGATGAAGATAATCCTACACTCTGTGGCGGTAACTATCAGGTAAGAGCAAAAAGCAAAAATTAAAAATTGAGAGATCAATTTGACTTATGAATTATTGATCTTGAAGTGTGATGAAGCGGCTGGCGAAGTCTGTCGCGAATATTGGGAGGGTCCAAACCATGGTATCACAAACTTTGACAACTTCGGTCTATCCTTGTTGACAGTTTTTCAGTGTGTTACACTTGAGGGCTGGACTGATGTTCTCTATTGGGTGAATCTTAACACAATTTCTTTATTAAAACTTACAATATTCATGAAACAAAATATTCCTCCTTACTTAAATCAGGTCCAAGATGCCATGGGTAATTCCTGGCAGTTCATCTACTTTGTTTCCATGGTTGTCCTTGGGGCATTCTTTGTCATGAATCTAATTCTTGGTGTCCTTAGCGGGTAAGTCAATGCTGTTGTTGAATTTATCTACTGAAAGATTTAATCTTTTTGATTGTTCAATCAAGAGTAATAGCTCAATCAATCTTAATGGTTTAATCGGTATTATTAATGGCTTTATCGGCCTCACTTTATTATTATCTGCTTTAATGGTTTGTTGCCCAGACCTCATAACGGATGAGCACTTTTCCTCATTACTATGAAATAATTCGGTTTAGATAAGAGAGAAAGCAATCTTTTAACAAAGAGCAATATCTTTGTTTAGTGGGTTTACCTTTTTGGGTTCCTACAGTGGAAGCCTGTTAACTTATGAGCCTAAAAAATTAATTTGATTTGATGATGTGGTTAGTTAATCATTTTTTTTTGTTAATGAATCTTACCCAGAGAGTTTTCCAAAGAGAGAGAAAAAGCTCAGTCGAGAGGTGACTTTCAGAAGCTCAAGCTTCGAAAGCAAATGGAAGAGGACATTGAGGGTTATATGGATTGGTTAGCCCAGGCTGAAGACCTTGAGCCCAATGGCATTGGAAAAGATGGCCAGGGAGGTGTTGGCGGTGGTGGAAACAGTCTTAAAGTAGACGTGGGAAAAGCGAAAGGTGATCCCGTTGTAATGGGGTTGCTTAAGAGCACCATGTTTCCTCTACAGCAGGTTTTAGAAGGTAGGAGATGTGGTCCATTTTCCTGACAATTTACCTCAAATAAAATAACACTCACTCACTACATTGCGTTAACTAGTTTGCGTGTTGTTTTGTGTCGTGTCAACCATGCTAACCTTTTATTACCTTACCTTGTTACTAACCTGAGTAGACCGCAAAGGAGCAAGAAATAATCTTGAAATTGACACGAGTATCAGACCTCTTCTGGTATATATAATCGTGATCTCTCTTTTATCAACAGAACAAATCTAGTAAACAAACTAAACTACTTCATTCAAAGTTGAAAAAATAAATTCAACAAAAACTTGTTACCCTTCTAAAGCTCTCTTAGTTAGAAATATCCATATAAGAACAAAATGCAGCTCTTCAAAGTCTCAGGGGTGTATTTCAAGTCTGTGGAAAATACAAAAATCGAATGGTAAAGTTTGATGATGATTTCTTTCAAGCAACAATCTAGAAATAAAATTCAAAAGAATTCTTTTAACTTTAGAGTTAATGCTATTGAAAAAAGCTTGATAGATTTGAATTTTGATCTTTTATAACTTGACAGACCGCAACCTTAAATTCTACCCTAATTAACCATCTTTCCTGTTTTACTAATCCATCCACAGAGAATTTTCCAAAGAGCGTGAGAAAGCAAAGTCTCGTGGCGACTTCCAGAAACACAGGGAGCGTCAGCAAATCGAAGAAGACCTTCGAGGTTACCTGGACTGGATCACACAGGCTGAAGACCTGGAAGCTGATCCTTCGGCTGTGTTACCTACAAGAGATAATGGAACAACAGGTCACCCACATAAGACCAAATATATCAAATACTAGATTATTTGAAGAGAAGAAATCATAGTTCCAAATGATCCATTTTCTCCCAACATCATTGAATGCAAATTTTCTACAATTATGTCTTGGTGGGATTTAGTTCGTCAACTAGAAAGGGCCTATTGGAAAAAAAGGAAATCATTTGGGCGTAAGCAAAGAGATGAACTGTTGAATGATTCTCTAGCCGATAATCTGACCATAGTTTAGCGTCCCTGATCCCTTTGAAAGTGTTTGATTATTGGTCTAAGCTGGGAAAGAGAAGAAAAAACTGTTTTATATATAAATATTTTTTTTCTTTGAGTCTTTTGCTAATCTCCCAAAAGACCAAATACAATTTCAAAATCACTTACCATAATCTTTAAAGCCTCATTGTCTTCCTAACAAAACACGTTTCAGTGATAACAAACAAGAATGATTTGACGTACCTCGAATAACTAATAAAAAAAATTAACATGCTTTCTATTAATTCAGATACCTTGCAAGCAAAATTTTTAAAAATGATTTTGAACCCATAACTCTCTCCATTTTAAATTTTGACTAATTTTTAGCCAAGCTCACAAGCGAGTCAGAAAATAAAGTCGGAGACGAAGGCATCATCGTTGAGCCAGATTCCTTTTGGCAGAAGAAGAAAAAGGCTTTGGACAAGTTTAACAGACGAGCTCGCAGGTCTTGTAGACGTGCCGTCAAATCTCAAGCAATGTTTTGGCTCATTATTATGCTTGTCTTCCTCAACACCTGTGTTTTGGTAAGGTCATAGAGAGAACTGAGGAAAAAAGAATGTTTAGAAAATTTAATGATTACTGTTGAGCCAAACAAAATGATGCATTTTAACCCCATCATAGGCTACCGAGCATTACCGTCAACCAGCTTGGTTGGATGACTTCCAAGAGATAACTAATCTCTTTTTTGTTGTACTCTTCACCTTTGAAATGTTCCTCAAAATGTACAGTCTTGGCTTTCAGGTAACCATATAGGACCAAGGGCCTGTGTAGAGAAGAAATATCATGGTCGTGTTTTCAGGGTTACTTTGTCTCACTGTTTAACCGTTTCGACTGCTTTGTCGTGATTAGCAGTATACTGGAGCTTATTCTCACGAATGAGAACATCATGCCACCATTGGGGTTGTCCGTTCTGCGTTGTGTGAGGCTTCTTAGGACATTTAAAGTCACGCGGTAAGACGACATTTTATCCAAATTAGTTGACCCAGAAAATACCACTCTCAGACAGTCCAACTCCGCTTCGGGCTTGGGCCTACCATTCGTCTAAATGATATTATTTTCAGCTATTGTGAAGACACGGTTCTAAAAGAAGTAACGTTAATTAATCATTAAATAATCAAAAAACAAGTTCACTTTCATTTTCACTTTTTGGCTACTGAATGAATGATTGATTGGCAGAGACTTTGATTTACATGAATCCTCTTTGCCATCGCCGTTTCAGGTACTGGTCGTCCATGGGGAATTTAGTGAAGTCCCTGGTCAACTCAATCTCGTCGATAAATTCCTTGTTAGTTATTCTATTCCTGTTCATCTTTATATTCTCACTGCTGGGGATGCAGATTTTCGGAGGAAAATTTGCAGACGGGTCAGACTCGAGGTCCCACTTTGATACTTTCTCGCAGTCCTGCCTGACTGTCTTCCAGGTACTAGTCAGCTTCTCCTCCTACAAGGTCGAACAGGCCTACAAACAAAAAAAAACGATTTTGATTGCACAGACTAAATGATCTTAACAGAAAACGGAACGGAAATGACGTTTTTACTCCTCCACTCTCTTTTACTAAACAAAGCAAATTTTAGTTCATTTTATTTTATTTCATGCATGGTTTGGTCGGCTGAAAAAATAACTTCAGCAAAACGGTTAACTGCTTAGTTCTTTTCTCCAGGGTCTTAGTTTTTCTAAACAAAAATTTATTTGAGAACAATAAATAAATTTCAACACTCCACGACTTGAAATTTATAACCATCAATTTAAACAAAAAAAATATCTTTCTCTTTGGTGAGATGGTTGCAGTTCTACTTAAACTGATTTTTGTTCTCGCCTATTATAATTTAAGTTTTTCTTTAAATTTAATTTGAAGGACTTTTCACATTGGCCTAAAAGGGATTGCATTCGCTTTTCTAGTGTTTGTTGCATTTACCATTTTGTTCATTTTTTGGCACAAATCGAATAAAGGTTATTCATACTAGTATCTATCATAAAAAGACTCCTTGAAATAATTATTTTTTTTTTAAGTCAGAGTCTTCAGCTTTTTTTGCACGTTGCAAAGGGGTGGAAATTGTTATAACAAAACAGTAGCTTTTATCAACACGAAAGGTTGCCTGACAGAAACAATTGATCAAGAAATAACTAACTAATACTTTTTGGTACTTACTAACCATTAGTTTAAATTGGTTATGCAAAACTTGTTTCATATGGTTTAGCTTTTGTGGGTGTTGGCTGTTGTTTCTTTTGCACACAGTGGTGTGCTTTTATTCAATCATTCATAAAAATTAGCTTCCAACTGTCTCGCACTAACCTAAAAATTATTTTCGTTCGATTAACTTGAATGCTGTAACAAATTAGTTTCATAGGAATAAAAATTAAATTAGATTAGAACTAAATCTTGTCCTTAGACAGGGCAATCATTTATGGAAAGAAGATTAACTTTGAAAATGGATTATTTTCAATATATTATCTGGATTCTTCATTCAGGTCTTTGAATAAGCAAAAATAAAAAGTGAAGTATGTTTTGCCTGTTTTCTAGACACCCATGTCTAGTCCAATTTGTCCTACTCTGTCGTCTTCTTTGAAGTCTAAAAAGAAATACCTTAGATTAAAGCCAGTCCCAAACACTGAACAAAACTTTTTCATTGAAATTTAACACTTTTGTAAAAAAAAAATAATAGCAGAGAGGGTCGTGCTTCATCATGGCTTTCTATCTAACTTGACTTTGGATCTCAAATTCGAACAGGTTTCTTACGTTTGTTTGATAGGTACTGGAGGTCGTTGCAGAACCTCTTAGCCTCACTCATCAACAGCGTGGAAGCCATTGTATCGCTTCTAGTCCTTCTGTTTCTCTTCCTGGGAATATTTGCCCTTTTGGGCACACAAGTTTTCGGGGGGAAATTCACATCCCGCGAACGTGGTGACCGGTTATTGGAGAGACCCCGAAGCAACTTTGATTCATTTTCCCAAAGTCTCTTTTCGGTATTTCAGGTAAAGTCCTGTCAGATCCCAATGCACACACCCAAACAGAATACACAAGAAAAATTGACATTCTCCTTTGTATCAATGAACCCGTTTCCTGAACCTTACATGTCGCACTTGAACCCTCCATTTTTCCCAACTTGAGATCAGATGTGTCGTCACTTTTGCTGACCCATTTGCCATGTTGGGGAAAATATTTGTAAGTTATTCTTGTTCACAGTATTTATGTATCTCAAAGATATTACCTGAATCCTTGAGCAAATTTAGTTAATGTGTAATTTTTTATGGCCATAGATCCTTGCCTTTGTTGTTTGAATCGATGTAATAGTCTAAATGTTTAGATTTTAAATGTATATTATTTATGTCAAAAGTGAAAGCCATAATGGGCTGAAGAAAAGTCGAAAAGGCTTTGTCTAATAAAGAACTGAATCGCCTTGTATCAGCATTTATTAGAAAATTTATTTACATCCAATATTTACCATTTCACATTTTGATCGTATAGATGTGCTGGCAGTCCAAAGAAAGTAGTTTCGAATTGATGTGCGATTTACGTCTCTCTTTTTCCTTTGAAATAAAACTTCTATTTAGTAGAGTTCACAATAATAGTTTAGAGTTACTTTTACCGCTCCAAAGCCCTAACCATTTATTTCCAAAGCTCCTTCATCCACATCTGTCAAAGGTATACAGAACAAGTTTTGTTGTCACATTACATACCCACGAATGTGGCTCAGATCTCTGAGATTGTAAAAAGAACTCGTCTCTATCTCTTCGCAGTGTGAACTCATTTTTAATGTCTGACCCAGCGATTGAAGTCACATCTCTTTCAGTGTACTGCAAAAAATTTTTAAAGCATTTGTCTAAGTAGATTGAAAAAAAATTAAGTTTGTTGGAAAACTGACATTGCAAGCTGATAAGACATTTCAAATTTTGCACACACTAACCGGAATGAATGGCTAAAATCCGGCGTCTATTTCTTTAAAAGATAGGCTAATTTGTAATGATTTTAGTTGATTTGCAGAAAGGTTTTTGAGTGACACTCTTATCCTAAACTAATTGGGAACAGAACAATGTAAAGCTTTTTTATCTTGTAATGACGTAGAAGTATTTCTTTTAACTAAAGAAAACCAAGCCACGGCCGCCACGAAGCAATGCCCGATCCTAAATTTAAAAAAGTACACTGAAAATCTGGTCTGAACCACTATCCCCCACGCATTGTATTTACAGGTACTGGAAGTCACTGTCAAACTTAGTGACGTCACTCACCAACAGTATCCAAGCCATAGCCTCGTTATTGCTGCTTCTCTTTTTGTTCATGTGCATCTTTGCCTTGCTGGGAATGCAAGTTTTCGGTGCGAGGTTTTACTATAACCCTCTGACCGAAAAGCCACGAGGCAACTTTGACAGTTTCTATCAAAGCTTGTTGACTGTGTTCCAGGTAAATTTAGACGCAAGAGCCAAATCGTGAGACGGGCTCTAAAACATGAAAAAAACCTTATTAACAAATGTGGATGAAAATAAGAAGTGTTTATTCCTCTCATCACATGTGTTCACGTTTCGTGCAAATAAGGCAACAGAGTAACGCCACAAATCCCTGGGTGGGAAGAGACGTCTTCGGGGGAAAGCCACCAAGAGCCAATTGAATTTACCTTCCTGAAAGATCTCATCCAATTAAAAAAAAGTCAAGCTCAATTTAAATTTAAACTCGTAAACTGCATAAAAGCCAAACTTTGAAGGGATTCTTTCGAAGACGATCTCTCTTTCTTTCTTGACATTCAATTCAACCTTCTCTCTATTGTGTCACTAAAAACTTTTGACTCAAGTTGGAATGAAGACTTTGTCAACAGTGAGACTAAGACTCACTTTCCTTTAACCTTAACTATTTCGACTTCCTCTGATGTTCTTTCTGGTCCAGTTTTCAAACATTGTTTCCCCTTTTCTTGTAGTTGTAATAAATGTTGCTCATCCTTTCGTTGCACTCGATGTTCTCTATTAACTAAAACTTTCTTCTTTTATACATATTGTCTTGTAACTTTTGATACAAACCTTTGCACATCTCAGGCCCTTATATTGACGCGAAACCTTTGCCATGGGAAATAAAGAGAATAAGGTCCAGATTGCCTCAGCAAAATTTTCTCTCCTGTTTGATGAAAATGGAAAAAGCAAATGAGTAAATTTGCCACCATTTTAATTATTTTTGAACTAATCTTTACCCGATTGGTTGTCTTTGTCTTCAGAATTCTCACTTTAAGGGCAAATCTTAATCAATCTACCCAACCAAAAAATCATCATCATTCATCAAGTATCCACTTGGACTTAGATGCTGATGCCCTAAAAATATTTTAAGTACGCAAACAAACCATCGCTTAAAGAGATCATTAAACCGGTTAATATAATTTTATTTTAAAATCTTTGCAAAAGGGTAACTAGGGGTTTTCACTAATAAAAATTCTCCCGTTACAAGTACAAAACGACCTAACCTTTTAACCTTTTAAAATTGTGGCGTTACGTGGCTCGTCAAAGTTGGACCGTTCCTATATTCAACAAATTTTTACTTTTGTACTCTATGCGTCGCGTAGACTAATTGAATTCTTGAGCTTTCCAATTTCCACGTGTGGTATTTTGAGTTTGACAGATAACTTAACACGTGGCAGAGAGAAAAAAGGAACGTTGAACTTCTTTCTCAATTGTCTAAATTTGTGTACATTTTGATGTTAAGTGTCATTTTTTCTATCACATTGATGTTGTTTTCTAAATACCGTAAAGAAATTAAGTGCATTGTTTTATCACCTCTAATATCAAACTGATTGGTGTCGATCGTCGATTGAATATTTTTATTAATCCTTCTTTGAACGAGGGGTTCATGTCGTTGTCGTTTGACCTTTACAGCAAAGTCCTTACCCATGAAAAAGGCACTTGATGAACTCAACAAATTTAAAATTGAATATCAGTCTTTCATGAGTGAAAAAAAACAGATTTATTGATGAATTTTGGTCAGGTTTATTAAGAGCCAAGTCATACTATAAGTAGTAATGTTTGAAAATTAACCGAGTACATATGAGTTTTAGATGGTACTAAACATATATTTTTTGACCTGAAGTATTTGATTTACGTTTATCTGCAAATATTTGGTTATTAAGCCTATAAAATGGGTACCCGCCGAACATTAATTAGAAGTAGAGGAAACTGAAAGCACTCTGCCATGTCAAAAGTTTTATAAAGAGCTTGAAAGCATAGTTAAAAAGTTTTGATAGTCTGACTGAGTATTCACTTTGGCCGAGCAGTTCACCTTTTTTCATGGGGGAAAACATGAAACTAAATTCATTACACAAACAAATGAGTAAAAAGGTAATTATGCTCAATTAAGAAAAGACTTGAGTTCAAAGGATATCTGATCCTTTGCTTCAATGTTCAAAGTCTAAAACTAACTTTTAAATGACATGCCCAACCTGTAAATAGAGAGAGACCTATTTTTTGGTGTGCCTTTTAATGTTTGAGTTTGCATGCTAAATAAAATATGATTCATGTCTCATCCAACACATTTCACATCACATTTTTCAATAAAAAAAATTATCATAATCTTAATGTGATTTGAATTGCATTTGTTGGGCCAAGAATCTGCTTGCAGTTCTTCGTTTATTGTCGAGAAATCAGTCGAAATGCTTATTGTTGGACTATTTTTTCGACTGACTTTCTTGGCAGGGTTATTTTTTTGCCATTACCTTCAATCTACATCTTCTTTCTCTGTCCAACCTGACATGGAACAAGGATGTTTGTCGTATCATGCTAAGCAATGCCGTGGAAAGATGACAAAAATTCTTGTCCCAGCTTTTTTTTCACAACTGACACACATATCTACACAATAGACTAAAATATTTCAATTCAATGTTAACAAATTAAGTGCCCCTTTTTCTTTCATCTGTTAAATTTCACAGAAGAAAAAGTTTGAACTTTGACACTGAATTTGATGAAATGACATTTTAGCATTAAGTCAGGCAGACAAGCAGCAAGCAAGCAAGTAAGAAAGCAAACAAATAACTTTCTTTTGATCATTCTTTTTAATTCAAACTTGTCATTGAATTCCCTGCCGTGGAAAAGAAATGTCATGAACAAAATGCCTCGCCAAATTACCTCTCCAAAACTTTTGAAAGGAGAAGGAATTTCAAACAAAGAAACTTCTTACTTTGAAATAACTCAATAAGCATATAGTTTTGATAATCAAGAAATTCCCCTTTCGTCATCAGAAATGACAATTTCTCCATGAACTAAAATCTTTTTTATATGAAATGCTCCAGATTTTGACTGGTGAGGATTGGAATGTCGTCATGTATGACGGTATCCAGGCTTTTGGGGGTGTCAACAGCATTGGAATCCTATCCAGGTAAACTAAGATGATGTCGGTCTTGACCAAAAACACACAAAAAAAGGTTTTCTTCTTCCATTACTAGCTTATACTTTATTGTTCTGTTCATCTGTGGTAACTACATCTTACTGAATGTCTTCTTGGCTATTGCTGTCGACAACTTGGCCGATGCTGATGCTTTGGATGAAGGAGAGAAGGAAGAAGGAGAAGCTGTAAATAGCCTCTTCTTTTTTTTATTCAAACAAATTTATAAATGTGATTTTTTTGCTAATAAGGCAAATGAAGAGGGAGGAGAAGAGAAACTTGGAATGGAAGAGGAGGATACTACAAAGCTCAACATGGAACATTATTATCCGGATGAATATGAGCAATATGGAGAAGGTAATAACTCATTTTGGTCGTTTTTTATGGCACAATTCCAGAAAAAAATAACTAAAGCCAAGAATGAAAAAAGTCACAAAATGACAAAAAGGTTTTTTTTCACAAAAATGTGTGTTGACAAAAAAATATCACTTGACATTAAATAACAAAATGGATTTTTTTTGCTTTCTTTCATTCTTTTCTGTGATCATTTAACATTTTTTTCACTTAAAATTACACAACAGGCAGGATAATTTAATGTGACTTTAATTTCCGTAATGTCTGACTGTCATGACCATCTAAAACTTATATTTTTTGCATTTCATTTCACTTAAGAATATTAAAAGCTACAACTTCCTTGAAAAAAATATTAAATATCATTTTTCATGATGATCATTTCCCCTGAAAGTTCACTTTATCAATCGAAAACTTACTTTCAACATCGAAAAAAGCCTTTTGTGTTGATGAGAAAATATTTTTTTTACAATTTCATTCTTTTATTTATCCGAGTTTTTTCATTACCAACTGACACAATGATATTTTTCTACTCGAAAGTGTTTCAACATTTTGATTTACTGCCACCATTTATGAAAAAATGAAAGTCATTTATCTGTTTATTAACACTCTTCTTGTCTGTATTTGAATTTGAATAACATGCAGCTGGGGACCAAACCTATAGAGGACAGGGTTATCCAATTCCAAATGAGGATGACTATTACCAACAAGAGCCTGTTGAGGTGGACAACGATGATGCCTCTTCTCTTTCAAGCACCAAAAAGGGCAAACCCATGCCCGAAGAAAGCTCATTTTTCATTTTTTCGTCCAAAAACAGGTGAAAATAATTTCTTTTCCTTACTTTTTTAACATTTTGTTTTTTGTTTTTCCCACCTCAAATGTTAGATGAGGAGGATGGACAGTTTGAACCTGAAGAGGATGATGTTGACAAGGCCAGACGAATGGCATCTGAATCACCCCTGAACAAAATTGTACCCATCCCTGAAGGAACTTCATTCTTCGTTTTTGCCCAAGATAGCCAGTAAATTTGAGAACATGAAAATGAAAATTAAATGTTTTTTCATTAACTGGAATTGGAATTTAATCAAATTGATCACTTAACATACTAAAAAGATCTTTTCTTCTAGTTTTTTTTAATCAAC
>Ga0194133_10003255_pt1 | contig 23373 bp, 23 predicted proteins | sample TA2KigOf40mmetaG_FD_155448 | JGI IMG/M metagenome (GOLD analysis project Ga0194133, IMG submission 155448) | Freshwater microbial communities from Lake Tanganyika, Tanzania - TA2015055 Kigoma Offshore 40m | ecosystem: Environmental > Aquatic > Freshwater > Lake | place: Tanzania: Lake...
AAACCAACATAGGACATTTGAGCTTATTCCATTCGGCAAACTGCAAAAGCAATTGTGGATGTGCAGTAACTATCTCTTCGAAGTATTCAGAATGAATACATAGATTCTTTGTTTTGCACAAAACAATCCGCATGAACATGCTGATGTTAATTGGAAATTCATATCCAGTAAACTCCACATCGTAAAAGTGCAACCCAGTAGACGAAGGTTTACGACTAAAAAGTCTGTTAAACTCATCTTTAGACAAAGAAGCGAATGGGGCCAAAACCTTCATGGAAGACTTGACATCATTGTCAGTAAAACAAATCAACATGGCAGAGTCAAAATAAAACCTTCCATCTGAATGCTTGAAACTCTCCCAGTTAAGAGCAGTAGTGGCAACCAATTCTAAGGACTGAACGCTGGCACACGAATCTTTTTTTTGTAAAATGTTCAACGAAAAACCAGGAGGCAAATTGTCAGCCACAGATCTTTTGTGTGTAGCACATTGAATACATTCGTTCAAAACCTGAACAGGTATTTCTGACAAATACAAACCCAAAAATCTGGGATTTCGCTTGAAATCTGGGTCTAAGTGATGCTTTTGTTTTTCGTAAACAAAAAGTCCAAACGCCTTTGGAACGTACTGCTTACATTCAGGGTGGGTGTTCCAGCTACCATTCACCATTTCAGTCATGAAAACATTAAAATCAAAAGCACTCAAGGCATGCCTACAATCGGAATTAAAAGTAATACCAACCATCTTGGCAATGTTTTCTGTCAATATTCGAAACTTTGAAAACCCGAATATGCTTGCAACCAGCGTTGAAACAAAGTTAACATTATTTGTTCGTGCAGCAAATCGGGCACGTAATTCTTCGCAAAGTGTAGCGTTTGTGCCTTTACGATCAAATATTGTTTTCATAACCACAGAGATGTGATCTAAAATGTTGTCTCTTGAAGGGTAACACACAATAGGCAAACCTTCTAGTAATTGAGCCTTTTTTATGTCCACCTGTACCTCCGACGGTTTTGGCGAACGATCCTTGATATCTTGGATGAACTTATTAAAACAAGCTTCGTCCAGTATCAATCGGTCATAAGGAAGAGAAACTGTAGGAACTGTAATTTCTTTTGGCATTTTAAAATTTGTAATAAATTATTTTTTTTGAAACGTTTAAAGCTAAAACTGTTTTTGTTTTGTATACACACCTTTGTTGATAATGTTTAAATACCAAACAAGTAATGGCAACTTTGTTTTTCAAACAGTACGTTTCAAACACTCTTTAATTTACAGCGTACGTTTAACCTGACTTACGTTAATGCCAATATGCCCTGTACGTTTACTAAATAAGTACTACTTTAAACGTACGCTACCGTACGTTTAAAAGTGTAAAAGTTTGGTAACGTACGTTTAAAACCAAATGTATAATTAAACAATAAATTATAAAATTTATAAAAATTTTAAACAAAAACACACTAAATCAATATGAATTTTTTTTGAAAGTACACACATGGCTGTCAAACGGCGATTCATGCGATAAACTATAATAAGTTTTTTTAGTTTTGTTTGTAGATACGTCAGTGGATGCATGAAAGACACTAAATCCTCCATAAGAAGTTGAAATTGTAAATTATAAACGTCCCAAGCCATTATAGAGTATGAAAATGAACCATCTTCCATTATAAAACTATGCAAGCGAAGTTCAAAAAATTTAAAGCATCCTTCATTGATGTCCTTTATTAAATTATCAAAATAAAGTTTACGTTTGTTGTCTTCACAAATTTGACAATTAAAATATAAAAGTTTATTTTTTATTCTTATTAATCCCAAAGATTGGTATATATTCAAATCATTAAATTGAGAAAATTCTTGAAACCATATCATTTTATAAAATTGTTGCAAAAATATATTTATATATAAAAAAATTGAATTACCTGCTATTTTTTTCAATTTTTTTCCACAAAACATTTTGTATATCTTGGTTTGTTTTATATTCAAAATTTCTTTGATTTTGTATCAAGGTTTCGTTTTCGTACTGTTGACTCTGAATTGTGTTTTGATGCTGAAAATACAAACAAACACACGCTGTTATGCACACCCCAAACATTACAGCAACAAAAATAAGAAAGGGGGCCAAATTACTAAAATTCCATGATTCTACGTGAAATGTTTGCACCTTGGGGTCTTCATAATAATGCCAATTATTAAAATCATCAACACTTTGGCTTGTTGTTGAATAGGGTAAAATATTTACAACATCAGCTTCATTGTAGTTTATTACAGGTCCTATTACGTTAGCAGAAGCATCTAATAGTGCGTTTTTAAACCCTTGAGAGTTCATCAAATTTATTATTGAAGATGCTTCATTAGGCTCTAATTCTAAGTTTCCATAAACCACATTTGCTGCAAGCAATCTGCGCTGGATTGATGATGAAAGTGTTAAAAATATAATATTTTGAGATATATTAAGATAATCAGCTATTATTTTTTTGTACTTCAGCAAAACTGTAGCATTTATGATTGCCTCAGGCACAGAAAATGAAAAACCCAACACAACTTTAGCCACTTGAGGTTCTGAAAAAACCAAATTATTTTCTGGGCAATATTTCCAAGTGTCATCATTATAAACACATTTTCCTTGCATCATTCCAGAAGGAGTGTATTTTGAAAATATAACCCCGTACATTCCATTTGGAAAACGTTGTATTATTGTTACGCCAGTACACCCTTTGGTAAATGCAGCAGGACAGTGTGAACAATTTTTGTAAGAAGTACATGTAAAGCGAGGATTTGTAAATGCAGTTGTAGTTGCCAATATTACATTTGTAGAAATAGACACTACAGGTGTGGACGTGGTTGCTGGTGTTGTGGTGGTAGTAACAGGATCAGGACAATATTCTGCATAACTGTAGTTTAGATAATACACACAATAAGCAGAAGACAAAAAATATGTAAGGCTATCCAAGGTTCCATAATTTATGCCTTCCACGTAAAGATGCACACCATAGCCTGAACAACCCATTACCCTATACAAAGAGTTATCAGAATTAAAGCCCTTTATGGGACAGTGAGAGCAATCTAAATAACTTAAACAACGTTTGATTGTTGTTGAAGGAGGCTGAGGGGTGTTTTTTGTTTCATCTTTCACACACTCTTGTGCTACCTGATAGTAGTCAGAGTTACACAACCAAGTACAATTGTTGTCATTGTAATCACCTACACCTGTAAAATATGCATTTTTTGGCAAATTAGTGCATTTGCTTTTATTTAAACAACCAGACTCACAGTTTACATAGCAAGCTTCAGTTTCCCAGTTGGGGTAAATGGATGCAGAACAGCCTTGTCCAAACTCCCAAGGACAAACCACGCCATTATAACCTGTAAGTGCCCAGCTGCCATTGCAGCCAAATGTATTGGATATTAATCCACAGTCCCACACACCACGTAAATCTATAGAAGATGGTCTAAAATCGGTACAGTATTCTCCTACAGATACTGAAATTCGTTTCAAAGGTTGAATGGGTAAAGGAAAGGACGGTGTTGTGGTTAACACATTAGCTTTTGTGGTTGTTAAATGAACTTCAGTAGTAGTTTTATTAAACTGACAAGCATTTTCTGCAGCATAAGGGTTGGTTGTACCAGTTATGACCATGCTTTCAGACGAGGGGCACTGGCTGCATGCTGTAGCTGCGTATTCTACATTAAACGTAAAACGAGGGCAATCTTCACAGTACATCATTCCAGAATCGTACTTGCCCTGTGGACACTGCTGTAAAAATCTGTAATCTGAAAACGCATCAAATCCTGGTTTATTCCAAACATATGAGGTCCATACCGACATGGACATTACATTGTTTACACTGTAGTAAGCCATAACAGTCATACTAGAAGTTTCTATTCGAAACTGCCAAATTGAACCTGGATTAACACAGGACACCCACAAAACATCTGGGGACATACCCATAGCCAAAAAGGTGGGTTGTTGAGAAGTGCTAATGTTCGAGTAAAACGTATAGGTAACCTTTGTGGCCAAATTTGTACCTCGAATGTACATACCAGTAAGATAATTGTGGGCAAAGTAAAGCCACTTATCATCAGGAGATATTACCATGCTCTTCACATAACTAATTTTGGCAGAGTTGACATCACCATCTCTGTAACCCTCTCCACCAGCAGTTAAAATAAACATAGATTCATCTGATACTGCACTTGATATCCAATTTAAAGGAAACACATACATGAAGAGCATGTTGTTTTGTTCCCATACAAAAAAATTCCCACTAGGTGACAGGTCTAAAGCTAAAAATTGCTGATAGGGCATGCCATCAATCAAAGTTTTAACAATGTTGGATTCAAAATCGACTCTGCGAATAGCACGGCTGTCACAGTCTGCTATTAAAAAAAAAGTAAAATTTCTTGGAGACAAAACTCTTGTAATATAACCGAAGCGGGCAGTGGAAAGAGTACCGTCGGCAAAACCACCGTCTGGTAAAATATGTAGTGCATCTGGGTTTACCACAGCCTCCCAGGGCAAATTTTCCCTGAGATTTTTTTTAAAAATTTGTGACTTGTAATTGTCTACTGTAATTACATACGCAAAATTGCCAGTTGAGTCTAGAATAGCCCGCAAAGTGCCCACCATAGAAAATGCGTCATATGAAAATAAAAATCTCAGTGCAGTAGTGTTAAGATCAAGAAAAAAATAGGAAGATGCGCCACTGCGATAGCTTACAGTTCTGTCAGTGTTTGTGTAAATTAACAAAAAGTTTGACTGTTTAAAACTTTCAAATGTAGAAAAATGAGAAACTCGAGGAAAAGGCAAACTAACCCACCTCTGCACCACAGCAGTAACTGTTGGCACAGGGGTTTGTGTAGTGAGTGCCACTGTAGTAGAAGTACTCTGTCTTGCAGTTGTACTGGAAGTTGTCAAAGCAACACTTGTGGTTGTAGTAGTTTCTGCTTCAGTAATTAACACCAAGGGCTGATTAGGAGGCTCAAGCACGAATTGGTTTTGAACCAAACATGTAACCAAAGACACACTAAAAAATTCTGAAGCACAAGGTTGTACAAATTTGTAATTTGTAGCAGTATCATAACCAGGATAGTTATTTAATTGCCGAGTCCACACTGACAAGGCCCTTGTATAGCTAGTAACAAATGTTCTAATAAGTTGAAAGCTTTGTGGTCGAATTTTAAACTCCAGTATACCTGTAACAGTACACAACCACAATACATCTGGTGAGTTTCCCATGCTCAAGGACAACACAGACACTCCCAAGTTATCAATCCAAAAAAAGGTATAGCTTACTAATGTGGACACATAAACGCCACGAAGGTAATATTTTTCGTTATAAAAATGCACAAAAAACACCCAGGATTCATCTGGTGAAATAACCAGGCCACTAAGCTCAGTTAATTGTGTTTCAGTGTAATTACCATCCAAATACCCATAGATACCACTTGATAATGCATTTAAAATTCCAGTTGCCACAGTAAATTTGGAAGTATTGAGAGGAAATGTATACATAAAGAGCTCATGTTTCTTTGAATAAACTATAAATTTTCCACTAGGGGCCACATCAACATGGCCAAAGCCAGTGTATGCTATTGAAGAAGTAGCCAATGTTTTTGCATAGTTTTGTGCAATATCAAGGCGTCTAATAAGCATCAAATCGTTGGGCATGTTTTCTATAGTAATAAAAAATGTAGGGTTTCTGGGAATAACCAGTCTTTGTATTTGGTAAAATTTTGTATTACCGGAGCCGAGTGGAAACAGGGTGCCATCAAGATTTTCTTGGTTATCAAAAATAATTTCCCCAAAAATATAAGGGTCCCCAAACGAACTTGTATCATACAAAGATATTCTACTAATGTAACTCATAAGATGACTTCCAAACCATTGCTCCCACACAAAAAACATGTTTTGCCCAGTGGGGTCTAACACAGCACAATGAGGAAGTCTTATTCCTCCCTGCCATTGCCTTAAAAATTCCTGTTCACCATTGTTTAAGTTAAGCTTGTAATACGTAGTTTGTCCATAAACGCCATTTAAAACATCACTTGAAAAAATTAGTGCAAAGTTATCTAAAGATTGGGATTTAGTGCTCTCAAAAAAAAATAGTAAAAAACTTTGAACTATGTAACAGTAGTAAAAAGCTTTACACATATTTAAAAAAACAAATTGTAATGCAAAACGTCTTAATTTAAATACCTATAATGAATATACCCTTAATAGAAACAAATTTGCCTTACACATTTAGCACATACAAGGGCAACTTACACTGGACGTTTCACAACTACTTTAATTTTTTACTGTTAAGCACAAACTCGGAACAAAATGTTTTAGAATTTGCCCATGTGTATAGATTAGCTCAAAAGGGAAAAAAAAATTGTATTCAACTAGCGCTACCAGGAAATTTGCGAGTAGTAAGAGATAAACCGGTGTTGGGTAGGTGGTGTAATAACCAAGTTTACTTTAACGAGCACACTGAAACACTGTGTACATACAACACTGACAAAATGTGCAAAAAAATGTATCTTATATTAGATGAAGCCATGGTACCTCAAAATATTTTTTCAGGCCTTTACAAAGCCTCAGTTAGGATAAGAACCAGGCCAGAGTTTTGGAATCAAGATTGCAAACCCAATGAATGTCCATATGCACAACAAGCAATGGTCCAGGCCGAAATTCAAGTCACCCTTGAAGATTTTATAGAGCCATTTTTTACTAAGTTGGATTTCCAAGAATCAGCTAAAAAAATAGAAGAACAAAAAAAATTAAAGTTTGATACATATCAACCAGCAGAATTTCCAAAAACTTTAAAGGATTTTTTTAAAGATTTCAAAAACGTTTTTGGTATGTAATTGTGTATATAATGACAACTAAAACAAAAAATAGAGTATGTCACAATCAGACCCCCACTGCAGACAGAACCCATCTAGTATGAAAGACCCTCCTTTTAAAAGAACCCTTACACAAATGTGTGGGGCTCTCCCGTACCACCCGCGCGCGAACCAGTTCAAATCTGTGATTCACTGGGGGCAACGTAAGCTTCTCATGTCAGAAATCGAGTTTCTTACCATTTGTCACCAAGAACACTACACGTGCACACTTCCCACCACTGTAGTGTATGCCGGCGCCGCGCCGGGTACACATATTCCTGTTTTAGCTACATTGTTTCCTAACATAAATTTTGTGTTAGTTGATCCGGCTCCATTTTCGTTTCAGGCTTCAGAGGGGGTTACTATACTACAGGAACTTTTTACTGATGAACTGGCAGTTGAGCTGGCAACAAAGCTAAAACAAACAGACCAAATATTATTCATCAGCGACATAAGAACTGCAGACCCCAGTGTGCACACCCTGGACGAGTCTGAGGAGCGCATTCGACAGGACATGCAAAAACAAAAACGCTGGCATAAAATGCTGGGATCAGTTCGCAGCATGCTAAAGTTCAGGTTGCCTTGGGACAAATGTCACAGTGAATACCTGGATGGCACTCTGCACCTGCCAGTGTGGGGACCTCAAACAACCACTGAATCCAGGCTTATTACTGTCAAGGACGACCCGGAAAAGGTAACAATGTATGATCACGAAAAATACGAGTCACAGATGTTTTTTTTCAATACTGTAACAAGAACTGCACTTTACACTCACTCTGTGAAAGGACAGGGCATGGACAGATGTTATGACTGCAGGGCAGAAGTAGAAATCTTAAAAAATTACATCCTGTGCGCGTCGCCTTGGAAACCCCCGACGCCTGCTGAGCTGGACCTTGACGTGGCCAAGATGAGCGAGTGGATATCGAGGCTAGTCTCGAAGAATCGCACACTGGCTGACAGTAATCCAGACAAAATTCAACGTATCAACGCAATTAAGCGCCGGCAGTACCTTGATGGAATACCTGCTTATGAAAAAAGGAAAAAGTGAATGAAATATGTATTTAATATTAGAATTGTTTAAAAGTCAATATGGTTTATAAAAAAAAACAACCAAACCCTCTTTACTTTACCATCTTGGGTGTAATTGCTTCAATCATATTTGTTCACACATTAATTATTCAAGAACCGAAGCAGATAACAAAAATACAAAAAGTACAACAACCAAAGCCCACTGTTACACTACTAGAACGTACACTTTTAAAAATAGAACAAAAAAATACACAGCCAGACAGAGAGTGTAGGCCCCACTTCATGCAGCTATCAAATCCCCTTGACACATTCAATCAATGGAAGCGTAGACAAAACCCGCGGAAGCTGATTGTTTTGTCTCCCTACAACTGTGAAGACGAAATGCTTACGATCAAAATTGAAATCATGGGCGATTGGGTGGACCACTTTGTTATTGTTGAGTCTACAGTAACTAATTCACACCAAAAAAAAAAGTTGTGTTTTAACCCAGACCTAATCAAAGATTCTCAGTATGCCAAACAAATTATATACACTACATCAGATTATTCGGTGCCCAACTTTCACTATTGGGAACAAGAGGTTTATGTCAAAAATCAACTTAGCAAAAATCTGGCAGAATTATCGCTAAACGATAATGATTTAATTATCATGCTTGATATGGACGAGGTAATATCATCACCCAACTTGTACCACTTAAAGAACTACGACCATCCAGACGGCAAAACAGCGTTTCGAATCAGTTTACGCTGGAGCTATTACGGTTTTGAATGGGTGAACCCTGATCCCACCACCATCAACGCAATAGTGTCTTGGCGAGAAATGAATGACAAATGTCACCTAAGGGCAAACGACATACGTTTTAACCTATGTGGCATTACGTCGCCAGATCAAGTGGGGACTCTGCAAATGATTGGGTGGCATTGTAGTTGGTGTTTTGAAAATTTAAACAAATTTATAAACAAATTGGAAAGCAGCTCAAAATTAGAGGACAATCTACCTGCGTTTAAAAACCTAGAGTACTTAGCAGACCAGCGCAAAAGGGGGCTTTGGTTTGTAGACGGAAAACCCAACGCATGTTTTCAAAAGTTTAATAAATTTTAACATTTTGATATTTTTTTTACTTTTAAGGGACCACATTTTTTTGGTTTTGTGTATTGGTCCTTCCAAAGTTGTGCATCTATGTACTGCATGCGCTGATTCAGGCGTTTATGAGCCTTTACAGATAACTGAATAATTTTATTAACCAAACGTTCAGAGTGTAACATGTTAAACTTTTTACTTTTTTGAAGTATTATAACTTAAATATTCTTCTGAATGTACATATGAAATGGTATTCAAACTTTTTACAAATAATTGAATGTCCTTTTGGGTGGATTTTTGGTTTAAAATAGTGAATACCCTTTTAAACTTTATCAAATCATTTTCTGGACAACTTGCCCATTGAACAACGCTTTGAATATCATTTAAAAACAATTCTTTTACATGTGGTATCATCACATTCAATGTAAATTTTTGCTCATGTTTGTAAATAGAATTTTCATTATGATTTTTGATGGCACGTGTAATAAAATAAAAAAGTAATTCCATATCTTGTAACATGTGTGTACTATCATCTATTTTAAGTGTAGGATCATCGCATAAAAGTTCTTGATTTATATTTATTAGTCTATTTTTTTGCAATTTAAAGAGTTGGAGTTTTTCTTGGATTTTACTTTGATTAGTACTGTTTGACTTTAAACTTGCTTTGGCTCGGTCCAAAAACAGTGTTTCATCACAAAGCATATCTGGATCATCAGTAAATGGTAAATTTGTTTTTAATGGAATGGAAGCTCTGGCAAAATCCATTAAACAAAGACGCAGATCAGGTGTTTGTATTTTCAGGTTTACTGAATCCACGTCTCTGTGATAAATGCCTGCCTCCTTTAAAGCTGTAGTTAGCAAAGCTGCTTGCCCCCACAAATATTTTATTAGTTTATTCCTATGCTCATAATCTATTTGTAACCCTTCATCTGTTTCTACTACTCCAAATACATCACTAAAAACTTGGGATCCACAAGGTTTCAAATTAGAAATATAGGAAAGTTTTAATGCATAGGCCTGGCAATACTCAATGCCATCCATCACCAAATCACAAATATCTATTTCGTGTGACAAAAGTAGTGGCACATTGGGATGACCCATCAATAAACTTAAGCCTGAAAATTCCCTTTTGGCTTGATCTAGTGGTATAACTAACAATTCTTCCTGTGTAGGGGTAAAATCAAGTTCATTTATTGGGGGTGATTTAAAAATTTTAAGAACATGAGCATCTTCATCTGGCAATTCAGGAATATATCGCAAAACAAATCCGTCATCGCCTTGCGAGAGATATTGATACTTTCCTTTATTTTCTGCATCAGTTTGACGGCCAACAGCCTGTATTTTTCCTAATTGAGTGTTTAAATGAAAGCATACTTTTGTGGTATTTTGCAATAAAAATTTACGTTTGAGACCCTTGTATCTATTAGAAAGGCTATGCAGCTTTACTAAAAAATCAGCCATTTTTTATATTATTAATTTAAAACTTAAATATATTTTATTTGCATGAGGTTTTCTACATTTTTTCATGACAAGCGTCAGGTATCTGGTTTGTTTACTTGCTGGGGTGCTTTGGTGTTTGTCATGTTTTGGTACTGTGGGGTGTTTAACAGTGACTTTGTGCACTTTGGGCCTTCAGATAAAGTAAAATTTCTGAATTTTAACATCAACACGTGGCTTCGTTGGAACCTTGTGGCTGCATTTTGCATACTGGATTCAGCTATTTGGTCAGTGGCTTACGAAGCAATTCATCCATGGGAAATACATACAGTGTTGGATCCCAAAACACAGCAGTTGCCATACTCAAAAACAATGTGTTTGTTGGTTTTGGAGGCTTACTATTTACACGGAGTACTTATCGGGCCTTTCGCTGTGTGGATGAGCTTGACTCAATTTGATTTAGCACTTTTAAAGGGAGGGGTTACTATGCTCATGAGAACCCTGTCACATTATCAATACATTAAGGAAAAAAAATATGACGATACATATTGTTCAGTTTAAATTGCTTATGATTCAAGCATGTCCAATCGAAGTAATAAAGACATTATTCGTTCACTTATATTAAAATTAATGTGGGTTTGGGGTTTATCAGTTTTGCGATATCTGGAACCGGCAGTACGCAATATAATAACAATTTTGTTATATATTTCAGTGGTAATGTTTATGTTATAAACTTGCCTTACATGTTGCAATGAAGTTATTATAACTTTATAATTTACACTAGAAACAGGTATAGTCCCGTTTGTTACTTCACTTTGTAATAAATCCATTACATCATCAGCTACTGATTCTGATATATTTAGAAAATCATAATCATGTTGTGGGGTACAGAGTAAAATAGTAAATTTTCCAGGAATATACTGATTTTGATTAAAAAAATGTTGAGCCATTTTACTGGTCACAAACTTACAGTGTATTAAATATTATATATTCAACCATGAATTTGTGCTTTATTTCAACCTTTTTATCATTTTTAATTTTAATACATGGTCATGCCTGGTTTTATAATCAATATATTTGCACTGGCTTAGGAGACAGGATTGGAACGATTTTAACGCTCTCTACCCTGGCACACATTCAAAACACAACTGTGTTTTTTGAATGGTGTTTGGATGCTAGCAAAGCAGGTGTTCAAAATCCACTCCACTACAAGTTTATTCCTGGGTGGGTGGGGTGGCAGTACTCGTTACATACATTTCAACAAAAGTTCAAGTTTCCTCCTAATGTTGTTTTATTACACAAAATTTCAAGGGACATCCAAGCTCTGCCCAAAGTTCAAACACAATATGAAATACCAGCAATTCAAGGAATGCAATTTCTTTACACCATGGCTTACAAAACAATGTATATTGGTCATCCTGTTACAAACAGCTCAAATTTTAAACAAATTTACAAGACCATAGGCAATGGGATAATCCCCTCACGTCATGGTCCCGACTTGGTGATTCACGTGAGAGGTCCAGACAAAAACACGCACGAAATGGATCAGCAATTAAATCATTTTTGCACGCGCAAAGCTATAAAGCAAGCAATTAAACTAAACCTTAATCTAACATTGATAACAAATAATATCAGTCACGCTACAAAAATACTCAAGGGGTTTTTTTATCATACATCAAATAATCAACCGTTTGATGACATGGAATTGCTTTTTTCCACACGTGGGGGTATCATACAACACGCTGGAGAAGGCTGGTCTTCGTTTTCATCAGTTCCAGCAATGGCTAAAAGTATTCCACTTTTAACTACATATTTTAATGGTCCACATCGTTATGAATATTTTGAACGATATGGAGCGCTACCTTCAGAGTTGCATACATGCAACATCATGCAAAAGTTTTTTAAAAAAGTTGTGCAAAGAATAAATTAAAAGATTTCATTGCTATTTTTAAAAAGGATACCTATCTCTTGCAGCAATAACCTTTGTTTCTACATGCTGAAAAAACTCTTTATATTTTTTTCTTTCAGGGCCAACATTTTTATTCAAAATGCCAAGAGAATTGTAAAACAATAAATCCGTATCATTCCATACATTTTTATCATTAACATAGCGCTGCACGTTGTCAAAGATGGTCGAGTGGTAGTCATAGTGAAACATGGTATGTTAATGTGTATTAGTTTGGGCCAACGTATTTACTTTCATGCAAAGTAATAGATAAAAAAAATGGTTAAAACACTTGACATAGTTGACAATGAAATCATTATTTGGTCTGTATTTCACATCTTTAGTTTGATCTGGGTTTTGACTTACTTGATGCAAACCTCAAACTTGTTAGGCCTAAGTATTTAGTTACTTGCATTGTAACAAAAAAAATGGCAGAACCAACCTTAACCACTTCAGATCTCGACAAGATGATAATTAGTGAAAAAACAAGTACAAAAATAGAGTGGGAAAAAAACTATACCCAGTACAACAAAGAAAACCTTAGAACACATAATGTGATTGACGAGGGAGGAACCTATTATTTGGTTAGCATTCACCATCCTGTGTCTGATTTACTGGACCACAATCTCAATATAGTGGGCCTCACCCCGACTACCCTGAAGAAGAGCATGGTATCACCCCTGGATAGCAAGCAAATTTACCTGAAGATGAGCAAGCAGGTGTTTGACCTCACGTGCAAGACTTTGGAGGAGCAAGTGCTGCCTATGATGGAGCAGGAATATTTTGCTGAGCAACTAAGGAGGGTCAGGGCGATTCTGGCAAAAAATGAGTATCTTGATGACGAAAATCCAGAAAAATTAGTGGCCATTCTTGTAGATATATTAAAAAAATAAACTAGAAAGAAATGAAAAAATTGTGTCACGCCACGCGTTACAGATGAGAGCCAAGCCGACCAAAATAAACGTTATCAATAGTGGCAGCGCTTCTACCAAAAAAGGACTCAGAACAAGAAGATAGAGCGCGTAAAAAATCGAAATTTGATTAAAATTTACTTAAAGTGCACAAATTCGTTCTTGTTCAATACACTTTTTTTTCCAGTAAGACGTTGCCTCCCAAAGGGTGACCTTTTTGAATTTGTTGTTGCCTAAATCTTCCATAACAGGAAAAAATTCACAAAGAGCTTGAATAAAAGCATTTGATTTCCATTCTTTGCATTCAAAAACCACGTGATTTTTTGTAAAGTTCTTGATGTTTAACTCAGCGTTAGAGTGCTGCATCTTGTACAAATCTGTGTAAACTACACATCTAGGTAAAGTAACATCTAGCTTGTGCTTTACTTCACTGCTAGGTAAAGTAACATCTAGCTCGTGCTTTACTTCACTGCTAGGTAAAGTAACATCTAGCTTCTCCTTTTTAAAGATTTCACTAATGGAAAGTAAATGGGAGTCTATTTTTTGCTTATGCTTCGTTATTTCTTCGGTTAACGCATCGCGTTTCTGGTCAAGCACCTGGAGTTCATGGTTGCATCTATAAATTTCAATCTCAACTTTTTTTAAAAAATTATACTGTTGTTCAAGCAGTAAATAATCTGTATTACAGAGTACTGTTGAATAAATTTCCGAATCGGGACTCGACATTATCAAGTGAAAACAATCAATATTCAAAGTTTAAATACTGCAATTTACGACTTGACCAAAACAATGCTGAGGGCGCAGTTCGAGTACACAACGTTGAGCTGAACTATGTTGGTTCCCGCAGGCAATGACATGATGTCTGGAAGCCCTTCTCCAGTTTGGATGCGCTCAAGCACCTTATAAGCAGCCATAGTGGAATGGTGAAATTTAACGCCCAGCTGAGGGTATCCGACAAATTCAGGAGAGATAACAGGAAGTGTTCCATTAGCAAAGTCTGCCTTTCGAAGTGGTGCGTAAGTGACCAAAGCCTTAGTGACGGCTTGGTGGATACCTCCAATGGCTTCCATGGGTGGTAATAGCTGGTCTACTGCAAATGCAGGAGCAATATTGTATACAGGATCCGAGTTATCCAAAACATCTGGTTCCTTACCTTCTGGTAAGTAATGTTCTTTCCATATCTCATAAGCTTCTGATCCCAAACGCAATTGAAAGATTGTGATTTCACCAAATCCACCCTCACTCACAATTTTGCAAGATTTGCTGGAACGAAGCTTTTTCATCACAGATTTTGATAAATGTGAAGTTGCCCCACAAATCGTCATTGACGAAAGCGGCATCGGACCAATTGGTTCGCCTTTCAACATGGTTAAAAAATTCCAAGGTTTTTTTGGCCTAAAATATAAACCATTATTTATATCAATTTTTCTTTACCAACGCATGCCCTACCACAGAGCCCTAGCGTTAAAAGTCTATGCAAAATTTGAATAAACGAAATAAAAAACTTCATTATGTAACGTGTATGGTGATAATTTTTGTGATAGATTCACTGTTATCATTCCAACAAGATTATGATTCAAAGAAATTAAAAATTAAAACATATAACAAAAACATCTACAAGAATGGCTTTCCAAATACATTACCAAATCAAAGTAATATTTTAACCCGTAATCATAACATTACATTAACTAGTAACCCTAAAGTAATATTATGCTTCCCTTTTCATCATGAGTTTCCAGTCCTTCACATGAAATTTTTATTGCTAGAACCTTATGTAGATCTATTTGTTTTAGTAGAGTCCAAGTATGATGACAGGGGTGAAAAAAAGCCTCTTCACTTTGAATTGAACAAATTTCAACCAGATTACGAAAAACATATTTCAAGCCAAAAGGTAATTCATTTATTAAACACTTTTGAACCAAAAACAAAAGACAAGGAACTTGGGTGGTTAATGACAAAATCAGCTAAAGAAATGTTAGGAAAATTTATTGTTTATAACCTATCAAAAGAATATTCTCTTGACACAATTATACTTTTAGGTGATGCAGATGAAATTCCTTCACCTCAATCAATTGAATGGTTAAAATTAAATGCTGTTAATCAGCATTCACAAGATGTTTATGAGTTTGCCTCTTCCATGCCAACTTTTATGTATGGCTTTGTTTGGATGCACTCACCAAATGGCTACTCAACTTTAACAGCAAGATCTATGAAAAATGAAATATCGTTTTGGAAATCTATATTTGAACCCAATATACAAAGGGAATTCACGCAAAATATTTTGCCAATACCATTGTATCCTAGTGGTTGGCATTGTAGCTATTGCTTTTCTTCACAATCTTGCGTGGAAAAACTAAAGCATGCCAATTTAGCAGATGGACCCCCATATTTGGGTCTCTTCGAATGGACACCTTATATTTTTGATTTATACCGGTCATGTGGAGTTGCTCCACAGGGAAACCCACTCTTGTCTGTTTTTGAAACATTTCCATTAGAAAACTTAAACAGTTCAATACTAGTTCAATTCACACAAAATGTGGAAATTATGATGAAGTACAATTATCTTTTTGAGGTGCAAAATTGCTCGAGTTCTGATCAAAGTCAAATTCAAAAACAAATACCAATTATTCAAAAGGCTACATTCTGACATCTCATCTTGACCTAGGGGGGGGTAATGCTACTCAACCAGGGTTAACGGGGGGGGGTCAAGACGATTACATGGAACAATAAATACCCCATACATTTTTGACTCAAAACTTCGTGGTAGAGCCATTCCGACCCGTAAAATAGCAAAACCATACACACACAACTATTATGTTAAAACTTATTGAATATAAAGGCTTCGATGAATACATCAATATGTTTGAGAAGCTAAAAAGCACGTACAGAAACGAAATTATATACCAAATATTTGATACTGCAACCTATCAGTGTTGGGATTTGGATTGCTTTGAAGACTTTAAAGCAGCTGGTTTTAAAGCTTTTATGAAATTGTTTAAATTTAACCAAGATTACACATTGCATGCACAAGCAAATGCTAACATGATAGCCTTTGCACTTACATCTGCTGCTAAAACATTTATTCGACTTGTCATGCCAAGAATGCCAGGAGAAAGACTCATGGCTCCTAAAGCATTTAAGCCTAGAGATAAAATCAGACTACTAAACGAATTATACACTTGTATTAACGATTTTGAATATATTACGCAACACCATGACGACGAATTTTCTTTAAATTTTATTAAAGACGATCACTTTATTTTTTGTAGTAACGATGTCTTTATAACACGCATCCAATGCCAAATGGTATTGGCCATGGCTTTACACAAGCGACTTGGTCAAAAAAGCCATCTATATGGTCTTTCACAAGATGTAATCCACTGCATTTGCTTGAATTTGTAAAAAATACAATAGAGACCGTTTGTAAGACTAATATAACCCCGTACCACTCAAGATAAAAAAACATGAAAGTGCCTATGGTCCATGGGGCATTGAAAAGTCAGGAACCTAGCAAAACAGCATAGGTACATGGGTAAAAAAAAAACAAATAGTGCATGGTCATATACGTGTCACAATTCATTAAACAAATGCTTAACACAGACAACAACTTTGAAAACCCGAATAACACTGCTCTTATTACAAGGCAGCGCGAAGATTCAAACATAGTAAACAAGCTCAAAGAAACAGTTACCATAAATTTAACTTACACTTTCAAGTGCCACAAGGATGTAAGCAAGGCAACTTGCACGCAATTGGCAGACGACGTCTACAAAATTATGATGGAATCCTTCTTTAAAACAATGGAAACTGATAATAACAGTGAACCGTTGATAATTGTACGTGGTCAAGTTGAAGCATGTCACTTAGAAAATGGCTCTTTATAACAAGTGCTCTTACGCAAATGCAACCAAATTTTATAAAACTTGTTATTAAATGTATCCATCTGACATAGTCAAGCTGTTTCCTAATTTATTCAGAGAGTGCTCCGTAAATCATCAAAGCTTGCACATTGATTGCGTAAGTTCTGCTGTTGACTCATTGTGGATTTGATGAAAGAGAGAGAGACTGCATAACATCCAGTGCTGAATATTCACGAGCAAATGCATCGAAAAATTTTTTAAATGATTCTAAGGTCGAGCAATTTGAAAATGGTCCTGTTTCGTATGCGTCGTATTCTACGTATAGTAAATCTTCTGCATAAACTCGAACAATAAATTGACAAGAGTCATAACGGAAGGTTAAGCCTTTTGGATATTCGTTATGGTAATACACTGTGTCATATTTCAAATGGTGGCTCTGAACGTATTCACAACAATCGGCAAACAACCCCATGATCTGCCACGTCACAGAAAATTTCCGGTCCAACCAATTTTTATAAAACTAGTTATTAAATGTATCCATCTGACGCGTCAATATATTTCGGCAATGTCCGCACAATGTCGCTCGCCAAATCTTCAATAATTTCTGCAGGGCCTATTTGTAAAATTTCCCGTAACTTTGTTTTCACAGATTGTGCAATCTTGATTTTTTCTTCAAGTGTATTACACGTTATATTTTTCAAGCATATATAAAATAATTGTTTTGTCTCTGCGTTGCACATGCTTATACATACTTGATTCTGATTTTTTGTGTGGTGGTCGCGCGTTCATCTGGCACTGCATGTCCATAACGCGCAATTTTAACTTAGATAAAGTTAATAAAAATTCACCGTCAACGCCTAAAATTGGACTCACTGTGTTTGCCAAATCATGTATATCAACAATAAACACGGGCAGCCACGGAATCCCCCACAGAGGTTCAATAATCTTCCAGAAATTTGGAATTTCCATCTCCCAGTCCTTAATTTTAAACGCAGAATTACTTGAAGTCACAAATTTCCATGTTCCCTCATCACTGTCGTCAAGTATTGCTTTGCCTGTACTTTCAATTGTTTCATATAAATTACGCTTAAGACCTTTCAATGAATTGCTCTTCATGACCATTGTCCTATTACTTTCCAGATATTTCCTATCCTTTACCGATCCTATACTTACAGCTTTACCTTCTAAAACAGATAAAAGTATTTCAGTCATAGTATAAGTAGGTCTCGTAATAATAATCTTGATCGTGTCACTGTAATTTTTCACCACAAATGCTGCTATCAAAGCATGAAACCTCTTAGATAACCCACTAACTCTCTTGTACTCTCCGTTAGCTATGAGCACCTCTCGCTTCTCCGTGTTGATCCTTGCGTCCAGCATGAGAGCCCACGACGATTTACTAATACCCATGGGTGCATACAACTGATCTAACTTAACTGAGAATGTTACAGAAATTAAAACCATGTACCTCTTGCCATCAATAACGCGAAATGGCGTAATTCTTCTGGATCTATATGGCTTTTCGTATTCTTTAAAAGAAAATGGCTCGTGCGTGCCTCGCTTTTCTGAAGGCCAAAAACACCAATGGTCAATCGACTCCAATCCGTCTGACAATGGAATAAGCATGTAAGCCACATGTAAATCCTCATCTGGTTCATATCTTTCCATGGCTCGCATCACATCTTTAAACGAAAGAATGCCATCTGCATTCACAGAGTATCTATCATCCGATGCATAGAAACACTCTGCTGCATTAAATTCTTTCCACCAAGTGTAATACTCCTCACACACTTTCTCATTTACTTTGATAGGGTCAGTGCCAAAGTAAATGCCCTTTTCTGCCCAGTAAACTAAATCTGTTAAAGATTTGGGCATATTATCATTTAAAAATAACAATTGGTTAAATATAACAGTACACACACAAGGTTTTATAAAAAAACTTACATATTACCAGTGCTCAAACTACGATGGGCCCATTCTTCCACAGTATATTCGTCTGAAATCTTGAATATGTTTTTTAGTAAATCTTCAACATTTTGAATAGTCATTGTTTTGTTTTGTACATTTACATAATACTCATTAAGAATACATAATTCAAATAAAAATTTAAGATTTGGATGATCTTTCATGTCATACCAAATAAAATCATTAATAATTTGCCCTCGATTAAAACTAATCACAGCTTTAATAAGTTCATAATTTTTATCATACATATTGTAAAGTGCTGTAGCAACAAGGAATGGTCTCAAAATAACCGAAAAAATAAAAAATGCTCTTTCTTCGTTAGCTCCATTCAAATTTCTTATCTCTTCCTCCACTAAATTTACTGACAAAATCTTGCGTGTAACCCAGTAATTATATCTAGAATCCATAATATCAATATTCCGCCAAATATCAACCACTCGTATAGGTTTGGTTGTTTTGATAAAAAACCTAGCATTGTCAATGGGTATTACAAGATCCTTCTTAGAAAATTTGTCCAACATCATAATTTGAAAAAGTCTGAAATAATCCATGTCATCTCTGATATAACGAGAGTCAACAACACGTGTAGAGCCAGACTGGTGATCACGCAATGTTTTAAAAAAGTTGTAGTGCTTACGGGTCGGTGGCCTGGCCGCCAAAGTCATTTGAAGGTGATTCAAGCGATCTTTCAATGCTAAAAGTGTAGATAAATCAAACTCAGACATGTCTCTAACTAATATAAATGCTCCTGTTAAATATAACTGTGTACAAATCAATATGTATGTAATTGAGCCAATCGAAATCATCTCAAACCAAACCATTCATTGCTCATGTTTTTGTCTAGGGGTTACATGATCCCCGTGGTGAAACACAAAAAAAGTGCATCTCACTCACACACATGGCTGGGTTCTCACGCGACGCGCACGCGCGCGCGAAAAAACACTTATGGACCCAGGACACAGGCTGGGCACGCGCATGCAACACATATCAAGCTCCAGATGGAGAGCCTGGCGGCGAGCTCTTCGTGTGCGGCTTAACAACACGAACAACCGTGTGAGGCGGCAATTGAGCTTCCGACGGAGAATTTGGCGGCTTCATCGAAGATCTCCTGCTATAGGGAAGGTTGGTTATGGGTGCGCGTTGCTGATACAAGAGCTGCGCATTATCTGCCCACACATCAGTATCGAATCCTTTGGCACTGAGCAAGTCCTTAACCTCATTGAACTCAGTATTCTCAGAGTCTTTCATGGTCAACTTCGCGCGATATATGACATCATAGTAGATCTGGCGACAATATCCATTCTTAGCCACAACATGATCCAAGGTCACAGACTTGGAGGGGACAGCATTCAGCTTATCAAGCACACTGGAACGAATCTGGTGCAACAATGGAAACAAATCCATAAAATACTTGTAAATAGCATCAGATGTGGCCTGAATAGCATCGCCAATCACCATGTCAGTATCATGGATAGCCTTGTCCCACTGCCCCATAAATTCATGGGAATACAAGTCAATCAAGGACACCACAGCAAAGTGAAGCCCATCGGGATTAATCAAACGCTTGCACTTGCATTTATCAAGCAACTTCATCATGCCTTCCAAATCCATCAACTTCTTAAAACGAGGAGAGTTAAACACATCCAAATCATGGCATGCAATATCCATTTCCTCAAGACAATCGTGCACAGTCTCAACTGAAAGTAAGGAATCGAAATTACTCGAACCATCAATCAATGTTTGCATAAAAACATCAGAAACCTTAATGTGAGTAAGGGCACCAACCAATGCATTTTCAGCAATGCTGTCCAGGCAAGCAAGCGTCTGCGAGAGCTGATCTCGGCGGTTATCATTTCCCAAGACAGTCCTCAAAGACCTACTGAGCACAACACAGTCGCGCGAATGATAGCCAATGCCAAAGGCAATTTTAGGAACAAGGCTAGACTGCCCAGGCAAAACCCTGTGAATACAAAACCAATGCGAGCCATTGTGCACGGAGCCCTCGTGGCCCAATCGTAACACACCATCATAGTCAATGCTTTCAAAAAGTAAATCAACGAGGGCTTGCTTCTCTACCGCAGATTTGGAACGAGTGGCCATGCCATGGTACATCGTATGCACATCATAATCTTGCAAAGGTAGTTCAGGGGGGACAAAGCAGTCACCATTTAAACAACGCAAATCAATTGCAACATTGTGAATAGCATCGGTAGCGCGTTCACCTCCCAAGCGCTGGGACAAGGGCAGCTGGTTCCATTTCACATTAAACAAACTGACAACAGCTTTCCACGCTCCAGTAGGGCACTGAGGAACACATGTAAGATACAAGGGCAGTGGTACAACCAAAAACTCAGCAGCCCACAACGAGCACAACTTAAAGGTGATATCTTTCTTGCAAAAATCACCAATTGGACCGCAAATAACTGTAACCTGTAACACAAAACAATCAGGATAGAAAATAACAATAAAACATAAAAAATACAAAGCATACCTCAGTTTTAACAAAAACTCCCCAGAGCAGCACAAAAGAATCAATCATAGCATCGTAGGCCTCGCGCCACTTATTGACTTCAGGGCCATTAAAAGTCTGAAGGGAAGCATCAGGCCTAAGCATGTACTCCTTCACGATCAATTCAACCAAATACAAAGTAACAGCGGGAGCATCAAAGCAAAGCACATTGTCAATGCTGGACAAAGCAGTTTGAAGTACAGGGCACAAATAGGTTGTGTGCTGATTCACAATAAAGTAAACATGAGATTCCGGAGATTCGTTATACACAAAACCAAGAAATTCATCCACGGTCTTTTCCACAAAGGGGCGAAGCTCGTCCGTGGTATTGGCATCACCGAGATCCATCTTATTCAACAGAGTAGTGGCTTCACAGTTCTTATCAATGAACAAATTGTTGAAGGAATAAAACAAATACCACGGGGCTACACGCTCGTTAAAAATCGCGTGGGTGCCAAGCAGTTCAGTAGCGCGAGCATCCATAGAACCGCTTCTAAACACACGAGTAAAATCCACAGTAGTGGCATACTTTGTAAACAAGTCAATCACCTCAGTGTACAAGAGCATACCGGCAGTTGTATACATGTTGTCCATCAACATAACATAAAAGAAATCAACCAGCACTCTGCGAAGGTCCTTCAATAATGGGTATATCACATCCACGTGAAGTACCACACCAACCCGACGACAATCAATAACGCCAGTATCAAATTTCTGTTCTATTATACGAATCTTAGAGTTTCGAGCAGAAACAGTAAGAAGATGTAAAGGTAGAGAAGGTGTAAACGCAGGCATAGGCTCATGTGCAAAGTGAATCTTGTTGAGATCACGCACAACACCACGATTAATAATTCTGCGCTTTTTCATTGGAGCCCCTTCAGCTGGCACAATAAAACGCTTTGAGGCCATTGGCGGAGTCACAAAGGCAGGATCAACAATAGTGGTGGAACTAGCAGGTAAATCAACAACACTTTGGAATTGTTCTGCTTGAGAAATGCCTTTGACAAGGTCAAGTGCAACAGTGGTAGAGTCAGGCACAGAGGTAGAATCACATACATTGTTAAAGTAACGAGAAGGCGAATCCTCAGTGGTGATCACAGGCACAGACAAGGGATTGGAATCACGACTTGAGACATCAGAGCCAGAGTTAGTTAATTGACTCAAGTGCTCGGTGTCAGGCAAGCTCTCTTCACTGGCTTGACTTAAACGCTGAAAAACATACGCGGGGGCGCTTCCCTGACTATCACCATTTACAGCAGGCAAGCTCTCTTGACAAACAAGCTTTTTCTGACTGTCTTGGCTCGACTCAGGCCAGCAAGGCTCTACACTTTGTGAGTTAGACATATCACACACACCTGATAGCGTGGACACTTAGCGTACGCAGTCAAACCAAAGGCATTTATACGCATGTTTTAAACGTACACATGAAACGTACGTTTAAAACGTACTTTTAACTATTAGTGATAAGCGTACGTTTAAAACATACTTTTAACTATTAGTGATAAGCGTACGTTTAAAACCGTACGTTTAACATTTTCATTATAAGCTAGAGGTAAACAACAATTACCCGAAAATGAGCGGTGAGTCTACGCAACACACCCCCAAGAAGTCCTTGTCTGACACAGAGGCCACTTTAATTGAGGCCGCATCGGTTACGCCACCCAAGAGATCCGAGACAGCATTGATAGCCCCATTGGAGAGTCAGGCACGCCTCAAGAGAAGGATCGAATCTCACACTGAGATTGACGCGCCCCCTGACTTGAAGCGCTTGG
>Ga0194133_10003258_pt1 | contig 23368 bp, 20 predicted proteins | sample TA2KigOf40mmetaG_FD_155448 | JGI IMG/M metagenome (GOLD analysis project Ga0194133, IMG submission 155448) | Freshwater microbial communities from Lake Tanganyika, Tanzania - TA2015055 Kigoma Offshore 40m | ecosystem: Environmental > Aquatic > Freshwater > Lake | place: Tanzania: Lake...
GCGCCGTACTCCCTCCCTCTATATGAATGATGGTAGTGCCGGCAAAAAAGAAAATACGATATCCCAACTCGCGTATCTGCTCGCACCATAAGACATCCTCTCCATACATAAAGAAGCGATCATCCAATTGATGACCAGGCAGGGCTTGCACTATGGTGGCAGGCATTAACAAAAAAGCACCATTGACCCAATCGGCCTCGCAGGTCGTATCATTTTTAAAATAGCGACCCAACATCAGCTGAGCCCGTTTCTGATAGGGCAGCAGGTATAAAAAGATACGGAACAGATCGAGGCACTCCCACCCAATAGTTCTAAAGCGCCTGGCCACAAACTGGATCTTTCCGTCGGGATAAACCTGGCGACAGCCCACCGCACCCGCCTGGGGCTGCGTTAAGAGAAATGCATAGGCCTTACCGATACTGTCTTCCGTTAGTAAGGTATCGCTGTTCAGCAAGAGATAATGCGTACCGCTTGCAGCAGAGAGTCCCAAATTATTACCCCCGGCAAAACCCAAATTGGTCTTGCTCTTAATAAGCTTGAGAGATGAAAATTCCTTTAAAAAATGCTCCGGATCGCACTCGGTCGAAGCATTATCCACTAAGATTACTTCAAAAGGTACCGAACGGGTATGTTCGTATACGGTTCGCAGACAGGCCGTAGTTAGCGAAAAGGTATTATAATTTATGATGATGACCGAGACCATTACCAAAGACTAAACGGATTTTTAATGAGCCCAAGCCGAATGCAAAGTTGATAAAGACGGGGCGCATATTTAGCCAACACTACTTTGAGCGCATGCAACCGGGTAAAAAGGTAGACATCGCCCAGATACGATTCGTGCTTCTTATAAAAATAAGCCGCTGCCTTTAGGTAGCTATCGCGGTTAGCTCCATGCACCATGGATTGAGACAATACTCTATACGAAAACGACGCCATGGGAACATAATGGTATCGATACCCCTCAAAGGCCAGCCGCAACCAAAAATCCCAATCGGACCACATCATGATCTCGCGCTGCTCATCGTAGCCACCGACCTTCTCCCAACAGGATCGGCGAAAAATTGCACAGGCATCGATATAATTGGAGAGCATCAACCGCTGTAAATTAAAAGGTCCCACCGAAGAATACCCCGATCTCTCTCCAAACAAAAGTGCGTCGCCGTAGACAATACCGATCGATGGGTCTTGTTGAAAAAAAGGTAAGGCCTTTTGTACAAAACCAGGACATAACTTGTTATCGCTATCGAGTGGCCATATAAATTCGCCGGATGCCTTTTTTATTCCTGTATTTCTAGCCGCTCCCAATCCCTGGTTCGACTGAGATAAAATAAGGATACCCTCTTGAGAAAGCGCCTTTAACCTTTCTAACGTAAAAGGATCGGTAGAGCCATCGTTGACTATGATGTGCTCATAAGAAATTCCGTTTAGGGCCGCTTGGACGCTCGCCACCATCTCATCAAGATAAATACCATGATTGTAGCAGGCCGTTATGACAGATACTTGAACCGACATGATCAGATCAATTAAAAGCTTTATTAATGGCAAAGGTAGTCTCCGATCTCTCTTCTATTTCAAACCCATTTTGAATCAGCAGCCGGTGGATCAATCTCCGATCGGCCCTATCATCATGAATCTCGATCAAGATCATCCTAACGACCGAGAGATAACGCAGATCGGCCTGCTCAGAAAATACAGCTGCCTCGCTCCCTTCGATATCAATCTTTAAAATATCGATTTGAGGCCAACCGGTTTGCTGCAATAGGTCTTGCACGGAAACACTGGATATTCCCTCCACGGCAGTACTTGGCCTTACCGTGAAAGACCAATCCTTTTTATCACCCCCTTGGCGATCGATCATAACCGAAATACCCGATTGAGACAGCAGGGCCGCTTGCAGTGCGCGAGGCACTTGTGCCGCTCCGCTGCAAGAAAGATTCTGCTCCAGTACCTCAAAATTGGCAGGATCGGGCTCAATGGCTAACAAACTGGCCTGCGGAAAGAACGATAAGAAATAGATCGAGGTATATCCTACATTGGCGCCTGCGTCCACAATCCGCAGCGCAGTTTGATCGAGCCCGCTGGCTTGGATCCATCGAACGGCAAAACCATACTCTTGGTCAAGAATAATTTGCTGTAAGACATGCAGGTCACTGTGTGGAAACGATCTTGCCTTTAGCCCGGTAGCGGACCCATAGTTAAAATAAACAGCTCCCTCTTTATGTTGAACATGAGTGATCAGCCCTTTTCGTAGTAAGCGCCCCACGCAATGCCGCGTAGTAAGGGGATAACCGATATAGCTTCTATAGACAGATCGGCAAGCCCTGTAAATTGTTCTTATCATACCTTTTTTGCCACCACCACATAATTAGTGGTGCTGATGGGATTATGATCAATAGCCTCCAAGAGGCCAAAGATCAGATTAAACAAAATGTACAAGCGCAGTTTACCGAACAAAAACCGAAAGACAGCGATCTTACTTTGACATAGCGAATGGATCAGGGCCTGACCGGTCAACGCCCAGCTACCTCCATTCTCCTGAATAGACAGCACCGAAAATCCGGTAGTAAGCAATAATTTTTCAAAACCATGGCGGGTAAACCGAAAAAAATCATGTGGTTCCTCATGCAAAGGCCAGTAAAAGGGACCAGACAAGATCAAGTGACCGCCCGGACGCAATAACCGATACGCCTCGCGGAGTAGTTGTCGGTGATCGAAAACATGCTCAATGGTCTGTGTACAAAGTACCGTGTCGAACGAATGATCTGGAAGGGGAATATCCGTAGCGGGGCAAATGATATCTACCTTTTGCAAGTGTGATTGCTCAATATCCACCCCTACGTAGCGGCTCGCGCGGTCAGCAAAAAGAACAGCATAGGGTTTATTGCCGCAGCCGATATCCAGTACCTCTCCCCTGCCATACGCCGCAATTGCCTGTTTAAGCGCTTTCCAAAATGGAGCATAATGAAGATAATCACGGCTACGCCAGGTAATGACCGACTGGGTAATACGTTGATTGCGTTGAGGGGTTTGCAAAGGCATGATCATTCATCGTAAAGATACAAGATGACGCTATTGAGCCCGTTCTAAAAATAAGCGTAGAGAAGCTTCCATCTCCGGCTGCCACTGGTAGGCCACGTTTTGAGTAAAGTACTGCATCAGGTCATATTGGACAGGGGTCTGTATGGCGTCCAGTACTTCTTGCAGCCGATCGAGTCCCTTTTGATTGGCCTCGTTGAATGCCGTCAAAAAATCTTCGGAAAGAGGTTCGGCTGCCAGCCAAGCCGCAAATACAAATGGAAGGCCCGTATACTCTCTCCAGGCCAAGCCCAGATCATAACAAAACGCAAACTTTCCGCGAGAGGCCAGGGCCCTGTCTCCAATGATCAATCCTGCCGTGGTATCCCCGATCTCACGTAAATACGCCTCCCCGGTAGTTTCTGCCAACCGTATGGGCAATTTCCAATGATGCTTGACCAGGATTCGAGTAAGGGCCACGGAGGTTCTACTTTGATAATCGAGTAAGATAGTTTGAATCTGATCAAGGGGCACCTCACTGAACAAACAAACCGAGGCGATCTCTCCATGGGTGGCGATACAATGCGAACCCACCCGCTGAAGAGCGGGAGCTTCCTTTAAGAGGGCAACCGGTACTAACCCCAGGTCCAGCTCTCCCCTCTTCAGAGCCGCCGCAATCACAGCAGGATAACCAAGTGATAAGGTAATTTGATCACTAAAGGGAGCTTGCTGCAACCCGTAGAGCAAAGGTCTCGTGTTGAGATAGTTAACGATTCCCACCCGTATCTTCTTCAATTTAAACTAAATTTGTGCTCACAAAGGTACTGGATCGGTAGCCCATAAACCAATAGAATCCATGGAACATAGCCCACTCACCGCACTATCTCCCGTCGATGGCCGTTATTGCTCCCAAGTAGAGCCCTTAAAGGAATATTTCTCTGAATTTGGTCTGATTAAATACCGTATTCACATTGAGGCAGCGTATTTATTGTTCCTCGAAAAAAAGAAGATCATCAAATTGGGAGCCAAGCCGGCCCAACACCTGAGACGGCTCAGTGAATCGTTTACCATTGAGCAAGCGATGGTCATCAAAGAAATGGAGAGGACCACCAATCATGATGTAAAAGCGGTGGAGTATTTTCTAAAACAAGAATTGGATAATTTTGGTGCCGCTTCGCTAAGAGAATGGGTTCATTTTGGGCTGACCTCACAGGACATCAACAATACGGCGATACCCCTGGCCTGGAAACACGCCATGGAAAATGAGTACTTGCCTGCCTTACTGAATCTCAATACCGAATTGCGTTTATTGGCCGAGCGCTTCATGGATATTCCCCTGTTGGCCCGTACCCATGGTCAACCTGCCAGCCCCACTAAATTAGGTAAAGAGTTCATGGTCTTTGTGGAGCGCATTCAAAACCAGATCGAACAATTCATTGGCGTTCCCTTTAGTGCCAAATTCGGCGGTGCTACGGGCAACTTCAATGCACATCATGTAGCCTTTCCCCATATCAATTGGATCAAGTTCGGCAATGAGTTTATCGATTCATTGGGTCTTGTCAGACAACAGCATACCACGCAGATCGAGCATTACGATCAATTGGCCGCACAATTCGATGCTATGCGTCGCATCAATACGATCCTGATTGACTTTGCAAGGGATATATGGACTTATATCTCCCTTGAGTACTTTTTACAAAAGACCAAAAAGGGCGAAGTAGGTTCCTCGGCCATGCCCCATAAGGTAAATCCCATCGACTTTGAAAATGCAGAAGGCAATCTTGGTGTAGCCAATGCCCTTCTGGAGCACCTTTCTGCCAAACTTCCTATCTCTCGTCTTCAGCGCGATCTGACCGACTCAACGGTGCTGCGTAATATCGGCGTTCCCGTAGCGCACACGCTGATCGCCTTGCGTTCGCTAGAAAAAGGAATCAATAAACTTGTGCTGAACGATACCAAGATCTACGAAGATCTCGATCAAAACTGGGCGGTCGTAGCAGAGGCGATCCAAACGATCTTAAGACGCGAAAATTATCCCGAACCCTATGAGGCGCTCAAGGCACTCACCCGCGGGCAACAACGAATCACCAAGCAAACCTTGCATAAATTCATTGACGCCTTATCCGTAAAATCCGCTGTAAAAAAAGAACTCAAACAAATTACGCCGCATAATTATACGGGCGTACAGGCGCCCTTTCGCTAATCCTTACTGGTGAATCTCGCTACTACTTATGTATCTCACTGCTGAAATGGAATTGTATGTCGGGATTGTTTGATATCTCGGTATTCAAGAACCATTCACTTTGCGCCAGGTACACCGGGTGACCATCTTTGTCTTCGGCGGCATTGGCTTGCTTAAAGCGCAAAAAATCGAGCAGCTTGGCCGGATCGACAGCTGTTAACCAACAAGCCTTATAAAAGGGCATGGAGTTGAATACTACCGATGCACCATACTCATGCAATAATCGGTACTGTATTACCTCGAACTGTAATTCCCCTACACACCCAATGATCTTTTTATTGCCCCCAAATTGGGTAAATAGCTGGGCAACCCCTTCGTCGGTAAGTTGTAATAAGCCCTTTTCGAGCTGTTTGGTCTTGAGCGGATCTTTATTGACCACCTCTTTGAAGATCTCAGGCGAAAAAGAGGGAATACCGGTAAAAAAGAAATCCTCTCCTTCGGTCAGGGTATCGCCGATCTTAAAATTACCCGTATCGAAAAGACCCACCACGTCGCCTGCGTAGGCATCTTCGATGATACTCTTTTCTCTGGCCATAAAGGAGTAAGGATTGCTGAAGCGTACATCCTTGTCCAAGCGGACATGATGATAATATTTATTACGTTCGAATTTACCGGAGCAGACCCTGAAAAAAGCAATCCGGTCGCGATGCTTGGGATCCAGATTAGCATGAATCTTAAAGACAAAACCACTCATCTTATCTTCTTGTACGTGTACCGGTCGAGAAGTCGCCATTCGACTGCGAGGAGTGGGTGCAATTCGGATGAATGTATCGAGCATCTCTCTAACCCCAAAATTATTGATGGCACTTCCAAAGAAAACGGGGGCCACCTTGGCTTGCAGATAGTCCTCTTCATCGAGCGGTCCGTATACTCCCTCTACCAACTCAGCATCCTCTCGTAACTGACGAGCATTATTTTCTCCCAGCTTTTTTTCCAATACAGGATCGGCCAGCGAGGCGATCTGCACACTATCTTCATCGGCACGGGTGCCTGCCCTAAAGAGCAATAAACTTTGGTGGGTCAGATCGTATACTCCTTTAAAATCTTTACCGCTATTGATCGGCCAGGTCATTGGATGAAGCCGAATGCTTAGCTCCTTTTCGATCTCCTCTAGCAGATCGAAACGATTCTTACCGTCTCGGTCCATCTTATTGATAAAGACGATCACAGGGGTATCGCGCATGCGACAAACCTCCATTAAGCGGCGCGTTTGATCCTCTACCCCATTGACGCTATCGACGACCAAGATAACGCTATCGACAGCGGTGAGGGTTCGGTAGGTATCTTCCGCAAAATCCTTGTGACCTGGCGTATCCAGCAAATTAATAAGTATGCCATTGTACTCGAAACTCATTACCGAGGTGGCTACCGAAATTCCACGCTGGCGCTCGATCTCCATAAAATCACTGGTAGCATGTTTTTTGATCTTATTGCTCTTGACCGCACCGGCCACCTGAATGGCGCCGCCGAAAAGAAGGAATTTCTCCGTAAGTGTTGTCTTACCGGCATCGGGGTGAGAGATGATCGCAAAACTGCGCCTTTTGGCTATTTCTTGCTGGTATTTCATGGGAGCGCCGCAAAGGTAAGGGGGAGCGCTCACTTGCGAGCAGACCCGATAAAGGTCCGCTACTGCCGTTTATCAAATTCGTGAAGAAAGTGCCCCCGAAGCCAGTAAATTTGCAGTATGATCAGCGGCACCATAGAAATTATAGTCAGCAGCTTCAAAATGGCCATCCAGGAGCTGTGGAAAAACAAGCTTCGCACTTTCTTGTCGCTGTTTGGTATTACCATCGGGATCTTTTGCATCATCGGTGTATTGGCTACCGTTAACAGCTTGGAGCAAAATATCCAAAATGAGATCAAATCGCTTGGCAATAATACCATCTACATAGATAAATGGGAATATGGTGGTGGCGGACCCGATTATCCCTGGTGGAAATTCGTAAATCGCCCCTCTCCACGTTACCAAGAGGTGCAGGAGATAAAAGACAGAACACCCATGGCCAAATATGTGGCCTTTCATAATAGCATTACCGACCCGGTGGAGTTTGCCAGCCGACAACTTAGCGATGTAACCACCCATAGCATCAACGAAGATTTCCGCTACATTCAACCAACCGAGATCGCGTATGGCAGGGCGATATACGACCGAGAATACGAAGACGGTGCCCACGTGGGCATTATGGGACATGAGGTGGCAGAGCAACTCTTTGGCCAAGCAGCGCTAGGGGTCGATAAAGTAATAGAGGTTCGCGGCAAACAATGGCTGGTGGTGGGCATCATCAAAAAGCAAGGCAAGGGATTTTTATCGGGGGGAGGATGGGACTTCGATAAAAGTGTCTTTATTCCTTACCGCTTTGGCCGAACGCTTATGAACGAACTCAAGGCCGATCCACTCATTATGGTACAGGGGCAAGAGGGCGTTGCTTCTTCTAAGCTTAAAGAGGAACTGACCGGCACCATGCGGGCCGTACGAAAATTAACGCCCACGCAAGAAGATAATTTCGCGCTCAACGATATCAATGATTTCAGCAAAGTGATCAGCGATATTTTTGTCAATGTCAATATTGGTGGATGGGCGATCGCCCTATTGTCGCTGATCGTGGGGATGTTTGGAGTAGCCAATATCATGTTCGTTTCCGTTCGAGAGCGAACCAGTCAAATCGGACTAAAAAAAGCCGTCGGTGCCAAAAGCCGGATCATCTTGACAGAGTTCTTACTGGAATCTTCCTTTCTCTGCATCATTGGTGGGTTGATCGGACTTACCCTGGTCTTTTTGCTAACACAGGTGCTAACCAGCGCGCTTAATTTTCCCGTATTTATCTCTACCAGCAATATGGTATTGGCCATCGGCATCTGTATCATCGTAGGCATCATTGCCGGGTTTATCCCTGCCAGACAAGCTTCGCGGATGGATCCGGTAGTGGCCATACGCAGCAAATAAACTACCGCGCTGGAACTTCATTACTTTTGCAGCCGTGCCCATTCGTATTCTCGCCATAGAATCTTCTTGCGATGAGACCGCCGCTGCCATTTGTGTGGATGGCGCCATTTTATCTAACGTAGTAGCCACCCAAGAGGTGCATCGAAATTTCGGAGGAGTTGTCCCAGAGCTGGCCTCTCGTGCACATATGCAACACGTAGTACCCGTGGTAGAACAGGCCATACTAAAAGCATCGCTCTCTTTACAACAGATCGATGCCATTGCCTATACCCAGAGCCCCGGGCTGATCGGATCTTTATTGGTGGGTGGACAATTTGCCAAATCACTTTCATTGGCCTTGCACAAACCACTGATCGCTGTGCATCACATGCAAGCCCATGTACTGGCAAACCTCATAGAGTATCCTAGTCTCTCGTTTCCTTTTTTATGTCTTACCGTTAGTGGGGGGCATACTCAACTTGTCAAATGCGAAAGCCCCACTGACATGACCGTTATAGGGGAGACCATCGATGATGCGGCCGGAGAAGCCTTTGATAAAACTGCCAAATTACTGGGACTTCCCTACCCGGGCGGCCCCTTGATCGATCAGTATGCCCAAAAAGGCAATGCGGCTCGATTTGTATTTCCTGAACCACAGATCGCCGATCTGGATTTTAGTTTTAGTGGATTAAAAACCTCCATTCTTTACTTTCTTCAGAATGCCGGCAAGAGTCATGCATATCACCCGGAGTGGATCGCCTCTACCGCAGAGCAGCAAGCATTTATTCAGGAAAATCTGGAAGACCTTTGCGCTTCTATACAAGAACGTATTGTTTCTATCTTACTGCGCAAACTCAAAAAAGCCGTTGTAACAACGGGCATCAAACAAATCGCATTGGCCGGAGGAGTGGCCGCAAACAGCGGTCTACGAAGAGGGATCGAGGACATGGCCAAGCGATACGGTTATCACTACACCATCCCTTCACTACCCTACTGTACCGATAATGCCGCTATGATCGCCATAACAGGGTATCATAAATTTTTAGCCCAACAGTTTGCCTCACTGGAAACCCCTTCTAGTGCTCGTGCAACCTAGTAAGTATAGTTTATGCCTAACGACTACTTTGCGTTCAAAGCGTTTACTATTTGGCAAGATCGAACAGCCATGAAGGTAACTACTGATGCATGTCTTTTCGGAGCCTGGGTGAGCAAACGAATACAGGAAATGTATTCATCCTATGATCACTTGATCACAAAACCCCAAAGAGCTGCCGATGTCGGGACCGGAACCGGTCTGCTTTCATTGATGCTTCATCAAAAAAATCCAGACATATTACTGGAGGGAATCGAGATAGACCCGCAAGCTGCGGAGCAAGCCCGAGAAAATATTGCCAAGGCAGGGGCCGCAAAACAAATAAAGATCTACGAGGCGGATGCCACTGCGTTTATGGCTTCTGCCCCATATGATATTATCATTAGCAACCCCCCTTTTTATAAAGACGATCTGAAAGCCACGCGCCCAAAAAAAAATTGGGCCTTTCATGAAGAAACTCTCTCTCTTTCAGCCTTGCTGGGTTTTATTTCGAAACAGCTATTGACAGAAGGAGATTTCTTTTTAATGCTACCCTACCGAAGAGAACAAGAGTTAATGGAACAATTGCCCCATTACGCCCTGTTGCTTACAGAAAAGATCTTAGTAAGACCTGCCCCCTTTAGTCCTCCCCACCGCCTATTGATCGCTGGTAAAAGAAAAGAGGTAATGGATCAGAAACCAGCTCCTCTCTTTACAGTCCAAGAACTAATTATTGCCACTGAGACGGGTGCCTATAGTAACCCCTTTCGTGAACTGCTTAGCGATTACTACCTCTCCTGCTGATCGCTTGATAATCCTCCGTACTCGCGCATATAGCTGTACAGCGGAGAAATGTCTCCATTATTTGTTAGGGTAGCTTTCTCAATAACTGCAGAGCCCCCCTTAAATAGATCCTCTAAAATAAACTTGATCAGTTGCTCCCCAAAATAGCGACTGGCATCTCTCGGTAACTCATTGGGTAGATTGCCCACGGCCATTACATCTATCGAACCAGGCAGGTAAGGGGCCGTTTTTTGAAGCGTGATCTTATCGACCCCATACACCGGATCCTCTATACTCTGATCACCAAGATTAATAGGCACCGAGCCATTGGCATCATCAGAGATATCCGAAATAGTCACGATCCGAAAGCGTGGATCCGCCACCTCTTCTTTTTCGAACAGCCTGGCCATGCCCTGCTCCCAATAAATTCCATTCATTAGAATATCGGTCTGAAAAGTGTAGGGCTTAAAGAGGGTTTGATAACGATCGTGGTGAGCGTGAAATTCCTCACGATCGTAGTGGCCGGTAGCTTTATTCTTGAAGAGATCGGCCCCTTTTAGATGGGTATAAACCGGATAGCTATACTCCCTTTTCAGATAATCGGCAGGCTCCACTTCGTGCACCCCAAGCAGGTTCATGACCTCTAAAATACCATGGGCTACGCGCCCCGATCCGGTAACAGCAATTTTGATGGGGGGCAACTTTAATCCAAAGTAAGTATGAATTAACTCTCTGAAGCTACGCTGTTTATAAACTCTATTTAAAGTAAAGGATCCTGTTCTTTTTCCATAGGCCATAATGCCATTATGAGCCCCCACCACCCCGGCAAAAAAACCAAAGCCTATAATTCGCTGCCCATCCTCATGCTCCAGACACTCGTAGTCGATCAGCCGAATTCGCTTAGAAAGAATAGCCCTGAATAACGACTGGTTGTAGGGCTGCAGTTTTTTGGTATGGGAGAAAAACAAGTAGGTCTTTTGGTCGATCAATTGTTCTATAGGCACTTCTTTGATCCCAAAAATATAGTCGCAGGCAGCAAGATCCTCTTGCAGGGCGACACCCGCCGATAGGTACTCCTTATCCGAAAAGCATCGGGTCGCAGAAGTCTGCACCGTAATCTGAACATCTGGAAATGACTTTTGAAGCCACTTACACTGCGCCGGGGTTAAAGCCACCCGACTATCGGGAGGATTTTTACCCTCTCGAAGCAACCCGATCCTGATCATAGGCATACCTTTGCAATCGAGTGCAAAATTAACCCGATTTGACCGGTTTCAGGTATGAACTATTTCGAACTATTTGAGATTCCCATTCAACTGCAAGTAGACCCGCAGGCGCTAAAAAGTAAGTTTATGCAGTTGAGCCGCCAGTATCATCCTGACTTCTTTACCCACGATACCCCCGAGGTGCAAGAGGAGGCTCTTCAAAAAAGCGCCCTGCTTAACAAAGCCTGGAAGGCCTTTCAGCAGCCCGAGGAGTTGATCGCCTATGTATTGGAACTAAAAGGACTTCTCGCCGAAAATGAAAAATACCAGCTGAATGCTGATTTTTTAATGGAGATGATGGAGATCAATGAGGCGATCACCGAACTGAATGAAGGGCAACTACCCACCGTAAAAAGAAGAATCGATCAACTTCAAGAAGATATCTATTCGCCAGTGCAAGATATCATAACAAGGTACCAAGACGGGCATACTTCGGCAGCCGACCTCTTAAAAGTAAAAGAATATTATTTTCAGAAAAAATACCTGGACCGTATCAGAACGAGCCTTGTAGCCTTGTAGCAATAGCCTTGTATCGCTGCAGAAATAGTTTCATGCAGGCCTGGACATTCGATCACATCGCGCCCCATTTGCTTTGGCCCTTTGGCTGATTTACGTACCTTTGCCCTCCTCCCGCCCGGGTGGCGAAACTGGTAGACGCAGCAGACTCAAAATCTGCCGCCCGCAAGGGTGTATCGGTTCGATTCCGATCTCGGGCACAAAATAAAAGTCCTGCACAACGTGCGGGACTTTTTATTTAGCAGCGTACAAATAGTTTCTAAATTACCGCTGGCAAGCAACCTTACCTAACAATCTTTGCGGGTAATTCCTGAATAACTATACTATTTTGGGAGGAGCACCCAATTTTAGCTGCGCAGAACTATGAGGGGTGGCTGTACCGATGCCGACTTGTGCATTCAATAGAGAAACAGACATCAGCAAAAACAAAAGAGTAATGACTTTCTTTTGAGCAGTAGCACCGTGCATAATTAGTTGAAATTTGTAAAAAATAACAGCTTACTGTATGATCACCGAAACCGCCTCAGCACCAGCTTTAAGATAGTAAACCCCTGCTGGCAGACCCGCAACATTCATTGTTTGGAGGCCGGCATTAAGACGCTGGCTCAGCACCTGACGACCCGAGGCGTCAAAGAGCTGCACTGCCATAGCTTCTTTCAGCAGCACAGTAAGCTTACCTTCTTGCACCGGATTGGGGAAGACTTTAAGTACCATATCACCAGCGCCCATTACGACAGATACTACTTTACTATAAGCAAACAAACCATCTTGATCGCGTTGGATCAGGCGATAATAATTATACCCGCTAACAGGTGTTTGATGAATAAAACTGTAGTCTCTTCTACTAGTGGCATTACCCGCTGCCCTTACTGTGCCCAGGGTCTTCCAGTCGTTACCTCCTGTACTATGCTGCACCACAAAATCGCTTGTATTTTGCTCTGTGGCCGTACTCCAATTCAAGACAGACGTACTCTCTTTCTTGGCGGCCGTAAAGCTCAACCAGGTAACCGGAAGCGGACCATTTGCCGTCGATAGCGTGAGCTCATTTAAACCCACGGCACTAAAAGTATTGCTGGTCTCAAAAAAATTAGCGGTGGAAGAAACCGTACCCGCTACAGGCGATTGCCATGCCGCCCCGTTGTGGTAATGAAGAGCCAGACCGGTCGTATTGGTGACAGAACCAGCCACGCTGCTATAGTCGAATCGAATGAGGCCCGTAAAAGCAGCCGTCGTGTTCGAGAATTTGTAGACCTTGGGGATATAAGGTTGTGTAATGGGGGTATTGGCAACAGTGGTAGAAATGGTCAACGCGGTATTGCTCAAGGTCAGATCGGCCGTTGGCATCAGGGTTAAACCATCGATGGAGACCGTTTCACCCGACTTGATAAAAAAGGTCTCCGAAGCCGTTACGGTAAACTGAGCTTTCGCTGCTAGAGCTACAAAAAAAAGAGCGATAGAGAGGATAAGTTTTCTCATACTTTTAGCAGGGGTGTAAGCAGGTTTATTATTATTTAGATAACGGGGCCCCAGCGAGCTCTTGTAGCTGTTGTTGCAGTGATTCTATCATCTGCTGTTGTTGCTGAATGGCCTTGATCAATACCGGGGTCAGCTTGGCATAGTTTACGCGTTGGATCATCGGCTGACCATGTTGATCTATTTGGTCTTTTTGTCCGCTCACTAGATAAGGCATTACTTGCTGGATCTCGTGAGCCATAAAACCGTACTCTCGCTCCCCTGTTTCTTTCCAGGCAAAATCATAGGCCGAAATAGCATTGACCACCGACAACGCATCAAAATCTTTTTTATCTTCTTTCAATCGGTAGTCAGAAGCAGTACCACTAACTAATCGGAAAAATTCCTCTGAATTCAGCGCATAGTATAACAACTCTTCTTCTTGCTGACGAATCAGATCGGCTTTAAGTTCGGTTAGGGCTGGCGTAGACCAAGGCTGCTTTGAGGAAACAAATTCCTCAGAATGATTGATGCTTAGCATGATTAAGTATTAGTAAAATTACTTCGATAAAGTACTAATAAATAAGACAAATTACGTATCTATTTTGCCACACAAAAAAGGAAAATAGATATTTTTACTTAGCCTTATGCAACATTCTGGAAAGAGTCTCTTCCCGAATACCCAGAAAAGAAGCAATATATTTTTTTGGGATCAATGGCGCTTTCTCAGCGTATACATCAAGGTAATACCGACAGCGCGCTGCCGCGGAGGGAATGCGCGCTATAAAAGAACGAATCTCTGCATCTTGATAGTAGGCTGTCAATAGTCTTCGGATCAGAATATTCATCTCAGGAACAAGCTCTAACAATTCCTCCAACTTATCAGCACTCAGTTCAACCAAAACGGCCTCTCTAATAACCTGAATATATTCAATGGATGGAGTGCGTTCATGCATGCTATAAATGGAGGTAACAATTTCATTGGCACAGGAGATCCAGGTGGTCACCTCCTTTTCGTCCTGCCGAATAAAAGCGCGTATCACCCCCTGGTAAATAAAATGGTAAGTGGTGCAGACCTCTCCGGGGCGAAGCAAATATTCCCCCTTTTTATAAGCCTTGACCACACAGTGCTGCCTCAAAAATTCCTGTGCCTGTACCGGTACAGGGTAAAACAAGGAGACTACTTTTATCAATTCTGATACTTGTGCAGGCATAGCGCTTGGAAAATAATATAAATGCATAAATAAGTTCCAATAATTGATTTATATCAAGAATCGGTCCTCCCATCCAGGAAGTGAAAGAAGGCACTGTCTACGATGACCAAAGATTCGATAACGAGTTTTGGACACTATCCTGTAGCCTAAATCTCTAAGGGGTCGTGGGATCAGTATAAAGCAATATAAAAAGGCCCATCCGCCCGGTAATTTTTTAAGGATCTGTAGCACGGCTGTAGAGGCAATGGATAGTTGCCCATTATGAACCAAAAGCACTGTTTCAAATAAAGGTGTCGCCGCCCCATACTCCCGAATTATTTGTTGACCAGCGGCAGATTGTAGCGACGCAAACCGAAAATGACCCACTTTATCCCTTTTAAGGACAAATTGAACCGCCCAGCTGCAAAGATTACAATCCCCGTCAAAAAGAATAATAGGATGGGTTGGCGGATTCATGATGAAGTGGTAAAACAATCGCAAGTTAATGCGTCAACCTGTAATCTACGGCCAAGTATATGGGCCCGACTTTTTTTGATCATACCCATAATGACAGGGCTCATTGTCTTACTGACCAAGCCCGCTGTAGTTTGTAGAAAAAAGTGAAAAAAATCATCTTGATCGCCTTCTTAGCCAGTACGGTGGCAACCGCTTTGGGGCAACAAAAAAAAGAGCAAAGCGGCATTGAGGTAAGACCCGTAACCCTTGAATTTGCGGTAGCTCCGGGAACGAGTGCCACACAAAAAGTATATGTAACCAACGCGCTTACTACCAAAACCCAATTTACGGCCTACCTAAATGACTGGAGAAGAGATACGATCGGCAGTCATGTTTTCTCATTGCCCGGGCAAGATCCTCGCACCTGTGCTTCTTCCGTAACAATTGATAAGACCTTTTTTGAGCTGGAGCCCGGACAACGGGAAGAGATCACGGTTACCCTGCAAGAACCCGTAGACAGCCAACAGGCCCCTCAAATGAAGTGGTGTATGTTCTTTATTGAAACCGTAAAAGAAAAACAACTCGGCACGAGTACCGGCTTCAAGACAACCATCGCTAATCGCTACCGGGTGGGTGTTCACATCTATCAAACACCGCCAGGTATCACCGAAAAAGAAGTTCGGCTGCTCTCCTTATTGCCAATGGAAGATACCATAAAACGCTATCGCCTAATTTGCCAAAATACCGGGGGCACACAACTACAATGCTCCAGCTATATGGAGCTATTCTCTCTACAAGATGGCAGTAAGATCAAATTACCCAGCCAGGAATTTCCTCTTTTTCCCGAGCAGGTCCATTACATCGATTTTATATTACCCGAAAAACTGGCCAAAGGAAAATACACGCTCACTGGCATTATCGATGCAGGAGAAGAAGTGGCACTCGAAGCAGGACAGCTCACCATAGAAGTATACTGATTCTATTGCTTCAGAAACCGTATCGGCCTTTTCCGTTTGTCGCCAAATTGTACTGCAATACACCACAAGGCATCACATTGTTGCCAGTACCAGGGCCAACGTAAGCGAAATTCGCCGTGGCAGAGCGAATGGCCACATTAAAATTTCTGTTGGAAAACACAAGAAATGGACTGGTTTGGTTTCCAAAGATGTCTTCCAAAATTTGGCCCGTTGGGCTCAGATAGTCGCCAGCATCATCAAAGTCGGCCTCCAAGAAATCAACTTGTGGAACCATGAAAATGACATTTTGGAGATCGAGCTTTGCAAGAATAACAGAGGCATCTGAGGCGGGTTGCGCGCTGGCCATGGCAATGCTCATAGCCGCCATACAGGCAAATAAGAATCTTTTCATAAAGATTTGTTTTTAAAAAATGAATAATTGTTTAGTTCGGAACCGGTACCTGCAACGTTGTTAGATGCAAGATGAGGCCTCAGGAACACCTTAAAAACGACCCTGATCAAACTTGTCCGGCGATTGTGCAGAAATAAAAAAAGGCCGATCAGCATCATGTTGATGCCAATCAGCCTTCTCATAATGAAATCGATCTATCGACTGATGACCACCCTACCCGAGGCGATCACTACGTTAGAAGCATTGACAAGTCGTACAATATAAAGTCCCGCTTGTACTGCTCGCAGATCTACGTCTAGCAATGGATAACCAGCCGTAGCCGCAGCCGGCCTTGAAAAAACGATCGCACCTTTCGTATCAAAAACTTGTAGCGTATAGGACGTAGCCACCGGGCTGTAATACGATACTTTAAATTGACCGGTAGTAGGACTAGGAAAGATAAAAAGCCTTGTACTCACCGAATCGCCAATGACTACCACGTCAGAGGTATTAGCACAGGGGAGACGCGGAGGATTATTCTGTACTCGAAGCTTATAACTTCCTGAAGGATGTTTCCACCCTATAGAGTCAACGCTGGCACTTGTTTCGCCTGGTAAGACATTATTATTCAGATACCAGGTATAACTATACGAACCTGATGGCGTAACCGTTGCATTGATCGCTGTTTGAAGACCGGGCATCACTTTAGTAAAAGGGCTGGCCTGTAAAGTTGCGACTGGATTTGGTTCGATCGTAACAGCAATAGGTGCCGACAGCGCAGAACACCCAAAACTATTGGTAACCGTTACCGAGTAGTTACCGCCTGCCCCAATCAGCACTGATTGAGAGGTAGCTCCATTACTCCAGCTCCATGAACTTCCGGCAGAAGCGGCCAGTAAAACCCTGTCACCATCGCAAACACGCGTAGCGGTCAGCGGAGTAATAGTGGCAACAGGTAGCGGATAAACCGTTACAACGGTGGCAGCAGAAGTACTTACGCAAGTACCCGTGGTTACGGTAACAGTAAGGGTACTACTCGATGAAATATTGATGGAAGGTCCTGTCTGCCCATTACTCCAGAGGTATGTATTACCACTATTAGCCGTAAGTGTTACAGCGCCACCCTGACAGAAACTAACGGGGCCACTGGCACTAATAGAGGCAACAGGAACAGCGGTCAATGTTAAGGTAACACCCGTGCGACTGCTACTTTCGCAACCGGTCGCATTGTCCCTGGCCGCAGCAAAATAAGTGATGGTACCGATCGTACTTTGGGTGGGAGAATTTACAATAGATCCACCTGTGGCAGCCGTATACCAAACGATGGATTGTCCGGCAGGTACCGAGGCAGTCGCTGTAAGGGTTGGAAGGATGGCACCCGGACAAACTAGTTGCTGCTGGTTACCTCCACTACTAGGGGCTGTCAATGAAGTACCCCCGACAAGAACGGCTAACTGTACAGCCATGGTCTGACAATTTCCATTGGTAGCATATACAGAAATATTACCAGACTGACTTCCTGCGGGAAAGCTAACCGAGATTTGATTAGTACCCTGACCACTTAAGATCGCTGCCCCCAGTGGAACTGCCCAAACGTAGCCTGTTGCTCCGGTAACAGCTGCTATGCTATAGGTAAATGGGCCCACGCCACAAACACGAGTCTCCCCTGCTATGGCGCCGAGAGCACCCATATTACCCCCTCCGGTAGATGCATTTACTGAGATTGCTACCGCTCTTTCGCTTTCGGCATTGGTATTCGTGCTTCGAGCCCGAATGGTAAACCAAATGGTTTGTCCGGGAGTTAGCCCCGTAGCCGTGTAGCTGGTACCCGTTAAATTTCCTGCTAGCAATACATATTCGCCTGCCGTTTGATTCAGACGATAGATGTCATATTGAGTGGCTCCATTCACCGCATTCCAACTAAAATTGATCTCTCCTGCGGTACAACTAGTCCCATTACCTGAAAATCCAGTTACGCTGCCTAAAATTTTAAAGGCCGCATCGCTTTGATCGGACAGCGCTCCACTGGTAACACGAGCGCGGGCCAACGACGTATTGAGAGCAGTGGGAACAGACCAAGAAAACCGGTTCGTATTACTGGCGATACTGTTGGAGATCAGATTCCAGGTAATTCCATTGTCAATGGAGTATTCAAGTGTTTGAGCGCCGGTTACTCCCACCTGATTCCAGGTGATCACCTCGGTTGTTCCTGGCGAAAAAGATTCATTACCATTGGGGTAGATCATCTCTACTTTAGGCTGATCGATGGTCCAGCTAAGGGCATACTGCTGATTGGCGCCAGTGGCCACACTGGTACCGGCTACTGTAATCTGATAGGTTCCGGCAGGTGGATTATACAGCGTTACTTGTTCCACATTACTAACATTATCAACTCCGGTAGTGGCTGCTGCGGCAGGATTGTTCTTATCCAAGATCCAGGGCAAAAAAGTTGTAGCACCACTGGTGACTGTCAGATCCAAGTTATTGACCAAGGCAGGGTTGGCATTGGGAGCGCCGGCAGGATCGTTCCAGTTCAACATCACATTGACACGAGCGGTATTAGCAGGAATCGTAATAGTAAGTTGATTGAGCGCTCCATTAGCGATCGTACTAACTACATAACGATTACTCTCCAACAACTTAACCGCCTCTAATGCATCGATACGCCCATATCCAAATCGATAATCGGGACCGGCATTACCCAGATCTTGCGCAGTATTCAATACGGCACTCTTGATCAAGGCCGAGGGAGGCAGTGTATTACTGTTTAGTTGTTTGTAGCGCTCGACCAAGAGTACGACAGACCCACTCACCCCCGGGGTAGCCATCGAGGTACCAGAGATAGTGGCATAGCTCGAAGGGCCAGTACTATAGGTAGAAAATACGTTGGTCCCCATTGCGCTGATATCGGGTTTGACCCTGCCATCTTGTGCAGGACCAAAACTACTAGAGGACGACATGGCATCGGTAGAAGTAACGTTAGCCACCAATATATTGTTCTTGGCCGTCTTACCGCTTCCGGTAATCGTATACCATCCTCCGGAACAAGAGGATTGTGAATTTCCAGAAGAGTGAACATGCAAATGAAAAGGAAAATTATTTAAGTTGATATCAGTGGAGCGACTGGTGGCAGAGTATGCAATGCTGGCTCCATTGATTCCACAGGTGGCACTACCACCATAAGAGTGACTACTAACGATAAGATTATAGGCAGGAATAGCGGCTGCCATCTCCGCCGAAATACTACCGTTAAAATCGTATGAATACAAACTGGCATTCGGTGCCATTCCTCTGGCAATGGGATTCACAAGGCCTCTACCGAGTATCGTACCGGAGCAGTGGGTCGAGTGATCGCTCAGGGCCACATTCTCGACCTGTGTAACGCGACCGGCTGGTAAAAAATCGAGGTGCTGACCAATGGCCCCACCATCCCAGATACCTACATTGATCCCATCGCCTTTCAAATTGCGAGGCCCGTCACTGATCGGGCTTACCCGATGCAGAGAACGGCCGGGCAAATTCTCATTTTGATTCGGCTCATCAATAAATTCCGCCCATTGCACGAGCGGAAGTCTTACCAATGCTTTTAATTGATTTACCGGAACCCGCACTACAAAGCTCCTAAATGCACTGTCCTCTCTAATAATCTGCGCTCCGATGGTTTCTACCAAAGGTCGAAGGATATCACTACTCGTTTTTTCAAAGGTGATGATCGTTACATCGGCCGTACCTGGCGAAAGACGAGCATGGGCCGGCACTTTTTCCAGTAAGAGATCAGGTATTGTTTTTTGAAAATCCTGAAAATAAAAAACAGAACGAATGGAGTAGGTGTTAAATCTGGTTATATCAAAACTGGTACTGATCTTGGCCGCATAAGCATAGCGTGGAAAATAATCCAGCAACGTAATCCCGGCTTGTGATAGTTGCTGACGAAGGGCAACATCCGGAATATCGTTGAATTGCAAGACAGCATACCAATTTGGCCCAAACTGCGTAGACCGAAATACATCGTCCGACAGCCGAAGTTTGGTCACATTGACTACCGGTAAAAAACTACCGGAGCGCAACTGAACCTCGTAATTACGGGGAGGCTGGGCAAAAGAAAAAAAGGAGTAACAAAAGAGAAAAGCGCTTGTAAGTAAGCGAAGCCAATACGATTTCATCAGGGTAAATTTTGGAAAACGGAAATTAATTCAAAAATAGCGGTAAATCGATACGGGTTGAAAATATTTTAGCAAGTTGAGAAAACCCTTCAACAAAGCCACGTACTATTACTTGCGCTTACCCATCAAAAGATAAGGATCGGGCCAGAACTGTATACGACCGCCTGACTCTACCGTAGCAGGCCAATACAGGGAAAAAACAGCAACCGGTTCGCTCAGCGGCCTGAAAATGGGCTTCTTATCTTTAAAACACGATTGCAGATAGGCTGTATCAAGCCCCCCTTCAAGCAACTGATTGCCCAAAAACAGCGGCTCCTCAAGCCGGATACAACCATGGCTCAAAAATCGAGACGATCGAAGAAAGGCTCCTTTATTGTTGGTGTCATGAAGTTAAACGCCATACGGTGTCTCTTTATCGAACTTTAGTACTCCTAATGCATTATCGCAACCGGTAGACTGCCGTATCGTGTAAGGGAAATAACCAGCATGAAATGATCGCCACGGTAAGCGATGATGATCCACTACCCTTCCCTGACCGTCGACTACTTGCATATTTCGCTGGTCTAGCCATCCGGGATTCTTTTTGATCTTGGAGAGATATTCTCCTATGGCAATACTGGCCGGCACATACCAGTAAGGATAGAGGATCAACCGCTGACAATAGCTGGTAAAACTTGGAGTAGGAGTAGCCGACTTTCCAACAATGGCGCGCATAGAAATTGCCGAAACTCCGTCTTGATAATACCTCAATAGCGCCCCGGAAATATTGACCATCAAAAATCGATCAATACCAAAGTGAAAAAGCCATCGATATAAATGAAGCGAGGTCTCTAGTCGCTGCAGGGTGTCTTTTGTAGCCAGACTACGGGCGGAAACAGATCCGATGCCCTGCTTTTCTACATAAAATCTTCTAAGCTGCGAATATTCTTTACTCTTGGACTCCAAAGAAAAAAGCCAACGCCGCAGGTTTGTTTCTCCATCAATAGCCCTGATACCCGCCTCGATCAAGCTATCATCTCGTAAACGGTAACGAGGACTGACGGCATCAAATCCCAGTTTAGTATAACGGTCAGCACCTCGATAAAGATCGAAAGAGGTAGCTACGATGGCCTCAATAAAACAAGAAGGTGCTACTACGCAGTATGGTTTGATAGTCCCCTGCCCTTGTAAGACGGAAGAAACCTGACTATGATAGGGCTGCGCAATAAGACCAAGTCGGTAAAGACTATCGATACAATGCACCAGCGTTGTACGAAATTGAATGGCTTGCATAGTAGAGTCGAACCACAAAGGAGAGAGTCTCTCAAAAGAAAGTATACGTTGAGTTAGTTCAACATTGACCCCTGCTGGGCAAGCGGATGGAATAGGTTGTGCGTAAACAGATTTGTCAAAACAGATCCCAAAAAGAACGATCCATATCAAAGAGCGAAAAAAGAACATGGCTTCTAATTTTTAAATCCAAAAATTCGTTGGAGATAACTCTAAAAATGATAGCCACTCCATCCAGCCACTCGTCCACGCTGAATGATAAAATCGTTTTGCCCAGGATGATCCACAAAATAATAAAACGAAAAGGGAGCCTGCGGCCTTGACCAGCCCAGCTGCTGGCCAAAACGAAGATCATTGAAAACGATCTTGCCCTAGTAATACTGCAACACATAATACCCCTTTGAAAATCGGATCAAGTGCTGTACATCCTCTCGGTCCTGCGCTGCCAGTAGCAGTGAATCTTGCTGTGGAAAATACTGAAGCCCCACATCCGCATCCGTATCAAAAACAGAAAGGTATCCCACATAGAACCCCTCTGTGGCCTCCACTACGTAATACCAAAGAAATGAAGTCAAGGGAGCGGGTGTTGTAAAATAGCGGAGCGGACGTATCCCTTTTTCCTGGCAAGCCAATAGTATTTCTTTTTCGACCTTTTGTTTACTATAGAGGGCTGCCGCCAGATAAGCAAAGCAAAATGCAAAGGAAATTATGATAGGGCGAAAGCTAAATCTTGCTCTATCGCGCAACTGAAAAAATAAGTACAATGCTGCCACCAACAAGGGTAAGGTAATGAACGGATCGGCCACGAAAAGCAAATTACCTGATACACGATGATGGCTGAAAGGCTCCCACCACCCGGTACTATACACATTTAGGGCATCCAAAAAAAGATGAATAGCCATTTGTATCCCAAAGAAAAGTGTCCAACGCTTATACGAAACGTTTTGCTGTCGCTGGACCCAAGAGGCCATACCAGCTAAAAACGGGGCCAGCAAAATCACAAATAAAAAAGAATGTGTAAAGCCTCGATGAGCTAATAGATCCTCAGCGGGATCGCACCATAAGCCCGCTAAAAAATCAATATCGGGCAATGATTGAGCGGCAGCTCCCCAAAACAAGGCCTTTCTTCCTGCCGTGCCTCCTGCCAACAGACCTCCCACGCAGGCACCAAGGGCAATATGAGTAATTGAATCCATCTTTATATGATATCAACATCGACCACTACTTGTACCGAGCTAAACGCACGTTGTCGATGCAAGTCAGCGATCTGATCTCGTATGGCCTGCTTGCACTCTTGCAGGACCGAAGTAGTACGAGGTAATTTCAACAGCAGCTCGGTGCGATATTGATTGCGTACTCTGGCCACCACTGCAGGAGCAGGACCCGTCAAATTGGATCCATACTGGGGGGCTAACGATTGGGCAAAGACCTGTGCGGCCTTATTGCTCAGCGACGCTGATGCATGTCGAAAGCTGATCAGGATCAAGCGGCTGAAAGGGGGATAAAAGAACTCCTCGCGCTTAGCGATCTCTTCTTTAAAAAATGCACGATAGTCGTGTGCGATAACAAATTGCAATACCGGATGCGTCGGTTGAGAGGTTTGTACGATCACCTCCCCCGTTTGCTTTTTACGCCCTGCCCTTCCGCTTACTTGTTCCATCAACTGAAACGC
>Ga0194133_10003259_pt1 | contig 23364 bp, 16 predicted proteins | sample TA2KigOf40mmetaG_FD_155448 | JGI IMG/M metagenome (GOLD analysis project Ga0194133, IMG submission 155448) | Freshwater microbial communities from Lake Tanganyika, Tanzania - TA2015055 Kigoma Offshore 40m | ecosystem: Environmental > Aquatic > Freshwater > Lake | place: Tanzania: Lake...
ATTATTATTAATTGAGTAAATTTCAGGATAAATAATCTTTTTATTTGTTGCGCTTAATTCAGGATACAGAACAGTTTTACAAAAATATAGATTATTTAATTGTTCATCAAACCAAACAGTTGAAAAGTGCTCAAATTTTTTATTATTGCCTCTGTAAAAGAATGCATTAGATTTAGTAACATTCTCTATGATATTAGTATTATAATCAAATTTTAACTTATCAAATACAAGGTAGTTTTCTGTTTCTAATTGAATTGTATCGTAAAATACATCTATGTTTATCAATTTATACTCTAGTTCAGATAAAATATCTGTAGTGTAAGTAAGGAACAGGCCACTTAAAGCTTGTGAAAGAGGAAGGATTTGTAAGCTATTTATATCTCTAAAATAACAATCGCCAAATTCTTTATATTTTACCTCATATATAGATTTTTTATAAGAAGAGCCAGATATACCTTCAATTACTCTGGTATCTCTGTTAGGTAACTTATAATTTAAGAAATTATTTTTTTCCGAATAAGTAACATTTCTAGATGCAACAATATCTCCGCAAGGCTGTACGCCTCTCACTAAAAATCTACCACCTTCGACGCTTTTTACTGCAGTAAAATACGGAGTAAACGTAAAAAAAGGTAAGTTTTCAAAATTAGGTCGGTATCCAGGTCCGGTGGGGGATGCCCCACACTCAATTAAAGCATTATAATATAAATCATCTGTTTGAGCATTATAAGAAGGTAAATCTGAACTTACATCTGGTAGTACTACCCCGCCTTTACCAAATAACTCTACACTATCATAGGTATTACAAATATATATCGTTTCTAAAGTATCACTACAAAACGTTTCTGGTTGAAATCTGTATGAAATAATTGGTGTTATTGTGCCAGAGAGGGCAAATAAGGGAATTCCCATATTATAATATTGTGCAGACAGAGGATTCACCCCCGTTAAAGTGTCAGCTCGTGTAAAGTACCCCGTGCCCGGTGGAATATTAGTAGTCGTCTTTAAAATAACGCCGGAGTAATTTTTATCCGGGTCTACTTCTGTCCAATCAAAATTATATCCGGATACATTATCATAAAACGTATAGCCGTCTAAAATTTTGCAATATTTTATACCGCCATCACCTCCTGGATTAAATGTATTGGATAACTTTTTAGAGGGGTGAATGCTTTTATATAAGCTGTAGTTGTTGCCGTAGATGTCTGTTTTAAATGTTACTAATGTTTTGTTTAAAGAGAATAATTTTTCTAATCTTTCTCCTATAGGAAAATAATTTTTAGGTACAATAGGAAAAACATCTTCGTTAGCCCAAATAGATCTTATATCGCCTTTAAAAAAGTCTTGAGCATCAACAAATCTTGATTGTCCTTGATTTGTATACTGTAAAGTTTGTTCTCTGCCCTCATAAGCTCTATATATTTGCTGGTAGGGGCTAGTGTCACTTTCACCAAACATATATTGATTAGAAAAATCTACTTTATTAAGATAATTTTTTTCTAAAATTAATAAAGGATATTTAAATTCTTCTTGTGATAACCCTGAAACGTTTCCAAATTTAGATGGATCCGGAAAAACGTACAGTGTATTTGCACTTAAAGAGGAATAATCTACAGCTGTATCTATGCCAAAACAATTAAAGTTTGAAATTCCTAATTTATCTGGCTTAAAAAATAACCCCAGTTGTTTTGCAGTTTTAGTATAGCTTAATTCTGGTATTGCTGCTACAGCGGGATATCTCTTATTAAGATAGTTTGCAAACGGATTATTTGCTATAGCTAACACCCCAGAAGCAATACTAGTTTTAGTTGAACCGGTAGATAGATAGTAAAAGTCTGTACCAATAAATTTTTTAAGCTGCAGTTGCTCTATGTTAATGTTTAAATTTGATGCTTGATCATTATTAACTGTATTTATAAAATCACTATCTTTTAAAAGATTTAAATCAGAAGGACTGACTTGTGGCGTAATACTAAAATTATTATCCCCTAGTTCTAATAAAAAGAAAGGATAAGAAGTAATTGCAGCCACTATTGATTGGTTTAAATCGATTTGAATTAACGGATCAATATTGTATTTGTTATAATCAAAATATTCACTTCTTATACCAGTTGCATTATACGTAGAAGCGGGTTTATTGTAACTTACATCAAGATAAGATGGATATAAATCATAGAGGTCTTCTATTTCTATTACTAAATTATTTCGTATGTTTGATAAAGATAGTGAAAGAGTGCGTATAAAGTCAGTAAGGTCTTCTGTTTCTAAAGATTTAGAGATTTCATTATATACTAGTTTCTCTATACCGTAGTTTGATCCTTTTAAACTATATCTAAGTTGTGAAGTACCTACATCATCTCTTAATGTACTGTAATAAAGACATATTTCTTTTATTTTCTGGGCAAAAAAAGGAATAGCAACAGCAAGATCTTTAGAGTTTGTAAAATCAATGTTTTGAAGCCATCTTTTTTCATCAGAAGAAGTATAGGTTAAAACTATTTCATTTATTAAAGAAACATACATTTGTTTTATTATGTCTTCGCTTGAAGAAGTACTTACATTTTTAGATGTATACCAATTGTTAAGATAAGATTGATATCTGGTTAAAAAATCGTTAGCGTTTGTAAAAAGTGTATTGTTGTATTTTAACCATTCTTTAAAGGTTAATGGCTCTGTTTGATCAATAGGAAATTCTAATTTTTCAGAAGAAGTAATAGAATTAGAAAGTCTCTCGTCTGTGTATCTACTTGAATCTAACATTTAAATATTTAATTGTTGTATACTAAGTCGCTAGCACTTAAAAACAAGCGAAGTCCTTTAGTAAGATCGTAGCTTATCATATTTTGCATAATACCGTTGTCTTTACTCCAGTCTTTAAAAGAGCTATTAGTAAATGAAAGAGTTGTTAATGGGTTACTCCAATCTATTATATTTTCTTTAAAAGAATTTTCATATTGTGGTATGTAAGTAAAGAAGCTATAATAATCTGAAATTCTATCTCCAGACAGAGATCTAGGAGCTACTAATCCCCACCCCCAATCATAAGAAAAAGAAGAAAGTGAAACCGGTATACCGAACGGAATATAGCTGTTATTGGATGATAATATTTCTACATTGTTTATTAACAAAAAAGTATCTGAAAACTTTTCATACGCTACAATAGGTATTCCTGAAGAAATAGAGCTTGTAAGAGTAGATAGTTGAGTACCTAAATTTTTATTTGTACTTAGCCCGTAATTTTCAAATTGAAGATTAAATTTATTTCTTTCCCCCCATAACTTTTTATGCTTAATAGACAATATGTTTATTAATCTAGTAAGCTGTGGAGGAAATGGATAATTATATTGCTCAAACTGAACAGATAACTCTTTACATAACGATAAAAGCTGATCTAAGTTACTCGTATCTACATCTACATGATTAGAAACATAGTTGGCAATTTTTTCATAAACCGTTTTACCTAATTCGTACGGTTGAGAAGAGATATTTCCTACTATAGTTCCAAGAAAATTATTGAAGAAAACGTATTTGTCTTCTAAGCTTTCACTTAGAATTAAGGATTTGTAATATGCTTCTGAATCAAAGTCTTCATTAACTTTAGATATATTATATTCTCCCTCTAGAGGGTAAAGGTTAAAAAGATTAGATTCACCTGTAAGCACTCTTACGGTATTACTACTATCAATATATTTATTTAACCATCTGCTTCCTAACCAATCTCCATACGCTTGAAATGACTTTTCTTCAAATGTTGATACGGGGTTTTCTAAACTTGAACCAGGCATTACGAGATCTATGTAAGGCACCTCTTCAATGGGCTTAGGTGCTTCTGTTGCATCAATAAAATATATTTTTTTATCAAAATTATTAATAGCCCATATAAAGGAAGAAGTATCACATGCGATACCTCCAAAGCTTTGAATGTAATTAGTGTTATTAGCAGACCCTGCAATATAATTTGTTTGCGCTCTTGTAGCACCGTCTATTTTTGTAAGGGTGTGTCTGTCTTGTGCTACCCATGCATTTTGTTGGCCGTCGACAGCAATATTACCAATAAGCTTAAATCCTGATAACGGATATCCGGGTACAATATTACCATCGGTATCGTATTTGTATAGATAATCATTTCTAGCTGTTAATGCTTTTGCTGAAGTAGTTAAATTATAGGTTGTAAGCCATACAAATCTGTTTCTATCAATACATAGTTCTACCGGTGAGTGTAAGGTGGGAAATGTAACTGTTTTAAGAATATTACCATTAGTATCATATTTTACTAAAAAGTTAGATACTGGATGTGTATAGGTGATCCAAATATTATTATTAATATCAGCATCTATACTGGCTGGTAAAAGTAAGTTTTCGCCTGCAAATCCTTGTAGCTGAGGCAAATTATAATCGGAACTTAAATTATATACTATATTGCTTGTATTTGGATAAGCTATAGCCTTTATAAAGCCAGATGTTCTATCAATTTTGACTGCTGATACTGCATCAAACAACGCTATCCACAAATCGCTATTACCATCCATTACGATACTACCCGGAGCTGCACTGCTGAGTATAGGCGATCTTAAATCTGTATAGTAATAAGCCTGGTTAATAGCATCGTAACCAGGATAACTAGATAAAGAAAATGCAGATAATATATTTCCATTACTATCAAATTTAAATAAGTTGTCAGTAGTGCCATCAGCAAACCAGGTTAGATAATCACTGCCAAAAATTGATCCTGAAGGTGCTACTTGAATAGAATAAACATTTCTATTTTCATAGTTATAAAAGAATTTACCGCTTGCAGAAGTGGTAAAATCTAAATAACCTTTACAATAATCATAAATTTGTAAGTTAAAAAATCTTAACAACACATTGAACTGAGGAACTGCTATCCACCCTATAAGACTATCTTTAGGAAAGTTAATTGGGTCTTGTACTACCATTGATGCGGTTAAAGAAACGTTAATAGCGGTTTCTTGTGGGACAAAGTAGCCTTTAAAAAACGCACCTATTGATTGAGGTGCATCAGGAGTAAAATCTTCATAAAAATCTACCGCTGTAAAGGGTTCAATGCCGGTTTCAGTATGTTTAATTAATCCAAATTTTAAATCATAACTAGTTAGTCCTGAGTAAGCTGTGTTTACTGTAGACGAATACAGAGGGGGATAGGTTTTTGTTGTAAAATTTTCGTTATCTTTCATTTTTACAACAAAAGGAATTTGCGTATTTTCCCAGCTTATTTTAGGTATATCAAATTTAGTAGAAGAAAGTGTGCCTTCACCGTCAATACCAGTAGTAGAAATTGATAAGTTTTGAGCTGGGTTATGACGCACTTTAATAATAGGCAAAACTGCAGGTTTAAGCATTTGAAACCCATAAGGTGGATACTCTAAATATTCATAAGCATTATTGTAAAAAGCATATTTGTCTTCAAATTTAGAGCTGTCTAAAGTTGCAAATAAAAAGGTAGGGAATTCCCGAGACGTAAAGTTTTTAGCTCTATCATCTACATAGTAAAATGTGCAAGAGCCGGTAGTACCCGCAAAAACGCTATTATTATCTTCTTTGTTACAAATTTGAAGTTCTTTATTTTCATTTATTTTACAGTATATTTCTGTATTAGAGGTTATTTGTTGTCTAATAGGTCTATACTCCGATTCACTGCCAATTTGTACCTTCTCTACAAACCTGCTTAATGCTCTTAAATGTGACCATTTATCATCAAAAAAATTATCAACGTTTAGATAATCGCCTGCAGCACCTGAGGCATATAAATTAACTGTATATCCGATGCCGCTTAAAGCATTATAAGATTGCCAACTAGTTTGTCTGTTAACAGTTAAGGGATCGTTAATTTTACTAGCAGGTACATCATAAATAAATTTTTTATAATCTTCAAATACTAACTGATCGTAAATAAAATTATAAATGTTAACTGTAGGCTGATAAGAGCTTTCAAATGAATTACCAAACTTATCATATATAGTAAGTTTTGGACTATAATTGCCTGGCCACTTATATTGATGGGTTGCTGTTAAATCCGTTGAATATGTACCGTCTCCAAAATCCCACATTACTTTTTTATTAGAAATATTAGATCTCTCAATAGGCACAAAAGAGACTACAAAATCAGGAGCAAACGTTAATGGGGTATTAGGTAATGTGTAAGAAGAAAGCTTTTCATTTCCAGTGTAATCGCGTACGCTGAAGTAAACGTATTTGTAATTTAGCTGATTAGCCATTAAAACTCCGACTGTAATACTTGTATGGAGGGTGTTTCTACTATAATTTTATCAGCAAAATCTAAAGGATTATTTAAAAAAGGAAATTTAAAATATGGGAGTTGAAGATCTTGGGTTGTAATAGTGATATCATTGAAGGGGTAAACAGGATTATATATCAATAAACTAATACCAGGTACTCGAATTGTAGTGTTACCCTGTTTTCGTATTGTATTAATTTCAGTAATACCCTCTAATGCAAATATTTGGTTGGTAATTTCACCGAAATTAATAAGTTTGCCTAAATTGTCCTCAGAAGTTGAAAAATAAGAAGCAATTATATTTTTTATAGAGTCTTTTAAAGATTCAGGATTGCGTTTAGCGGTAATTTCTCTAGTAATTTCAAGATATGTAGTGTTGCTTATTTCTGGAGTTAACTCCTCCCCTGGTCTAGCTACTCCTAAATCAACTGCAACATATACTGGATCATTAACAATAATTTCTGCAGTTGTTAATTTTACTTGCTGCAAATCATTTAAGAGAAGTTGTTTTTGAGCTGCATTTAAATAGTTTGCTCTTGTAGTGAGTGAAGTCAGCTTTTCTAGTCTCGGTACCGCATAAATGTATATATTGTTAAAATTGCAAGAATCAGAAAATTTTACTTGATTAAATAAAACTCTACTTTGCTGATTTGGATTATCAACACCTAAATCGAAATAGTACTTTAAGTGCCCGGAGATGTAATCCCAATTATTAACGGCTTGAGTTGAAGAAATAATATTGCTGTAATTTTTAGCTATGTAGTTAGTAAAGTCCTCTGATGTAATTAACCTATATTGGCTTCTAAAAGAATTAATAGCATTAGTTTTAATATCACTTACAGTTTCAATATCTACAAACTTAGTCGAAGCATCTACGTTAGAAAACGATACATTACTCACTTGAGAGCTGTTTATTAAATTTAAATTGTTAGGTATAACATCTGTTTTAATAGAATTAAATTGAGGTGTATTAAAGAAAAATAATCTATTGTTATCAAGAACACCGGGGCCGACTTCTCCTGTAGTACCGTTCGATTTAATATAGTAAATAGCTACGTTATCACCTTGACTTAATTTTTTACCAGTTACGTTATTACCAAACTTAATTTCATATCTTTGATTCTCATTTAATCTTATTTCGTATTTTTGAGAATTAGATTTTTCTAAAAATAAAGACTGAGTGGGCTCCCATTTGGACCAAACTGGTGTAGATAATGTATTATCTCTTACATAGACATCAATATTAAAGTGATCTATAATTGCATTTGCACCGTTAGGATCAGTAACAGTGACAGTTAAGACTTCAAAAGGCTCACCTGTAGATGTATATATTGGATATTCATTATAAATTCCTTGATAAAGTAAATTATTTTCTTGTAGATCAGTCAATACTTCAGATGAAGATAAATTTTTTGAAAAAGTTACATCCTTATTAAATGTATAATTAATACCATTTACTGTAAAATATGAATATCTTGGTATTGTATAAATATTAATTGGTAGCCCGTCAGAGGCAGTAGCTAAGAAAGATAGTATTGAAGTCTGATACCCTATAGGATTGTAGCTAATTAATTTTACTATCTTGTTTATATTTTCATAAAGCTCGGCAGTAGTAAAAGTACTCTCAGAGCTCGTTCTATTAAGGTAAAACATAAGGACATGATAAGAATACGCAATCACATCTATAACGGAAGATATGTTACTGCCTTCAAAGTTTTGATCTGTAAAGTAGTTTTTACTATTTAACCTAGCATTTATTAAGCTCTTTAGACTTAATGCATCGAACGCTACATAACCTGTAGGTGTTAAATCAAAATTGTTAAATGTTGTTGCCATAATTAGTTATTAAAAAAGAATCCTGAATTACTTAATGTACCTACCAGTTTAAAACTAGTAGAAGCATTAATACTTACCAGGCCTAAGGTTAGAGTTATATTATATTGTTGATTTACTTCGTCTACCTCTACGTTTACGTTCTGTACTACTACTCTGGGTTCAAATTTTGATATAGATTGTACTATTTCATTACCAATATTAAGCGCTTGTACTTCAGTTACTCTATTAAAAAGATATTTCTGTAAATTTACACCAAAATACGGATTTAAAATACGTTGGCCGGGGGTAGTATTAAGTAGATTAAAAATTGAATTTCTAATAGCTGCATAATCATAATCAATCTTTATATCCTTAATTTCTTTTCTTTTAAGTAGCTCATTGTTTTTAGTATAATCAAACTCCAAGTCTAGCTTTAAGTCAGTATAAGTGAACTTACTTTGCGGTTTTTCTTGTTGAGCAACAGATTCTATTTTAATAGTAGCCACGTTATTATTTATACCCTTTTAATTCTTTTAAAATCAGTTTTATTAATAGTAGGAAGAATAAATAATTTAAATGAAACGTAATTTTGTCGAGTTATTTGAATCTGCAATGCAAAGGTATACCCTTGGCGGGCTTCTGGCCGGAGATGTAGTTGTTTTTAGAGAAGGTGCATTTAGTGATCCTTGGTATAAAGGCTTAGGAGAAAACACTAAAGAAAAGATTCAGTCCATGGTAAATAGTGGATTAAACTTGAGAGTAACTAACATTAAAAACGTATTACCAGCTGTACAAGGTGCTGGTAACACAGATTATACCGGTACAGACTTTAATGTGGATATAACGTCTGAAATAGCTCCTGGAAGATATATGGATTTTGTTACTGTTCCTGGTAGGATGATTCAACCTAAAAGCTCTTATCCTAATCTGCCGGAAGTTCCTGAAGTGTTTAAAAAAGATGATCCTGCTAGAAAAGCTTTTATAAAGCCTAAGAAAGTAAAAGATGAAGCTGAAGAGGTACCTTTTATAACACCAAAAGATACTAAGTTGTCTGATTTAGGTAATAAGAAGCTCTCTAAAGGTGATCGCGAATTATTAAACACTAATGTTAAGATACCTTCGAGTCCTGTACAAGGTCAGTCAGATCCCGCTTCTTACACTTACAAATATCTACCTAAGAGATAACTTCTGACATCGCTATAAAGCAAGTATAGCAATTAATTTCTTGATCAATACAAAAACTACTACGGTAAATATGTTCTGCTAAAAGCAGTAAATATTTTTTCTTGATGTTAATTACTATGTCTTGATTGTCTATAAAATTAAATAAATTTCTCATTAACGCCACGTAATCGCTATTAAACTGTTGTTCATTTTCAATTAATGCTTTTCTTAAAGTAGTAATGTTTTTAGATTTTATTTGATCGTAAATAAGCTTTAAAACATCATCGTTAAAATCATCAGAAAGCTTTAATGTACCGTTAGCAGAGGACTTTTGAAGTTCATTAATACATTTACGTAAGTCAGGATAAAAAGATTTTATAAATTCCATTAACTTCTGTTTTTCTTCTACAGGTATATTAACTTTTTCAGCTTTAAGAATATAAACGCATCTCTTCACAACACCGTCCAAAGAGGGTGTTAAATCAAAACCTTGACATCTACTCTGTAAAGCTGTTATAACTTTATGTTTATAGTTAGCAGTGAGGATAAATCTTGTTATTTTAGCAAATTCTTCTATAGTATTTCTTAAGGCGCGTTGTGCATCTATAGATAGCCCATCAGTCTCGTCTAAAATAATGACTTTAATTTTACCGTCAATGCTCTTTGTTTGCGCAAAACTAGTAACTTTAGTACGGATAGTATCGATACCGTTTTCATCGCTAGCGTTAATATACAAGTATTGACATTCTAATACTTCATTTACGAGAATCTTTGCTAAAGTAGTTTTACCAATACCGGGTGTACCGATAAAAAGTAAATTAGGTATTTCTTTTTGCTTTTTATATGATTCAATAATAGCTTTATTTTTTTCAGATATAGTAAAATCTAAAAGCTGCTTGGGTCTATACTTTTCTACCCATAAATTACTAAAATCAAGATTCATTATTTACCGGAAGAGCCAAATCCTTTTTCACCTCTATCACTAGTCTCTACTTTACCCCATTCTATAGGCATAGAAAAATTAAGATACACTACAAACTGCGCTATTCTATCTCCTATTTTGATATCATAATCTTTATCAGATAGATTATATAGTTTTACCCCAGCGTCACCCCTATATCCACAGTCTATTACACCTGGATGTGCTAGAATACCATGCTTAAATCCCATTCCGCTCCTAGATTCTACCTTTACCCAATAACCTTCGGGTATTAAAGCAAATCTTAACCCCACACCCACAACGTTTGATCCTTTAGCCGGTATAATCTTGTCTTCTATTGAATAGACATCATATCCTGTATCGGATTCATGGTTTTTAGTAGGTAATTTAGCCAAATCGTGTGTTTTTTCGAATTTTAATACAGGTAAAAACTGTAAATTCGGATCTAGATCTTTAGATATATTATACATACCTTATTATAATATAAGTTTAATAAAATCAATACTTAATAAATAATATTATGAGTGAAGAACTTAACGAAATGGTAGGTGATTTACTTCAACAGCTTAATGATGCAAATCAGAAAGCAGAACAAGCAAAAAAAGAGTCTAATCCTCTTAAAAAAGAAGATATGGAAAAATTTGTTATCGAAAAGGCCGGTAAACTAGTAGAAGAAAGCATAGAAGTAGTTTCTAATGTTAAAGAATACATATCTTCTGCACCTGAAAGCAAAGATGTAGGATCTCTAGCCGAATTAATTGCTGCAACATCTACTGCTATAGAGACTTTAAACAAAATTATTGTTACAGATAAGAAAAATGATACTTTAATTAAAGCAAAAGAAATGGATATTTCTTCTAGAAGAGAATTAAAAGAAGCTGATGCTAATCAAAAGCTATTAGCAACAAGAGAACAAGTATTTAAAATGTTAATTGATAGTGCTAACAAGAGTGCTAAAATTATAGATATAGAGCCATCAAGCTAAATTATTGTTTTTGTTCTTACATTCAAAGAATTTTGCGTAAAAATCTTTCCAAATTTGATTAAACTTAGGCTTGAGATTAGCAAACGTCTTTTTAAAGTCATCAGATTTAGGTAAAGTAATTTTAGGTAGCATTGCTTTAAGACGTTTGCTTAAAGATTCGGGATCAAAATCTATGTCAGCATTTACTAGAGAGTCAAAATCAATTTCACCAATAGCAGGAAACTTAAAGTCGCATAAAGTGTTTTTTAAGGCTTCTGCTTTTTCAAGAATAGCCTGTGGATTGGGGTTGCTTAAGTTTGTATTAGTTGCAATTGCGGCTAATTCAGGAAATGACCCCATACTAACGGAAGGTAAAGACAGAGGCATATTTAAGTTACCCACGCTTTTAACAGCATCTAAGTTAGTAATAGAGTTAGATAACCCAGATGCATTACCCAAAAGTTGGGAAGCACCGGGTAACTGTGTGACTCCTGTTTTTTGAGCTGTTAAAGTCAGTCTAGATAAATTAGCATTAGGTAATTGAAGGTTTTGAATAGCCCCTCTTGCACTAGAAATTGCGGATGTGGCTTTAGAAATAGGTATAACATTAAATGTTCTCTGTTTGTAAGTAAATTTATCATTAATTTCTTTAGTGGTAAGAGTTGTTTTATTCTGTTGCTTTTGAGCTACCCCCAGCGAATTATCAATCGTTACATTGCTCATTGAATCTTTTAATTTATTCTTGAGAATGTCTAGAGTTTCATTAGATTTTTCAACAACCATTTCAAAAGAGATATTAGTCATCTGTTGAAGATTGTTATTTGTATAGTTTCTACAATTGTATCCTATCTTATCATTTATATTGCTAAAAAAAGTAATATATTCGTTTGTGTTTTTAAAATCAGATAACAGTTCTAAAACTATCGTTTCTATATTTTTATAAAAATTCTGGTAGAAATAGTAATCTGTCATTAAATTTAACCCATGAGACTGTGTGGTGTCGCTAATTATACTTGTTGGATCGCTAGTTTTTACTATATTAACTAAGTTGCCTTTCATTAAAATACTATTTTTAGTAGAAAGCTCATCTATAACACTGCTAGTAGTAGGGCTTAATTTGTTTCTTAAAGAGACGGGAACTACATTTGGCGACCCATAGCTAAGAGCTACATCGGTTATAGGTGAAACATTATCATCAAATTTGGTTTTTACATTTGCTAGTAACCCAATACTATCACTAGGCTCTGATAACAATGAATCGTCTTGAATATTTAACTGTGATTTAACAATATCTATAGTAGAGTTTAGTTTTTTATACCAATAAAAAATAAAATCATTATTAAACCCCTTTAAAGCTGTTTTATCTAGTAGTTCGAAAAATTCTACTAAAGCAGTTACGGGATCACCGCTTTTTCTAGCGTTCCAATAATTAATTGAAGTTTCTAATTGAGGTGTCAAATCACCTATTTTTTCTTGTTCTTCATTAGTATCATTATTTGTTTGAACATTACTAGGAATAAAGCTACCATCTGGAGGATAAACAGTAACAGGTAAAACCGGTTTAGATGTTCTTTCAAATTGAAGCTGCTGGCTGTAAGAATCAAAAAACACATCTACTACAGGCTGACCACCGGTTCTTTGACTAGCTTTACGACTTACTACAGCTCCACCGGTATCCATAGCAATAAAACTGTCTCCTAACCCTGGTATAGAAACCCTGCTTCCGTAAGGAATAATGTTTGGGTCAACTGCAACGCTGTATCCTTGTCTTAATTTACCGTAGGTATTTGATTGTGAAGCTAATCTTTGAGCAGTATATGGATCTGTGGTAGGTTCATCCGGCGAGTACCCAGTAATTCTAGCATCTATTTGAAAAGAACCATCTTCTTTAACCCCTGGTAAAGATTGAGGTACTACAGAGTCAGGTGTTTGGCCAGGAGTAGTGTATGTAATACTTCCAATTCTAGGTAAAAAATTAGAATATTTCTTTACAAATTCTACAGAATTTGCTATATTAGAATCGACTATCTCGGGATATAGAGTTTTTGTTGATGTCTTTATCATATTATCTACTGTTAGTATTTAAAAATAAATTATCATAGCTATATGTTTTAACACATCTTAATTCGTTATAATAATCATTACCTTCAAATAAGTGTTTAACTTCTAAAACAAAATAAACCCCTAAAATTTTACTATCAAAATCACTGTATGCGGTTGCTCCATCCCGGTTTATACCTATAAACCTTCCTGCTTGTCTATGAGTCGATCCTGGTATTTTAAATAATACGGTATTATTTAAAAATATATTATTAAAAATAGCCTTATTTCTACCTGCAGCTAAACGTTGGTCTGCATTTGCTTCAACAACAGCTAAAACATTTTTTACATTTTTTTGCTGCAGTCTGTATTCACCAGGATAAAAATTTAAATATGCGTTGTCATCAGGACATAGCTTATTAAAAGGCTCTACATAGTTTTTACCATAAACAGATAACACAGACATGATAGTATTACGATCTTGATCTATGTTAAAAGATTTTTCATCAAAATTATAGCTGTGTACTAAAGTTGTGACAAGATCTTGTTGGGTATATTCGCCAGGCATAGGATCATATACAAAATTACTAATAGTACCGTATTTTCCTAGATATAAAGCATTAGGCGGGGTAAAAGACACACTTTCAATTACAAATTCATTATTTACATCAGAATATTCACCTAATTTAAAGGTTTCTAAAAAATACTGACCTATAGATTGAGAATTTTTAGTAAGTGCCTTTTTAAAATATGTACTAAGGCTTTGTAATGAAAAAGTACCATCGCTTCTACTTTTTCTTAAAAAACCCTGATCAAAATTATTATTTGCATCAGAAACATGTCTTGATAAGAGATATTTTAAACAATCAAGACCTTTGAATCTTGCAGGTGAAGAAAAAAATACGGAAGTGCTTCCTGTATCAAATTCGTCTTCTTTAAAATAAATTGATAACCCATCATCTTTGTTAAAGAACTCTTCTAAAAAGTGTTTAATAGCAGTTCCAGTAGGTATACTTCTATCAGCATTAGATAGTGTATTTATTTCTGATTTCTTAATATAGTTAGATGTTGAAAAATAAGCATTTTTATTTCTTAAAATATCATAATGAAGATCCCAAAAATATAATTTTTTAAACTTTTCACCAGGTAATTCGCCTGCAATTTCTTCCGTATTATAGATAGAAAACGTAAATAATAATCGAAACGATTTATAAGCCTTTTCATCGTCGTTTAAATTAAACGGTGTGTCATTTAACTTAGGCATAATATCAATAAATAAATAATCACGTGAATCGCCTCTAAAAATAAAACCTTTATCTGGAACAAAACTAGATGAAGTTGTTAATTTTTCTCTATTTTTTACATCCGCAATTCTTTCCACCCCATCATATCTATTATTAATAATAATATAACCTTTATGGTAAAACTCAGTAAATTGATCTTCTATAGAAAGTGAATTTATAGAGGCTATTTTTAATTCTTGATATCTACCATCTGCAGAAACCAACCCCACACTAAAACGGTAATTATTACCGTTAATAATGTTTTCAAAATTAGAATCGTAGGCGATAGTATCGGCCATATATTATTTTAATGCTTGCTTTATCTCATTCAATATGTTAGGTACATATTGGGGCTTTATTATCTTTAAAACTGTCCCTCTATCAGGAAATTTAACAGGGTTAAATATTTGATTAGTAAGACAAATTAACCACCAGAGTTCAACAGTTCTGTAAGCATTAAAGCTTATTAATGTCCAAGGGGTCTTTGAATTAATAGATTGATAGTATACATATTCTTCATTTAAATTCTCAGGCATAAAAACAGATTGTAGTAAATTGTAATAATATTGGTTATTTTTATTAGTATAAACTCTAAATATATTCTCGTATCTTAAATTTTTAAGGACTGGAAGATCTGCTAATTTATTCTGAAAATTACCTAATGTGCTATTCATGTTATCTTCCTAGAGACTGGTTAATAATTAATTGTTCCCGGGCCTGTATAACAGATTCTGCTGCGGTTTGATCAGAAACACTAGTAGTTACTATGGGAGTATTATTTAAAATTGAATACATAAAGTTTTTAGAGTCGGCAATTAAGCTTTTTAAAGTTATTTTAATTACGTAAGCATCAGGAATAATAGTAGTTATTTTCTTACGTATAGGTTGATTAAAAAACCCTATAGTTTCAGTTACTTTATTGTTTAGGAAATTTCTTATTAACCCCCCTACTGCATTTCCTACTCCTCCTTGAAATGTCGGTAATGCAGATTCTATATTTAAATTATCTATGTAAGAAAGATCAAAAGTTAATTCTCTTCTCGATCCTTGAAACTCTATTGCTATACTAGATATGTAACAGAAAGGTAAAAATTTTACCCCGGGTATTTCAACTTGATAGATATTAGGAGGGTCGATTAAAGCGGTGTTTCGTCTAGCAGGTTTGTTGTTATAGAGTAGAAGAAATAATAATTCCCAGTTTCTTATTACGTCATCAAATGATACAGAACCTGTATTAATTAGAGGAAGAGTAAATGAAAGCTCTTCTCCATCTGTATTGTAGCTATAAAATTTAGATTTTTCTACAAAACTTATAGCAGCAGGTCCTCTTAGTATAGCAGCTGTACTAGCCAGGTCGGTTAATCCATCTGCTGCTTTTTTTAAAATGCCTAAAAACGGATTAGGAGCATCATCAGAAAACGCATTTGATTGCATACCAGAAAAATTTTCAAAATAAGGCATTATAAATTGCCATCCAGTTGGTTCTGTAATGTAGAGGTTTCTGTAAGGTCTTAAATACGGGTTTTTATCATATATATCATTATTGTCTTGAAGAAAATCAAATTTATTTGTAAATTCTGCGGTCTTCTGACCTATACCTGTACTTTCTTCAATAGTTTTAAAAAAATCATTTATATCATTTTTTACATCATCTGGTAGTTTATTAATAGCAGCGGTAACTGTTTCTTTAGTCGCTCCGAATGAATATTTTAACTGTGAAATTAAAGCATTAGCCTTTAATCTTCTTTCAGTAAGAATAATTTTAGGTACCTCTTGTCTGGCTTGAGCTAATTTTGAATAGGTCCAGTAAAAATCAGAAACAACGTCTACTGTAGTACCTGTCTGTGCGTAATTTGACGAAGCAATACCTGTTCCTGATTGAGATACATTTGGAGCTACAAGCAACGGAGGATTAACCTCAGCATCACTTAAATTAGATGAATCAATTGTTCTGCCTCTAGATATTGAAAATACATGATTCATAATAATACTTATTAATAGTTTACAGCTAAGAGACCTCTTCTAAAATCTAAGTTAGATTGTGATTTTTGAGTTAAAACCATTTGACTAGAACTGTTATTTACTACTACATTACTACTCGATTGCTCTTTATCTCTAATTTCTTTTAAAGTGCCTAAACTTGTATCAGTAAGCTTAGCTTGTTGCTGTTGTACTTTTATAGAATTGTCTAATCTATCTCTAATTTCATTTAGAGAGGTATTTAATTCAAGTATACTGTCGTTAAGTGTAGTTGTTGATGTATATAAACTATCAAAAACTGCATCTTTGTCAGACATTATTTCTAAAGGTGGTGTTTTTTTAGCTGCAACCTGTACTTGCTGGGTAGGTATTTCTACCTTCTTTAAATCATTTACATATTTTAAATTACCTAGTTTTTCTAATCCTTTTACATTAGTTATCTGTTCAAGCCCTTTACTTACAATATTCATCTGATCAATAAATCCTTCACCATACTTTTCTTGCGTAAATGTAGCTATAGCAGTCGACAGCACATTAACATTATCAGCGGCAATCTTTAATTTTTCACTTTTATCAGCGAATGCAATTATTGATTCTAGAGGCGTTTTACCGTTTACTAGTCTAGTTAAAAATGTACTAGCAGCTGAAGCAACGTTACCCCCTGCTTGTGCAACACCGAATGTTGCAACAGCTAAACCTAAAGCAGTTACCGCACCTGCTACTCTAAAAATATGACCGGGATCTTGAGTAATAAGCCATTTAAAAGTATCGCTAAATTTAGTAAATACCTTTTCTATTGTGTTTAGAGCCTTAGTGGCTATATCTCTTACAAAATCTATAAGAGTTTTAAATGAATTAAAAAATTGATCTACAAACGACCTAACGGTTTTAACGGCATCAAGAAGCGTTTCGCCAATTAATGTTGCTAAAGGCTTAATGCTACTAAAAACCGAATCTACTATTTTTCTAAAATTTTCGAACGCTGAAACTAAAATTGTTTTAACGTAGGGTGCAATAGTTGTTATCCCATCTATTACTCTTGCTAAAATATCTTTAAGAGGGGGTATTAATGCTAATAAAATATCTTTTACAGCAGATAAAGTTGGTAAAAAAACATCTTTAAAGGTATTTAAAATTGTGGGAATTTTATCTATTAAGGAAAGCCCTATTTCCTTTACGTACCCCGCTATTTGCGTTATGTAAGGCATAATTGGCGGTAAATTAGATAAAATGACTTCAGTTAGCTTAGAAATTCCTCCAAAAAATGAATTTACTATAGTAGGAATATTTGCAACAATATACATAAAAAATTCTTTAATATCTTTTATAATGGGTAATAAAATATCTCCAATAGACTTTAATACGGGAGGGATATGAGAAAGAATAGTATCTGCTAGTTTAACAATATTTTCTACTACTGTTTGTATAAGCGGTAGAATAACTGTAGACATAGCTTTACCTGCGCTTTCGATAGCAGGTGGTAGTACTTTAACTAGAAAATCACCAACTGCAGGCAATGCGTCTTTCATAAATGCAGCAATTTTATCAAGATTTTTAAGCAATAAAAATATTACAGCTACTCCGCCTACTGCTGCAATAGCTGCTATTAAAACACCCCATATTCCTGCACCTCCTACTAGACCGCCTAAGAAATTACCAGCTGCTCCTGCCATACCACCGCCTTTTTTACCTCCCCCGGTTGTTTGCATAGCTAATGAACCTGCAACACTCTCTGAAAATACTCTTTTAAGGTTTCTTAAAACATCTCTAGATACAAATTCTATTCTAACCTTAATTCCATTTTTTTGAAACACTTTTTGATTTTCATCATATAATTCTTTTTGCTTTTTGTTTAGTTTGTCAAAATTTTTTTCAAATTCTTTTGAGTAGATTTTAGCTATTTCTTTTTGTCTTTCTTTTTCTCTAGGTTGAAGACGGTCTACTTTATTTTTATCTTTATTTTTATCTTCTGCTTCAGGCATCTCGTTGTATATAGCATCTAAACGTGAACTAATTTTAGTTAGTTGATCTAGAAATAGCTGAAATTGCTGAGGATCCATAAGCTATTAATACTTATGAACAAACTACTTAAATTGCGCTATTCTTTTGTAAAAAATGCAGTGTCTAAATTTAAAGTAACTTCTTTATCACCAACAAATACTTTAAGAGGCTCGCTTTCTACTTTTCTAATCTTAGCAATACTCTCAATTAATTTAGTGGTTACTGCCATCGGTAAGCTTTCTACAGTTTCAACCTTTTGATTAATAGAAAGAACATTAAACTTTATTTCATCAATCTTACTATCAACAGTAATTTTAATACTATCAATAAATTTAATAATTTCATAGACATAAACCTCACCAATTAAATCTTTAACTTTTTCAGAGTCTGCGCTTTTACGAGTTTCTAAAACTTTTTTACATTCTAAATTAATTCTATAATCTTCTTCTAATGAAGGTACTTTGGTAACAATTTCCAAGTTATCAAAAGTAAGGGTTTCAGAAAGACTTGCTACGTTTACAGGATCTTTTTTACTTAGAGAGTTATTTAAATCTATATTAAGCTTTTCTTCTCCATCTGAAATATAGTTAGAACCTAAAGAATTAGTCCTTAATGCAAGCAATATTAAGGGCTTATCTAAAATAGATAGATTACTTTTAGATTGTAAATTTTCTTTAATTATTTCCGATGTAGCAAGAGAGAATGTAATAGGAGAAAGAATAACATCTAATGCTGTTTTAATAATGCTTTTTTGCTGTCTTATGGTTAGAGGAACTAGCGCGACTTCAGAATTTAAAGACCGGGCAAAGACATTAACCTTATTAGAAATAGCTATCTGTTTTATTTTGTCTAAAACTGAATTACTGCTCACTTAATAATTTATACGGGGACTATAGTTTTCCAGGGTTAATAGGTATATTAGGTGTTTTTGACTTCTTACTTTGTTCTTCTTGTCTCTTTATTTCATCCTCAAATAGTCTAATTACCAATAAGTTCTCTGCAAACGTATTGTTGTCTAAGTATTCTGGTGTGTAGTGCAATTTACTTACTAAGATATACTGCATTTCGTAAATATTTGACAAATTAGCTCTAAAAACTAATTTTAAAAGCTCTAATAAAGTACCGTCATATGGATTTAAAACTAACGCCTCATCTAATGTTGGTATTTTAAATTCTAAATTTTTAAAACTTTCAACTACTTCATCAAAAAACGTTTTTATTTCAAAAATAACGTTACCGGGTAATGATTCAATTATTTCATTTTTTAAATTTATTTCAATATCATCAAAATTGTAAGTAGAGTCGTCGATTTTTACACTTTTAATCATTAAATGAGGTAATTCTAAAAAATTCTCAATAATAAAATTATTAGGAAGACCGAATATAACTTCTAAATTTTGGTGAGTAATGGTTTTATTAAATATTTGCTTAAAATTTAAACAACTATTTAAAAAATCAGTAACAGATATCTTTACATTCTGCTTTTTTTGAAACATCTCTAATTCAGGGGAAATACTTACACTTCTAAGCAAAAGTAAACAACAAAATTTATCAAAATTAGAAAGTTTGTAATAAAAATTTTTATTCTCTAAATTTTCAAATAAAATATTATTAAAATAATACTCAATAAATTCGTTTTTATCGGATAGGATGTATTTGTTAAGGTCTTTAAATTGCTTAAAAGACAATTCTTTTATTTTAAGCGATGTTTTTAAAGTAGGTGGCTCAAAATTTAAATAAAATGACATTATAAGAACCCTAAAGGATTTATATTCCCAAGTCCGTTTTGGAAGCTTGTAATTCTAGGAATAGATCCATTAGATATTCTATTAACTATGTCAGCAATAGGCAAGTAAAGATTGTTTTCTAATGTATAATTAGAATACGTCCACCTTGTGCTGTAAGTGGTTAGCTTTTCATCTGAATAATCTAGTGATTGTTCAGATATTTGAAATGGCATACAATTAAAAAAGTTAAATACTTTTCTAGGTATCATGGAAATACCTTGGTAGGTTCTGGTATATTCAAGTAAAGTCATATTAACTTTCATATTTCTTGGGTCTTTATTACCTTGCACATCACCGGGGCGAGCTGCCATACCGAAATGTGATCCTAAAATAACCCAAGGTCTAAGAACAAAATCAACAAATGAAGTGTTTGTTTCTCTAAACTCAATTACCATTTCCGGTGCTTCAGATAATCTCGGTCCCCCTAGTACCCCGGGTAAGAACCCTCTATTATTATTAATTGAAGCTGTACTTACAGCAAATTGTTCTGTGGGTATGGTAATTGCATGTGCAAACAAACACCCTACTATCTTTTGTAAGGGAAAACTATTTAAAATTGCCCGGGCCGTATCTATATCAAATCCCTTTTTACTACCATCGGTTCTTTCCAACCCTTGAATGACACTACTTCTTAATGCGGGGGGGTAATTATCTATGACTATAATCCATTGGGTGGTATTAGGAATCGAGGTAAACCATGATTCCATTTGAACCAAGAAATAATCTCTCGGTGAAATAATTGGTACCCCGGGTATATTAAAACCAAAGAGATTTATTGCTTGGGGAGCAAAAGAGGCATTTGTTCCTCTACCTAAATCTGCGAAATTTTGACCGAGTGAATTTAAAGCACTGGTAAACGGGTTGTTCACCTAATTATTTAGATCTAAACTACTAATTAGCTAAGCTTTCTCCAATAATGATAGGAGACAGTAGCAGTAAATTCAATTGTCTCACCGGTACCGGTGGCAATATTATACTGAAGAGGGCCGACATTTCTAACAGAAACACCAACTAGTTGATATTGACCAACGCTGTTTAATTCATTATCTAGCTGAACTAAGTCGATAATAGCGGTTTGCTTAGGAGAAAAATAATTTCCAGTGGAATTTGCATCATTAAAAATGTCTGTTGACCACTGTTCAAATTTCTGACGGATTTGAGACTGCGCATCAGCATAAAATGTCAATTCGTAACCATCACTATTAGGATATGTAGCATTACCGGGTAAGTTAAAGTTTAATCCCATGTATGGAACAGGAACATTAGTAATAGAGCGGGCAGGTAAGGTAGCTGTCTTTACATAAACTAGATCGTTTTCATCAAATGTTACGGTGCTTGCACCACCAGTATTAATAGAAAGTACACGAAAATTAAAGTCACGTGCAAATTCGCGGGTTGTCGCTACCCTGTAAAAGTCTGTAATTAATTGATTTACGTCTGCCATAAAATTATTTATTACCCTTCACCATTTATGACACTATCTCCTGGAAGTTTGTTCCGGTTCTAGTAGCATAGAAGTTGCAAAGGATGTACTCTGCTGTTCTTACTGGTTTAATGTAAATGTCAATAACTAATGTGTTATCATCTATTACTGCAGGTGTATTATTACGTTCATCACATATGATTAGGTAATCATATATTCCTTGCGTGTTCTTTGCGTTTTCAAACAAGGGACTGATAGTATTAATAACCTGTGTACGAGTAAAGAGTGTATTGGGTTCGAATACAAAATATTTTAAAGTATCGCGTGTTGCAGATTCGAGATTGAGGAACAACCTACGAACATTAATTCTATCAAATGCGCTTGGCTTCTTTTGTAAGGTTTTCTGTCCAAAGATTACAAAGCCTTCAGAAGGAAAGAACGCAACAGGATTAATATTAATCTTATACAATTGATCGCGTTGTTTTTGCTTAGGATAGATAGCTACATCATTTGCACCAACTACCACACCGCGGGAGAACCCAGCCGGGGCGTACCAAGGTTGATAATTGTTATCGGTCTTAGCCATTGCAGCGGCTGCAAAGCCTGAAAACGGAACCCAGACTTGTTGATCGGTAGCAGCATCTGTTACCTGGATACAATTGGCAAACGTACAAGCATAACTTGTATTGTAAGCGGCAAACTGATTCTTTAGCGGCCAATAAATATCATCTGAGAAGCTCATTCCACGGATATCTAATGTTTTAACATTTGCACCTTGTACAAATATATTCGAGATAGAATCGAGAACTAAAAGATGATCTTTTCTAGCTTCTGCGAGATTTAAAAGAGGTTGTACTGCGGCATTATAACGAGTTACTCCTACAGGAAGTGTAGCAGGGTTTTGTACTTTTAATGAATCTACTAGTTCATCAAACGGTGCAGTTTCATCAAAGTATGTATATGTAGAAGGATTAAAGGAATTAGCATAAATTGTACCTAACCCGGCTTCTACTGTAATCGTAATTGGATAAAGATCTACGTTATTAACTCTTTCTGTGGCATTTGTAAGCTTGAGAGGTAGATTACCAATAATCTTAGTTGCTAAATCTTGATTATCATAGTCACCTAACGGATAAAGAGCTGCTGTGCTACCTAATGCAGCTAACATAGCTTGAACGCTTGCTTGAGGTGCGCCAACACGGGCTGTATATTCAAGGGCTGTTTCGCCGGCAAGAGGTGTAGCCAAGTCGTGGCTAAGGAAACGAACCTTTTTATCAGGAATTCCAGAAAGGTTTAACCATGTTGTATCGTTTTTATTAGCAATATATGGGTTAACAATTACCGTGGTATTAAATGACCCGGCATTGGATTGTTCGATCGAAAAATTAACAGCAGGTCCACCGTTTTCACTATTAATCTGTCTATTCGAATCAAAAGACCCTGTATAGCTTTCTTGTAAAACATAATCTAAAGCGATTGTATCGGGAGAAAATACAGACTGACGAAGTTTAAATACCCCGATTGCAACGGTATCATCAAATTGATTGGAGGAAATATCAAAAGAAGGAATATTTTCTAGTACTTCGGAAACTGAACCTTGAACGCCAGTAGAATCCGCACTTAACGTAAAGTTTAGTCTAGTCGAAGGAACTTCTACGTAGTTACCACCAAAAATGGCAGTTGTTTCATTGTTAATTGTATATACTCTGTT
>Ga0194133_10003260_pt1 | contig 23360 bp, 20 predicted proteins | sample TA2KigOf40mmetaG_FD_155448 | JGI IMG/M metagenome (GOLD analysis project Ga0194133, IMG submission 155448) | Freshwater microbial communities from Lake Tanganyika, Tanzania - TA2015055 Kigoma Offshore 40m | ecosystem: Environmental > Aquatic > Freshwater > Lake | place: Tanzania: Lake...
CTGCCGTTGTGGTTTTTAATTCCCACCTCTTGTTTGTCTTGGTGCCAACATTTCACCCTCTTCAATTTAGCCAGAAAGTTTGGCTCCCATTTTTTGTTTATAAAGCCCTGTTTTCTTTCAATAAACAGTTCAGTAATGATTCTTTTCTTGATTGGAAAAGTCATTTCTGGTTCGACCAGACCACAGCAACACACTCATTAAAATCAATTTATAAGTGCGAGTTACGAGGTTCAGAAGGAATAGCAGGCACTGAAAAAGCAAACCAAAAAGGAAAATTTGAATGTTCAGCAAATCATTAGCAATTCTATCTCTTCAAGGGTTCATCTAAGTTGGACCTGATTCCGTTCATTGGTCTACAATTTAGACCTTTCAGTCGCTTTCAATATGATGAGAATGGACAACTTTAATGGCATCTGTGGGAAATAGGGTTGAGAGCCACACTCATTGAGATCTTTTGACCCAAAAGGGAAAATACTGAAAAATTTGGGATCTTGGGGGAAATTTCCAGAACCAGAGGTGGCTGCGACCCAATCCAATGACCTTACCTGGGTCAATAAAATTTATCCTGGACCCATCAATACTATGCAGATGAGAGTTTTGTCTCGCTTGTCAGATTGGGCGTACAATCTCCGAAAACAGAGGCTTAAAACTGTGCATGGAAGGATAATTAGACTCAGGTATCAACTTGAAGAAGTTGAAACTAGTACCATAAATCAAGGAAACATTAAACTAAAATGTACAGGAGAAGAAGTTATTTCAATGGACATTATGAAGGTACTTGGAGTTTTATTCCAAAAGAACTTTAATTGGGAAATACAAATTGACTCTTGACTGAAAAGTCAATGCTGGTTAGGATTGAAAGGACAAAGCCAACTCAGTGCTTCAGCAGTTTTTAAGATAATCAGAAAGCAATAGAGCCAGCTCTCTTGTAAGAATCACTATCAAGGATGTGTTTTCAAGCAAGAGGAAATCCTTTAACCACATCAAGATTTATGGTGCACCAGCTAACTGGCGTGGAAAAGAGGCATAAGACAAATAGACTGACAGAAATCTTCAACAAGATCAACTTTGATTACATGAATCTTAATGATGATCAGCTTAGATTGAGACTTAAGTGATTTAAGAGTTTTTATTTTTTATTATTTTGGAATTGATCTTCTGAAATGGACATGCGTCTTAGAAGAGATGAGTAGGGGCCAATCATCACAACAATAAAAGCCCAGTTTTGCATCTCATCGCGAACACATTCGATTGCTAAAGTCCCTTTGGCCACCTGCACTCAAGAAAAGACGTGAGACCTGTGCAGAAAATGATCCTAAAAAAGTTATTTTAGCATACTTATACATTGTAAAATGTCTGAGACAATAAACAAATACAAATGTCCCTTTCTTTTTATACAAAACAGACTGCCCCTACCTATGCAGGTATAAATAGATTTCATACTTAAATACAAGAACTGCTGGACCAAGCTTCATCAAATTTTATCAATGGCTTAATTGTTGTACATATTTCCAGCAACCTACACCTTGCTATACTCTCCCAGGTCATAGGATTAATTGGTCTCAGCAACTTTTGGTGGCCTAAAGCCAGCTTAGGCAATTGTGTTGAATTATTAATGATGAACTGAAAAACTAACTTAATGACTATTTCGGGATTTTATTAACTTTTTCCAACCAAAAATGATTATACAAAAGTACCTTTGAAAAAAAATGAAAAATTCCTTTTGTTCAGCAAAAAATGTTTGTACAACAATTATAAAAATATTTATGAAGTTACAAATAACAAACAATTTAAAGCACCAAAAGTAAATTGACTAGTGCCAAATACATTGTTAAAAAAGAAACTATAAAAAAGACTGTCAAAATTTTTTGATTTTTATGTTAAAATATGTACCTTGTGTCAAAAAGGGCCCAATTTTTTATTCAAAATATCTGAGATTCACTTTTTTAAATTTCATAAAAAATGCTTATTCATTTGAGATGCCAAAAAAGTTGAGTAAAAAAATAATTTTTCCTTAAAAAAGTTACTATACTTGCACTTTTTCCTGCCTTTTTCAAGAAATGCTCAAATTTGAGTTTTAAATAAGTTGCACTTTATGACTGTTTGATTTTGGTCCCTGTTTTGATAATTCATTTTATTTCTTCAGTTGACCACCATTGATTGGGAGGACATTTTGTCTGACACCTCTGAAATAGAGCTGCTTCCCCACCCATGGACTGCCCTCAAATGGGCAGTCATGTTATCTTTCCTGTTAAACTTTTTAGAGCACACAGAGCATGGATAAGACTTCCTCTTCAAATGTGTTGTTACATAATGCCTGTGAAAATTTGAGGGATGGGTGTAAGGGTTGCTGCAGACCTTGCAATGGTAGATATTGCCCTCTTGGATGCAATAACTGCGGATACTGATTGGATTGGTTCCACCATCAGGGTAACTGATTTGGGCTGATCCTTGCAATGATGGGTCATTAGGTTCTTGAGGATCAATTTGCTTACTCAATTTGGACAGGTAGGGAGTGTCATTTTCATTGCAAGCAGCAGCAGCAACAGATAGCAAAGCCGTCATCTTGCCATTTGTGTTCCCAGAAGAAGTTGTGGGTGACGAAGGTGAGTCACAAAGTCCACCTTGTCCGTAAAGACCCTGAGTCAGACGTTCTTGCCAAAATTTTCTCATGTCCAAATCTGATGTATTTTGCTTTTGGGATGGATCCTTTGAAGGGGATGAGGATGAAGAGGGCAAAATATCAAGTAATGCTTGCACTCTCCTATGCAAATCTCTGTCATTCTTCTTCAAGCTAAGATTTTCAGGCTGGTCACATTCATTTGTTGAGTTTGGAAGTTGAAGGGATGATCCTTGTGAGGATCTTTGGGAGCCGCTTGATGAGCCTGGTGACCTACTTCCATCCCTCTCAAAGTCTTCAACACTTGACGAGCTGTTTGTACTTTCAAGATAGAGCCTCTTTTTTGGTATCATTTTTGAAATACTAGAATCAACTGAAAGAACAACTATGTTTAAAAATTGATTTACTGAGAGCTTTTGTTTTAGCTTATGGATATTGATTCAGCAAGAAATTTTTTGAAATGATTATCTACTAAAGTTTATTGAGCATCTTTTTCACTAAGTAATTTTTAAGTTGTTAATAAAACAATTGGACCTTTTTAATAAAATGCTGCTCAAAAAATTTAATACCTGTGACATTTCTAATGGGTCTGACTATTTCTGTAGGATTTGGATCTGAAAACCGAGAGAGAAAATGCATTTGAGAAATTTCAAAGATTTAAACTAGTTTACAAACCTTTTGGTACAACAACTGCACTTTTATCCTCTTCATCCTGAAAAATAATTACAGATGTGAGAAAACTATCAGATGCCAGGCAATTTACCATATTCACCTCAGGGTTGTCCATTATCCATTCGCCAGACTTGATTTTTCCAAGTTTTTCAGCTACCATCAAAATGGCTCCAGTTCCAGAGAGCCTTCTTGGCCGAACTCGTTTCCTCTTTTGTCCATGGAACATCTGCAAGGGTGGTGGCGGTGAAGTCACTTGCTTAGAGGTCAACACCCCGGCTTTTTGACCCATCATCAGTTCCATTTCCAGGTCATCACTGAAGGTTGGTCGTGATTTTGTTTGGTTCTTATAGTTGAAGTTTTCCAGATGGTGGTGATTATCCCTGTGCTCACTCAGTACCTCAGCCAGACCTTTTATTTGAAGACTTTCAGCTACTCTCAGAAAGGAGGTCAAGTTTTCTCTGTCAATGGAGACCTCTCCATGGTACATGAATTCTAGAAGAGCTTTCATTTCTGAACAATTGACATCCTTAAGGAAAACTATTGGATGTCTATCTGGAGTGTCAAAAAGGAGTGAGCGGAAGTAAGGGGAGCATGCTGACAATACCATCTTATGGGCTTTGAGTTGTATACCATCACAAGCTAAGGTCACATCTACAAAGGCACCCTGGTTAAGTAAATCTTCAAAGACAGTGAGGAGGTTTTTCTGATGGTTGTTCCATTTTAAGCAGAATTGCTGAGTAAGATCCATTTCCAGTGAAAAAGCCTATTCAAAGATCTGAAAAGAGATTTTTTCCAATCTTTAATGAAGGTTGAGTAAGCAATTCGAATTAAATAATTCTTACTTTGAAAATGATTTTATGCAACTGACTATGAATGAGACCCAAGGGGTCCTGTGATCTTATTACTACTGGCTCTCTTAATTAGTACAATAAATATCATCTATTAATATTGCAACCTCAGTCACCATAATTATAATAATATCCCTTTGAATTGAATTCCAATTATGTTCAAGTACAAATAACTCAGCATTGTTTCACCTTTCCCTTTATATCCACATACTTTTAGGAGAATTAAACCCCTTTCTCTCAAAAAAAGTCTTTGTGCAGCAAGCACTCAAGTCAAGTCAACCCCTCTACATAAAGATACATAGTGGTCATATCCAGATAAAATAATTCATCCTCTTTTAAATGTCAAAGTAATTTTTTTCTAATCAAAAATATTCAAAAGTCTACCTCCGTTCTGAGTTCAAGTCTGATTCTGAGGTAATTTAAACTGTTGCACCTGCAACAACAAGACTAGGAAAGTGAACTCTCCTCCCCCCAACATGTTTCTAACCCTTGGCAAAACTTCCAGGATGTGAGTTAGAGGTGTGTGCTCTTACCTTCAACCTTTTTTTTTACTGCCAAATGATGTGTTCAGTCGACCCAGACTGCTATTAAAGAAAGGGAAAAAAATTGAAATAACTTTTTTTTCTTGAGTCAAAGTGAGTGAGGAAGGTATTAACTGTTAATACATAATAATAATTTATTATGGGTGATATATGTCTGAAATTTCTTAATAAATGTTGTCCTGTTTCAAGTTAAACTTTAGGGAAAAGTAATTGGAAAAAAGGGGGGTTGTTGCATCTCCCTTTCAATTTATTTTCTCATCCTCCCACCCCACCCTTAGGATTCTGTCAGGGTCTGGATAATTCACTTGTGCTGCCTCATTCTTTCCTTCTTTCCACATACACAGATGTTGAGTTGACTAAGGATCAAGATTCTGCAAAAGTAATTTTAGCTACAAAAACCTACCCCACACATGCTCATATATTGTACAAATACATTTTTTTTATTTTGTTACTGTTGCATATTTTCACAAGTAAAGATCACCAACTTTTATGAATAAGAAATATTATTTAAACAAGTATGTAACCAAAAACTAATACCATAAATTGGAGGATTTCTTGAACAAATTTGTTTGTATAAGATATTAAATTAATTCAGAGCTAGAATGAAAGTATTTCATTTTCACAGAAATTAAGTTATCCCTCCCCTCTTCCTTAGTCAATGTCAATTGAGATTTTTTTCCATGACTTTAAGCTGTTTGATGATCTTTTGAGGACAATGGCCTTTGGAAAAAATGAAACATTCACCACATACAAACAACAGAAAAAGCTTGAAATTCAGCTTTTCAAGGAGCCAGATTAGTCAAAAAAGGCACAATCTTCAAATCCAATGTCATTTTTAGAAAATTGAAATAGGATGCTAAATCTACTGAAAAAGTAAAAGCAAAATATGTTCCGAATTCTATCTCTGTGTTTAACTTTTTTTTCATTCTAAGTTTTCAAAGTTACTCCTCGTTTTTTGGCTCACTATGGCATCTCAATCCACCCCCTCTATTTCCTTCATTACATTATTTGTTTATGTAGAGTTCAAGGAGAAAATGCCAGAAAATGAACTGCCTGCAAAGCATGTGGAGCTTCTAAAAATAGAAAATTGGGGGATTGGAGAAGACGTACGCAGAGTTCCTATTGTTGCTGTTGCTTTGCATGTAAAATTTTTAAATCCTTCCTTTCTTGGCTGAATCGCCCATCCCACCCCACCTTCTCTATCCCAAACAAACACATATGCAACACCCTCTTCTGCTTTTTTTCTCTGATTCCAGTCACCCCAGCCAGAAATTCTCGACAGTCTGACTTCAAATTTTAAAAGGTTCAACAAAAAAGAAGAACATAAAGCCACAAAAAATTACTGCTATATTCACCACATTGATAAGAATTTTGTGGACAAGGATAGATAGCCTGGCCTGTTTTTCAGAAACTTTTTCTGTTTACATTATTTTTGTGATATAATTTGTCAGACACAAATGTGACAAAACTGGTTTCCATCAAATCAAATCGAAACTGTCAAACAAAAAATTAAACCTATAGGGTGTTTTTCCCCCCTAATAAGTGTTGATAAAAGTTTCATGGGAGTTTGTCAATTATTAAATAATGCAAATCTAAAAGCATATATTTTGAGTTAGTTTTTAGATAAAAAGTCAAAGAGTGATGGGATCTGAGATATGAAGGGCTCAAATCCCAGCCTAGAGATGGGACCTGACCCACCCCGAGCATACTTTTAACCCACAGTAAATAAGAGTCTGGCCCATCTTTAACCCAGTACTATATATTGGTCCAAAGGGAAAAGAAATTAAAAAATTTAGGATTTTTAGGGGAAATTTTCCAATCCCAAACCCAAACAAAAGAAGGATGACCCGACCCGAACAACAAAAATTGACCCAACCCCACCCGGGTCAAAAGTGTTTGACCCAGACTCATCATTACCCCAGCCCCACATTCAGGGCGTAAAAAATATTTTTTATCAAAGGCCATAACAACATTTTTTGTAGCACAAGAGGCTATTTTTGTGTGGTGTAGGGCATTTTTTATATTTTTTGCACCTTGCTATATAAAGTTTTTTCCTTGCACCTGTGATCGAAACTGTATCTCATACCCCCACCCAAGTACCATAACCATTAATTGAGATTCCTTCTAACTTTGCTTACTTATCTTTGTATTTTCCACATTCACAAAATAATGGCAGGACCAAACTTCATTGAATTTTATACTCGACTTGCCCTCAAGCCAAGTTTGATCCCCCCCATGTCACTGGGGCCAATTTTATTACGACCAAAGCAAGGACTTGAACAGCTATTAACCCTTTGGCATTAATAGACCAATTATTATATACTTAATAAAACAAAGATCTTTTGGCCCCTGCTGGTAATCAATTTTAGATTTTTTTAGTTTATATTTCATAGCAACATTTTTATCAAAACAGAAAACATTGAAAGATTTTTAAAGTGAATCAATTTTTTTGTCTTGTGATTAATTGATACAAAAATTAAACTTTCAACTTACATAATAGCAGTTATATCTGATGTAAGTCCTTTTTTCTGCTCCCAAGAATGTTTATCTTTTTGTCAACATAGAAGTTAACTGTTGATCTGTCAGACATTAACTGTCAAAATTTCAATCCTTACATGAGGTTGTGTCATTTGACTCCCCAGTCTCTCCATGCAACGTTGATGTTTGAAAGCCCAGGACGATAGGGGTAGGTAGAAGGGAGGAGGGAGGGTATAGCTGATGGATGTCAGTTCAGAAAAAAGGATAACGGAAATATAATATCCATAAATAACCCTAAGTTATCAAACTCAAATGAATGTTTGAGAAAAATTTTGCTATGTGATTATTGTTGCTAATTTTATATTTGAAAAAGTTAAAATTGTAAAAACATTAAAAATTATTATGATTTGATAAATCTATGGAAAAACTTCTTTTGGGGAGGAAAGTGAGCAACAGTGTATGCTATAACTTGCACACCCTTTTGTGTAAATTGTTTAATGATGTGAGAGAGTCTCTTATACTCAATTGAAGTTGCTTTACAACAACAAAAAGGACATGAAAGTCTTGTTTTTAATGAAAATAAATACTATGTTTAAAAAATCAATTTATCTATCCCTTGTTTTTCAAGTTTCAATATTAGAGATGGCCCTGACCCGACCCGATCCGAGCATACTTTTGACACGCAGTAAATAGTGGCTGATCCGTCTTTGACCCGGGTACCTTTTGACCTGACCCAATGAGATTTTTTTTGACCCTTAGGAAAAAAATTGAAAAATTAAGATTTTTAGGAGATATTTTCTTAACCCAAACCGAAACCAAGGATGGCTGATCTGATCTGGCCTGACCCGACCCAGGTCAAAAATTTTGGACCCGGACCCATCACAAATCAATATCAGCTTTTGGGGGTTTGGAGTAAGCACCTAAAAAATATGCAATTTTAAGCTTTAGGTGACTGTTAAGCACTGACACATGTGTAGATAGCCTTTTTCCCCTGACTATTGTCTTGGGATGATCCCCAATGATATGAGCCTTAAGATCACTAATTGTCGATATAAAAGCTTATAGACTCTAAAAGAATCCCTAAAAAATGGTGGATCCCCTAATCCCTCTCTTTAAGATGAACCAATGATAAAAGTAAAAGTGTGATTTTTTTCAGTAATGGTGCATTTCCACAGTTCATTAGTCATGAGGTTGGTTAAGAAGTTGATCATATGGGATAGTTGAGGGTGATGCATTACAGATAAAGACAAGCCAAGCCCACTGATCACAACCAATTTACCAACAAGCAACACAAATGTCAATTCAGCAAAAAAAATGAAAAACTATGGAAAAAAGCTGGTTTGGAGGTTGAAGTACTATTTTTTCTTGTTTAAAATTAGTCTCATAACAAAAAGTTGAGATGCGTTATTTGTAAAACTTTTTCCAAATAAAGTACCAGTCTGTATGGTTGTTTGCAACCCAAAAATTGATGCCAAGGATAGTTTGAGCTTAGGAGGACTAGATGATAATGATAAAATCTGATCTAATTAGTCCTTGGATCTCAAATTATGAGATAAAATAGCTTGACAAAATTAAGTATGACTGAGTGGATTCCCAGCTTTTGATTTCCAGACAAAATCATTCGTTATTTGAGAACAAAGTGTGCTGATTTCCAGACAAAATCATTTGCCATTTGAAAACCATGTGTGCATCTCAAATTATGAGTTAAAGTAGCTTGACAAAATTAAGTGTGAATGAGTGGATTCCCAACTTTTGATTTTCAGACAAAATCATTTGTTAGTTGAGATCCAAGTGTGCTGAAAAGAAGATTTTTGCTTCACAACATCGGGGACACTGCAGCCTGAGACACTAGGATCTTTTTTTTCAACCTGCAAAACCCTACCACTACTTTACCTCAGGATCCATCCACCCTGATTAGGCTTTGGATCTTAGTTGATCCTAGAGGCTGGCGTTGTGGTTGGCAGCGTCATACTTGTGTTATATACCATAGATAGATTACTGAGATGATCGAGAGTTCCAGACACTGTCTGATGCCAAAATTCCCGTGCTTATGCTTTATTTTAAAATATGGATCATATAATTTGGATTTCCGTAATTTCTCAGACTTCAGGCTTGCACTTAGCCTTCACAAAAAAATTGTTTGATGGATGAAAAGAAGTAGACCAAATGTAGATGTTGAAATCAGAGACAGTATATTTTAATAATTTTTCATTCAAAAATTCAACAAATTTTTATGTGTATCTTAAAAATAAAATCAAAGTCAATTGGTAAATGTCACACAAAGTCATCAAAATTTCTTTAATTTACAGGACTTAACTTTTTTTTAACTGCTTTTACTCTGATGTTTGTGAGTGAACCCTGGATGTTAAAGTTTTCACACTTCCAAAAAAGTGGATGGCACAGTTGGTTAAATTGCTCAATTTGAGTTGTTTTTTAATGCTCCAAATAAAAGGGACCTTACAAGTATGTGTTTTAAATATGGCACAGAATGTCAATCAGAATGAGGATTCAATTATATACTGACAATTAAAATGGATACCTAATGCCAAAAGCCAATTTTTAAAATTTCAGATAATCTTGCATTTATCAAAATTGTTCCAAGACTTGGGCCAATGGAGAAATTCTTCAAAAATACTTAAAGCAATCTCAGATGCTAAAAAGGTTAGTTCAAGAACTGACGAGTTTTCTTTCAGTTAAGCATAATTTTGCGTTCACATGATCGTTTATAGCCATCTTTTTGACACAATGACTAGCATTTTAAAATGACTATTCTCACATTTTATCAGTTGATTTATGGGTCAACTATTCTGCTCTCTTGGTTTTCGATTTTTTTGGAAACTGGAAAGTCATGACATTGAGATGTGCACTGTGAAACAATGAAATATATGATCCAAAATTCTTGCTGAAGATATTTTTGGTTTTTTTCTTGATCATTTGACGACTGTGAAGTCGTTTAGGATGTGCAAAGAAGAAGAAGATCCTGGAAATTTATGTGATGATCAAACACAAACAGAACTTTTGTTACCTTGTAAAACTTGATTTTGCTGTTTTTATACCTACATGGAATTAGTTTGGGGCTATGGATATAGTCTTGAGTGCCACCAGAAAGGATGCACACCAACTGGGCTGAGGGGCAACTGTGTCACATTTTGGAGATTGGGAGCTGATATAGACGGCATAGGATAAGGTCTTAGGGTTGCTACCCCCAGGTGTCCACCACCAGCAATCATGTTACGGACTCCATTGTGTCGAGGTCGAAGGTCTTCATTTAACTAAAGATTTAAAAAAGTAAGTTCAAGCACTAAATTTCAAGGGGTAAAATTATATCAAAATTGATAAAACCATAAATCCTGAGGTGTTGTTATTCACAAAGTTTGGAACTCTGGCACTCATTCCACAGTAATAAGGATCATCTGGAAATGGAAAAGCTTTGAACTAGCAAAAAGATGAGTTTCGAAAAAATGTTTGACAACTCACCATTCCTCGATTGAGTTTGTGGTGTTTTCTCTACACGTTCTTTTTTTCTGCTCTGCCTATATCGGGCAGTTGCCAATTGGAATCCATTATTGTTGGACGGTTTTTTGGGCAGAGTGTGGCTCATAAAGTCATTCGTGCCTCCATTCATGTCATATGAATAGCGTAAGTGGTTCTAAAAAAAGAAAAAGTTCTGTGATTCAATAGGTTCATCAACTTAATCCATTCATTTATTCACAAAGGTTACTTTTTCATCGCAACAAGAGTAATTATTTACTTAACAAAAAACCTTACAAAAAGTAAATCTGCCATTTGTCATTAATACTTGTCTTAATGGAAACCCTGATTAAAATGCTACTCATTTATCCATCCCGAGCGAAGCAAGGGAGGAGTATAGAAATTTTGTATAGGGATCTGTTTAAGAATGCATGATGTCCCGTGTGTGTGAGTCAGTCTGTCACCTCCTCTTCCTCCCACACCAGTGAAGCTAAAGGCCTGAAAATTGGCATGTTGGCATGTATAATCCTTACATAGATGGCTCCAAAGTTACCAAACAGATTTTTGATATTTTGCCTAGAAGCTGATATATTTAAGTTCAAAGTTTTATATTTACATATTTTATAGCTTTGGTGTCAGGATCAGTATCGGGGTCAGGGTCGGCTCCGGGCTCGGCGTCGGGGTTTTGCATTTGGATTGGGGCCAGGGTGGGCAAACCCAACCTGTAGCTGATCTTCAGATTTCAATGAATCCTTTTACATCTAATAGTTTGACGGAAAGTGATTCTACAGACCGTGATTCGGCCAACTTTCAAAGCACCATCGTGTTTTATATCTACGTCCATAATAGCTCCCATAATTTTAAAGCTAGAGAAAAGTTTATAAAATAACATTTTTGTTTAAACATTTAGCTAAAAATGTTTATTATAAACTATTCTCTAGCTTTAAAATTGACAGATCCATGAATTTTTTAAGTAGGCAGGTTGCTTGAAAGGGTTTGGTATTTTTCCCCGTACAAAAAATACCTTTCTGCTTAATAATAATCATAATAATCCAGTTCTTGATCAGAGTATCGGCAAAGAAGTCTATGATCACTGCAAATTACTATTAGCTTGACTGAGGGAGCTTTGCTGATTTTTTTTGCAATCCTAGGTCAAAAAATTGCCGCATAGGCCAAGGGTTTGACCCACTACCTTAGATCTTAGTTTTCAGTCAAGTGCCTATGACCTCTCAGCTATGGCGACCCCATTCTAAATTTCAAATCAATCACTTGGAGAAGTCCAGTGCAATATGATGCAATAAACATATAAAAAGGTTTTTAAAAATCCTTTTATTCCAGTGGTTTTTTAATGATCTTACCTTGGCCCAGTTTTGTGCAAACACAGTCTCGTTGTCGGGATCATTAATAAATTGCCTATTACTTCTTTCTTGGGTTGCGTAAGGATCCATACGTGTTGTAGTGGGCTCAACCTATAATTTATAGGCTCAAAACATGCCATTCGACCCTTTTCAAATACTTACTTGTTTCGGTCCAAGCTTAGCTTTTTGCAAATCTTTTCTTGATGATCCAGACGATCCAGATGCTGTTAAAGAATATGGATCTTCGTCAGAGGATCCTGATGCAAAAAATGCAACTTTTCGAGGCTCTGAACTATGTCTGTTTCCTTTATTTCTGGGTGTTGTTGTGACCTCGCGTACTTCTATATACAGATTAGCATTTCATTACATTGCATTCATGTTCAAACCTATCATTTATGGATTTGGTTTTTCAATACTTATAGAGATTAACTTTACCTGCTGGGAGCTTAACTCTGAGCATTTCAAGAGCAACAATGTTGATTAACATAATCCAGATGGGGCTATCCAATAATTCCTGTTCATTTCTAACAAAAGCAATGGCAGAAATACACTGGCTCTCGAGTTTGCGACGGTCAGGATATGTCCTCTTCATCTCTCGATTCACATTTTGTTGGAACTTTTTCATATCAAATAGCTTGAATGGCTTCTCTAATTCTAACAGCCCATTTGGAAGCTTCAAAATATCGTTGCTCACTGCATTTTCCTCTATTGTATTTTTGACATAAACTGGTGATTTGCTAAAACGTTTCACCTGGAAAAATTGCTCAATATGAGAGCTAGCATACTTGAAGAATATTTGTTGCTTAAATCGCACTAACCAAAACGTTTCCTGCTTCGTCCATCTTAATTTTACATCCTTGGCCAATCTGAGTTTTGAATTCTTCGGTTTTTGGATCTCTTTTGGGATTTTCGAACCCATTCACTCCGATCCTGGGTGGTAGAAAACAAGAAAATAAAAGTTGAGGCAACACTTTTTCTTGAATAATGATAGTACCCACCTAAATCCATCGAAACCAGCATCACCCCCATTGACTGTAAGGACTGGGGCTCTGACATAGGCCTTTGCAACTCTCCGATTTCTTTCAAGAACAATCACTTTTGCCCAGATCTCATCATCAATATTCTCCCACTTGCTCAGGAGTTCCATAATGTGATCCTGAAAAGAAATGGATGATAAATTTTTCATTTTCACGAGAGCCTAAATCTGATTTACACAATGTGCTTTGTTTGGGGTTCAAGAGCAACAAATCACTGCGGATTATCTGGATGTCCTTCTCTTTATCATCGACCATTTCAAATCTAGAATCAACTTTTGACCACATGATATTTAATAACAACAACACAAGGTTGATTCTAAAATATGATTTCTATTTGCTATAAGTGATCTAGCGCGATACAAAAGGCAGATAAATTTTTGAGACTTGGAATGAAATTTTTTTTGAATGCAACACTATCAGATTTTACTTTGACTTGACGAAGGCTAATGAAATGCAAGATGGAAGGGTTAGATGAATTTCAACTGCTAGGAAATAGCATTTGGTCCAAGGAAATGCTTTAACGACCAGATTAGTAAAAGTTCTTTACATCTGATCTCAGGTCACTTTTGTGATCTTTCATTCATTTTCTATTGCTTCAAAATCAATCCTGTATAGCAACATACAAGTTCGTTTTTTCATAGCTGTTATACGTAACAAAAAGATCAAAAATTAAGTATGTAGTTTCAAGACATTCAATTAACTCGTATAAAAATGATTTGATGCTCATTTTTAAATTGAAGACACGCCTTTTCGATGAGGACGTCGTTAAATTGTCGGAAATAAAGTTACAAAAATCGGGGTTTTTTTTGCTTGAATTGATCTTATTTGTGGCAAAAATTAAAATGCACATTAACCTCAAAGCACTTAAAATTGATTATTTTCAATCCAATTTTAGAAAATGCGTATAAAAGAATTGGATCTTCAATTAAATACAGTTTTTGTAATAAAATATAGACTCCAAGAATGTGACATTTTATCATTTTTGAACTATTGCCTGACTTGGAACCAATTTTGTGACCGTTGGATCCACTAGAGACCATCCTTTTCATCTTCTTCAATACATAATTATAAACCAACCTTGATGTAACAATTTTTAAGATTTGACGTTTATAATTATGTACATCACAAGTAAAATGTGATCAATATAATTAGATCATTTTCTGATCCACCATTACACCCAAGACGAATGTGAATCAAGACTTTTTTTCTTCCAAACTTATCTCTAATTTAAAATCAAGTTTCTGACACATGACGAGTAAGTTCTCAGGTGTTGGACGAATGATGGACACTCGACCACAAATACATCCTTATTGAAAACATATTTTATACCAGCATTACAGAATCTGATCTGTTTCTATTAAAACCAAGGTTTGAATCCTGTGGATTCATCCACAATCTATTTGACTATTTACATAAATATTTTGAATGGTTGTCATTATTTGTAAAACTCTTACTTTCTTTCTTTTCATTTACTTTATATCAAGCATCTATTTTTAGCCGAGAGGAGGTCTCGGCTTAATCTAAGAATCACGAGCCCCATTGCGTATGCAGGGGTTAGCTACATGGCATTGAATCTTAAAACACACTCCGAACAATTTTATTGTTTTGATGAAGCTTCAGTCAGACAATTTCACACGTGTGACAAAAATTAGTTCACATTGCTTCGAGATATTTGTCTGTGTCAAGGGATATGGTGGGTGGGAATTCAAATTCTGGAAGCCATATGAGGACAAAAAAATTGCTAGAAATTTGACATGTCATTGTGAAGTTTTGACAGTGCATCATACATCCGTGCTTGAACCTCATTTGATATGGTTGGTGAAGAAAATACAACATCAGAAGAATAAAGGCAAACAAATTTCTTAACACCACCGAAATTTTATTACTCTGCTTCAAAAGAATATTTGTTCATTTCAAATTAATTGGAATATTTTGATTTTAATTAAATCTGAATTTTCATTGGCAAAAAAAAGATTCTTTGTGAACAAAATAGTTGTTTGATGGAAGAATGAAATTGAAAAAGTTCTTTTTAGTCATATTAATATCATAGTATTTGCTCATAAATCCCGTTTTTTTAAACTACAATATTTTTCCCTTTTCAAGCTCAGTCTTCTCAAACAGGCTGCCTCTTAGTTTATCTTTCCTTCCCTGTAGTGTAAGTCATTCCAAACAGGCTGGCCTTTGTTTTCATTCACGCTTTACTTTTCCCACCGTTTCAGTTTACCCTCTTCTAAGAGGTCAGATATTTTGTTGATCTGTTTCTTTGACCCATTCTTTATCTCCCTTTTGTAAATAAAGCCCCTTGTTCCTATCAATTAAACAGTTCTGTATTGATTCTTTTCTTGAATGGGAAGGTCACCTCTGAGATTTTACCTTATCCGTCATTGCTGGCAATTTCTGCCTTCTGTCCAACTCCTCCCGACACACTTTACCCGCTATTAATATGAGCTTTATTGAATTGAAATATACTTACTTTGTAAAGTGTTTTCTTTTGGTACCAAACATCTTCCTCTCCTTGCTCATATCCACTGTCACAACTCAAGTCATTTTGAGAACAAGATAAAATCTTCTTTCTCGAAATCATCTTGCCTGAAATGTTTAAAGTAAGGTTAAAAGGACTTTCAAAGAATTTAATTTTATTTGACAAAACATCAATCTGATCATCGAGGTCATGTGAAAGAAAACCACTTGGATGACAAACTTTTTTAAGGTTGCCTTTGATATCCATTGTTCTACTAATACTTTTTTTGCACAAAATTTTCGATTTTAAAGTATGGCCAAGAGCTATATTTAAATGATGAACCAACGTTTTGGAAGGACAAGGCAGTTTCAATTATGGGATTTCGTGAAACTAAGAAAACGTTTTTTTAGCAATATTAAAAACAGATAATCAATCAATCTTTTTGAGTTCGTTTTAAGCATCCCATTTCGTGCCTTAGTTATGGTGACCTTCTCTAAAATTTACAAAAAATTAATATATGGAACAAACCAACGCCCATCAACAAAGAAATTACTTAGGCTCTTATTGAAATCAGACCTTGACTTTGATCCAGTCAACAATTTTATCCAACAGCTTTCAAGGAGATAATCAAAATCTTTAATATTTTGATGGAGACCACCCAAAACTACTTCTGTTTGACTATAGAGAGTCTTTCATTTTTACCGGAAATGAAAAAAAAGTTCATTAACGTAAATTTTTGTGTTTCAAGAAAAACTCAAGGAAAAAACCACAAAACTACTGATGGCTTGTTTGTGTTTGCCTACACAAATAATACGATTGAAAGTCACGGCCAACTTGTGTTGAAAGTTGCCAAATGTGGAGCAATAATTCATCGAAAATCCGTGATTCAAGACGAAAAATATTCTACTTTAAGTTGGTGCAAACTGTCTAAGACACACCTTAAAATGTAAATTGAAAAAAAAACCACTTGATTGTACATGAGGGATTTGTGGAATTTACTTAGACAATGAGTATTACTTTTAAGAAATTGGTTCAACGTGTTTAAAAAGCACATTAATGGGCAATAAAAGTCGATTTTTCTTTTCAAGAATTCTTGTGCATAAGAGAGATTTTTATTGTTTCAATTTCTTGAATTCTCAATTAACTTGAAAAAAAGTGACTCTGTCCTTCAGATTTCTAATCAGTTTTGCATTTTGGCGACATTTTTGTAAATTGTCAACAGAGAGTTCTAAAACGTGACTTGGTGATTCGTTTTGTGTCTCCACATGAAAAAGCATTAGGATATCTGCTTATAATTCTTCCGGGAAAATAATTAAAAAAAAGGATCGAAGGTTAAAATGGTGAGATATTTTTTTTGGCCAAATACTGAAAAGTGCATCTCTCTCTTTGAAGTTAAATAAAGTCCAATAACGCTTTGCTTCCGACACTTTACTTCGCAGCAATTTTCAGCCTAATTTGATTGCTTTGACTTTGAGATAAAGTAAAAAGTGTTAATCTATGCGAATCTGTTCGTCACGATTCTGTGTCCAGTTTCAGGCTCAAATGAAATCGAGAAGATGGTTCTAATAGTCGCCAAATCCGCTCTTAAGATCTTATTTCAAAGGGGCAATTTAAATGCCATAGGCATGATTCGGAACAGAAATGGGAGGTTAACAAAGCAGCAAGACTTAAACGCCAAGCCATCCTTTTAACTATGGTTTAAAACAGCCCATTCCATCATTTGTAACAATTTTATCAGCCAAAAGCTTTAAGCAACACACCATAACTAAAAGTTTTTCATCTTTCGCTCTTTGCCTCATTTTTTTACTTCCAGTCTTGCAAAGGCACTATTACTTGCATATAAATGTTTTAATAATTGCATTATGAGTACTTAATAAAAGCTATCTATCATTTTTAACAGTTTTATATCAACTAAAAGCTTTAAGGAACACATGTTGAACGACATGTTAATATCAAGAACTGGAAAATTTCAGTAAGACAACACTACCAAGTTATCAGATATGCCATTCGAGACTGTAGACAAAAACTTCCAAGTGCTATCTACAACCAAATTAGTGGAAGAGCTACGCCAAGACAATGGTCGAAATATGTAACTTCATCAACAGCAATCAATATAATTAATAATAATTGCACCAGAATTTCAAAGAACCTAAAAGACTCATGGTAAATCAATGACAGATTACCCAAAAGGGGTAAATTCATCAACAAAGCCAACACCAGAATTGGGAACCATAGCCTAAGAAATCGACTGAAGGACCACTACTCCTTAAGACTTGACTGGATTGGAATCTACTCTGACAAATATCTGAGGAAAAACATAAAAAAGACATTTTTTGTCGAAATGATCTTAACTCTCTTGTGATAAAATAACAAATCTAGTCATCCTGGATGCTTCAATTTTATCTATTTATTTCACATTTAACATTTAATTGATCATTTTGTAAATCAAAGTTCTAATCATGATTGATTCGTCACTTGACAATTTGTCATGACGGCGTTGTTAAAAGGCTCCTCAGATGGTAAATTTTATTAAATGTTTGTAAGTTGCAGCCATTTTACAAATACAAATAACTAAAAGTTTTTCATCTTTTGCACTTTGCGTTATTTTTTTCAACATATATTTTTACTTCCAATCTTGTCTTTGTGATCTATGAAAAGTTAAAGTTGACTTTTAAAACGCTATATAGAAATAAATTGTTTGTGGGCTGTTGAAGGGTAAATGATTTTGTCTGGAAATCAAAAGCTACCATCCACTCATTCATTTTAAATTTTGTCAAACTACTTTATCGCATAATTTGAGATGTAATAACTAATTTGATCAGATTTTATTGGAATCTGCACCATATAGTACACCTTACTTGAATTAGTTTGCAATTTTTTGTCCATCAAAATTCCAAGATCCTCAGGGTGGATCTCGAGGTCTAATAATGACCCAGCTTTGCAGGTTGAAAAAAACATCACAGGGTTTCAGTCTGCAGTGTCCCTGATGTTGTGAAGCAAAAATCTGCTTTTCATTACACTTTGTTATGTAAAAAATGTATTAAAAATACTTTGGGGGAAATGGATCTTCTGACCATACTTCTTTGCACTTTTAACTCAAATATTTCATCTCCTAAACAAATTTTTTTTTTAAATGCCCAGGATATTGGGATATAGTGTATGTGATGTTCCTCAGCAAAACTCTTCTTTTCATGACGCTTGGTTCTCAATGAAACATGTATAAAAGTATGTCAGGCAAATCAAAACTTTAGGGCAATAGGATACTGTTTTCACCCTTTTTTCGATATATAAATATAAATCTTATTTTTGGCGACCTCTTAAATCGATGTCAACTTGAATGCACATAACGAAAACTTGTGATGTTATTTTTCAAAGGCAATAATGTATGAGTTTTAGTTAAAGGCCACGACTCATTTTTGGTGTGTCAAGCAGTAATCATAGCAAGATTTGCAAAGAAAAACACAAATTATAAACCAGATTTGGCAAAGAAAGGTCATGGAATATTCGAAACTTTCATTTGAGACAACAATTTTTGATACTCAGAAACTTTGTCCACAATTTTTGACGTTTTTTGCGAATCTAGTACTTTGAACTTTTTGTCTCTTACCAACTTAATTGCTTGGCCCAAACGACCCCATATGTAATTCATTCATCAATGTCTCTTAAAATTCAAAGGCAAAGTAGCAATTCCAAGCTAAAGTATCAATTACTTTGGGTCAAACATATAATTTTCAAAACAGTTAGTCTATGCAATTTTCTGTGATTTTTTTGCTCATTTTCATTTAATTTTATTTAACTTATAACTCTCTATATTGTTGTTCAAGAAAACAACAATGGCTTATATTTTGTTGTTTTGCTTGGACAAAAGGTTAATATGTTTATTTTGAAAAGTCCAAATATCTGTGACCCAATCTATAAAGTGTTATCTCAAAAAAATTTAATATTCAGTTGTGCTTGCCAACAACAAAACTACGATTCTGCTCAAACCTAACTCTACTTTTGATGTCAAACAGATCAATCATCCAAGTAATTGTTCCATTCATTTTTGATTTTGAAGAGGCAGAAACTTTTAAATTTTCTGCATTGAGTTCATAAAGTGCTGCAATTATTTAAATAAATGCTAGAGAAGTTCATTTTGTATTGATGATGACCTCCCAGGCTTTACGAAATTTTTTTAACATGTGTGGCTAAATCCTCCAGGCATTTATTTCCAAGTGAATTAATTCATCTGATTATTCCACCTAAAGTATTTTTTGTCATTTTATCAAACACTTTAATAAGCAATTAGTCGATGGCCCAAACAAAAACTTTTGAAGTATTTAAAGTCGGGACGTTTTTGAAGACAAAAGAAGTTGAAAACGCTACTTCTCGACAAAAAAGACCTCATGCTGCTTTTATTTAAATACTTATATGGTTTATAAAACTTTTTTCCAGTGTTTTTTTTTGCTAGAAAAGCTAAAAAATTTCTCCACAGAATTTCTTCACTCCATCCAAAGTTGAAATTTAGATGTCTTTGATCAAACGTTGATAAGCAGACAAAGGTCTTTTGACATTGTCATTTACAGAGAAGATGGATAAATGTCTAAAAAAAATCTACATTTGGGAAATGTGATTGGATTTGAATGAGACCACATTGTTAAAGTGATTAAAAATTAGATTTAACTTTTTTCTCCCTTCATGTGATCAAATATGGACAAAGGATGAATTTAGTTTTAGTGTTCGAAATAATCACGAAGGAGCTACTACTTTTTCAAAGAGATTTTCCAATACTTAAATAAATAAAAAAAAGCCCCCAAACCCAAAAAAGCCTTGGAACAGATTTGTATTTCACCACACGCTCTGCTCCATCGATCACAAAAACTAATAGAAATCTTCCCTAAGTGATGAACTGAGGCTCTGGCTCTTAAACTCGATCATTACAACACAAATTTATATCTAAAGAGCAATCAGCTTTATGCCCTCGTTTAAACTAGAGATTTTAAACAAAGGGGAAATTCATCTTTAAATTTTCAAATCGGAAAGGTTTCCGTTCAAAAATTCTAATGCGTCGACATGAAAAGGTCACATTTGTTTTAGTTTGAATATTTTGCATGTATAGAGATACATTTTATACTTAAAACTAACAACTAACAATAAAATGATTTGCAGGCTTGAATTTAATTTCTTCAAATTAGGACTGTTTATCAGCGCGACCATTCAAATGAAATATTGTATTTTTCTGTCCTTGTAATATTATAAAGATGATTTTTTGATGTTAGGTTCACGGTTTCGAACTTGGATGCTTCCACAAATCATTCTTGACAAATTTCGTACCAATATAGCCAGTGTCTACATAATTGTTATATTTATTTCCTTCTTAGCTTTTGATCTCATTTTTCAATTAAGTTTTGATCGTGAGTGCAAAATATCAATTCCAAGTGTCACGAATTTGTTGCACTTGGCCTTGCTCGACAATTTTTGTTTCATTTGTTTTGAGCTTTTTCTTCCAAAAGTAGTGCTTAACCAGAAGTATATTTAACATAGTTTTTCACATTGTGTCGTGACACCAAGAATATTCACTTTTTGTGGATTTCCAAATGAACGAAGTGAGTTTCTGCCTTGAGGCTGAGATTGCCTCTGAGACACTTACTGATTATTGTTTAAAAGACTATTTGTAAGGAGGGCAAAGTTTCTTTTTTTCATGGCCAAATATATTTTCTCTCTTCAAAAATCAAGTCATCTTCAGTTACACAGCAAAATTAAATCAATGGATGTTATGATACTGGCATGCATCTTTTTAACCATTGGATACCAACTTTAACTGTATTTTATTTTGAAAAAATTTTAATCTTTGAAATGTTTCAATTCTTGAGCAGCAATACTGAACAAAGAGGATCTTCTTGATCAAGTTTTAGCTGTGTTAAATGCTGCTTGCGATTGAAATCAAAACCTGACCGTCAGCCCACCTTTATCCTTAAAGATGTGTATCAAACATTTCAAAGCACATTTATGGAGTTTTCTCTCATTTTAACTTTTCTTATTCCTCAAGTCATCATTTACAACTTTTTCAAAGCTCATATTTCATCCACTGGATGAGGTTTAAAACTGTCTATTACAGTATTCTAAATTTGAATATTGTCCCCAAAAAAGAACAGAACACAATGGCCTAGGGATTTGTTAATACGTATGATCGGCTTGAGTATTAACCACAAACTTGCCCTTGTAAAATATAGATATAGGTACTGAAAAAGAGATGTGTTATTTGAACGGAAACCGTTTCACTAATAGCGACAAATAAAACCTATGATGAACATTTATTGCTTCTTTACACACACGTCACATTTTTAATGTTAGTCTTAGAAGCTACATCTTTATATACAAAGGCAAATTTGGAGAGCTTTTTGTTTTATGACTAATTGGAACACATGATTGGATAGTGCAACAGTTCTTTTAAGTGGAGGGATTTTAATAGGAATTCAAAAGTTTGAGAGCTTTTGAAATTTTGAGATTTGGGACAAAAAATAACTCTGTTTTTTGAATAACAAATAGAAGTTTTAATTGAAAAATATTACCCAGCTCAGGGTCCATTGGCTTTTACTTTACAATATATTCAGCCTTTTGAAAACCCATTTGTTCAAAGAAGTTTTAGATTTTTCAAAAAAAAGAAGACAAATTTTCAAGGTGTTATTATTTTCATTTCAAAAACAAAACTCAAGATTTCTTTTTTTTCAAATTTGCAAAGATTGATGAAGCAAATGCTAAATATCACAAAAAGAATTATGTTGAGTTTTGTCCGGGTGGGCGCACAAATCCCACCCCGAAAGTCCAAAGACAATCCCCCTTTGTAGATTAATAATCCTTTAAGATTGATTAGCTTGGCCTTTAAAATACCAATAACAATTTCACAAATAGCCTGTAAGTAATTGATTTGAGAGAATCAAAAATCTTGCTCAAGGACAAAACAGTTGGATAATTGTCGAGTGACTTTAGCATTCTGAATCCAAGACAAATCAAAAGTTTAGGAATTAGTAACGCATAGCTGGTTGAGTCAATTTTTCTTCTCCTATAGTCATAGAATCTTAAAAGATAATTTAAATCAACTTACCACCTTTGTTAAATTTGTTTATCTACAATAGGATTGCTTTAGGCAACTCTCAAAGAACTCGATCAACCATTGTCTCTCAGTCTATTGCTGTGTGGATTTTTCAAAACTGTCTAAATTTGTTGTTTATTTAAAGCTTCCTTGTTCTTGACATCAAATAGATTGCTATTCACATTTTCCACTGTTTATTCCAGTTCAATTTCACCTCATTTTCAACTCGGTTTTTTAGTCTTAATTTTAAGCAATGTTCTTTTTTGATGATGAACGAAGGTTATGTGTGTCTGTCTATCTTACCGTGCACTTAGGCAACTGAATGGTGATGTCAGATGAGTTTGTGATGGCAAAGAGCTCGAAAATCTCAGCCCACTCGAATATCGCGCTCTGGTGTCTAAAAGAGATCTGCTTTGCTTTGATTCGGTGCATCAAGCATTCCTAAGATACCACTGTAACAATTAATGGTAACAGTAATGAGAAAAAAAACCATTTCTACGATTGATTCCTGGATACAATGCATTTTTTTTAGGACTAAAAGATCTCTTTAAAACTTATCCAAAGTTTTTTTATGACATGAAGTTTATCTTTAACAGTGTAGACTCACATGATTCACAAAGAAGGTTAAGTTACCCTTGAAAAAAGTGGCTCGACTACACTAGATCTCTAAGAGCTAAAAAAAATAAAACGGGTGGAACTGAGATGTTGTATGCCAGAAGGATGTTGAAGAATGAAAAAATGAAGAGAAAAAAAATTGCTACACTTTTGTATGGATTTTACAAAGCCAAGCAACGTATATTT
>Ga0194133_10003263_pt1 | contig 23336 bp, 23 predicted proteins | sample TA2KigOf40mmetaG_FD_155448 | JGI IMG/M metagenome (GOLD analysis project Ga0194133, IMG submission 155448) | Freshwater microbial communities from Lake Tanganyika, Tanzania - TA2015055 Kigoma Offshore 40m | ecosystem: Environmental > Aquatic > Freshwater > Lake | place: Tanzania: Lake...
ATATAATTAAAGGAACTTATAATAGAACTGAAAAATATCATAAGAACCCTTCAAATAGGAGAAAAACATTAAAAAATTATAAATAATTAGCATATTTAAAAGTCGGCGTTTTAAATGTGCAAAGGTGTAAAAGCGTGCTTGAAGCCGACTCTTGAAATGTGAAATAGTGTAATTATAATAATAACAACTCTTTTTTAATTCAGATTTTTATTTAGACGATATATAATTACTCTATATATGAATATTATACTGAATGACTCCTTTGTTTTTTCATTCGCCCTTTTATGTCATGGTTCTATTTTATATGAAAACAATGAATTTTTAACAAATGCAAGACTTATTATTTCTAAAAATACACAACTTGGTAATCCTACCTTTTTCAATAGTATAGACCAAGTTATGACAGAATTGCATACCACATTTTACAAGGATATTTCTACAACTACACAACATATTATTAAGACCAAACATAAAAATTCCAGAATGGTTCCTCTTTTTTACGATAAAATTCTCTATTACGATCCACAGTCTTTATCTGACACAATGGAATATTTATTTTCACCAATTATAGGGAAAAACAAATATGAAGACGGTATTTACTTATTTTCAATACACAAAAAAACAGCCAATGGTCTTGAGAATATTGAATTTAAAAATGGTCCATTAAATCTTATGCTTGCAAGTTCTTGGAATACTCTATATGAGATTTTTGGAAAAAAGAACAACCTACTCTCTCTTTCTTCTCCAAAACCAATTTCCACCATTTTTAGAGATTTTGAAATAGAAAACCACAAAAAAGAAACGAGTAAGACTATATTTAGTAAATTATCTAAAGATGAAAAACAGAAAATGGATGCTACACTTAATGAAGATATTATAACGAAAAAACGCACATCTGCTGAAAAATATAATTTTTATATGACACCAAATGATAAAACCTCATCGCGAATGATTGAGGTTAAATTATCATCTCTTTTACGACTACTTACGCAACTAAATCCTAATGGAAGTTCTTATGATAAAAACTTTTTTAATATATATGACTTCACCTGTAATGGATGTTCTTCTATTTTAACAGAAAAAGAAAAGGAAAAAATGATTGATAAATTTAAAGATTTAGATACATCAATGCAAATTTCATATGGAGGTGTTAATAGTAAGCGTTATAGTAAAAAACTCGCATTAAGGAATAAAAAGAAAACGAGGAGATATGTATAAGAACTGATGGAACCTACAAATATAGATTTTAATATAATAGATAATATTGCTGTTTTTAAGGTATCCAAACTTTCCGATTTAGACTTGAAAATATTTAACCCTGAATATTTTTACTCTATTGGATTTGAAAATGTAGATATTGAATTAGTGCCTAATCAATCCGGTGGTGCATATTCTCAAGAAGATTATCAACAATTAACTATTCCATTTAAATACTTTGTTTATGCAGTGCAAGGTGAAGGAAAACCCGCGGCAGAATTAGAAGCCGAGATTGAACCAGAGCTTGAGAATGAACCTAAAGAAGAGACAAACACACCATTATTTGATTTTGGTAATTTATTAAAAAGGTTTCAATTTAAAAAAGAGGAACCGTCTGATAAGGAACAACCGACTGGTGAAAAAAAAGGTTGGTTGTGGTTTAATAAGCCCAAGGAGGAGCCCAAGGAAGAGCCCAAGGAGGAACCCAAGGAGGAGCCCAAGGAGGAGCCCAAGGAGGAGCCCAAGGAAGAGCCCAAGGAGGAGCCCAAGGAGGAGCCCAAGGAAGGATTATTTAGCATATTTAAGACAAAAGAACTACCACCCAAGGAAGATTTACAACCTGTACCTGATACTTCTGTTATTCCAGCAATCTCTCCCACAAATACATGGATTATTAAAATACCGATGATTACGCCTCCCCATTGTTTAGGAAATAATGAATATGAAATCGAAGAATGTAGATTTATAGAAAAACTTAAACAAATAAAACGCCAACGCGATGTAGGTGTAGTAATGAGAGACCAACAAATGTATGATGTAGGAAGACCACTTTATTTGGGTAAGGTAGTGCCCGACGAGAAAATTGAAGTGAAATTTGAGAAAACTTTACCAGGCACATTACTTGATAAATACAATCGTAGAGGATGGGTATAACTTTAATTCAACTTTTAGACGGTCTCTTTTCTAATTTGATATTGATACTCACATTATGTATTATTGATATTCTTGAAAATAACAAAAAAATGTTCCACCTCATTTCCCAATTACCTCCTATTCCAAATAATATACTTATCACTATTGAAATTGCCTGCTTTATATGGAAAATATATATGGTTCATTGCGTGTTTTCGTCTGTATCAAAACCGGAAGAAAAAAACGAATAACTAACACAATAAAACAATCCACAATAAAACAATCCACAATAAAACAATCCACAATAAAACAATCCACAATAAAACAATCCACAATAAAACAATCCACAATAAAACAATCCACATACATTACGCAAAATTCATCAATAAACTATCTAAATTTTCCATAAACATATAACAATTTGTTTTCTTGCATTTTGCAATCATACTTTCTGTAATTTTATACTTTTTCATTTTTTGTGGCTGTGTTTCTAATACCAAGACTTGCGATCTGACATCATTGTTTATTTCGTCCAACTGCTCTATCAACTGATTTTCATTATCAGGTAATATAAAATCATATACACGACTAACAAAATTCATAAACAATTCGCGATTTGTGTTTGGACGCTGTACTTTCACAGAAGCCGAAAAATGCGATTTATATAAATGTTGATATGTCTCGACCACTTTTTCGATACATATGCGTTTTGCTTCTCCCGGATTTTCCATATACAATTCCGGTATAGGAACACTTTTATTCAATGACATAAATGCCTCCATTATTTCTCCTTCTGCCGCACATACACGAATATTAAACACCATTTTTCTCTCCATCAACCAGTCAATCACACCTCCATAAATAGAACCATTTATATAATCGTGTTTATCTTTTTCGTGATGATCTGCTATATATTTTAGTGTGCTTATACGATGAATTCCATCATAAATTTCATATTTATTAGTAATTGAATTATAATTACAATAAATCATTGTATCTAACTGCGGACGATTATACATAGTATATTCCGCCAAAGCAGAAACGCGAACCATATCTGCAGGACGATTGTATTTCCAATTTTGTATATTTTTCATTTCCAGCATTTCTTTCACAGAAATTGTAGCCAAATAATGGTTAGAAGTATATTTATATATTGTTTCAAATGTCATTGTAGAGAAATAGGAGATGCTTTATCAAAATGCAGAATATTGATGATTGAGAATATGCTTTCAATCACCTTTTTTTATTCTTTATATTCAATTTTTTCAATAGGTATTTCAGGAAGTTTCACATGCGACTCCCAAAAATAACGACAAAACATCCATTCAAACTCAAGTTCCTCCATTTTTGGATAATATTTCGCATTTTCCCGCATTGTTTTTTGCACTGCAGGCGGCATCAACCCCGCATTCCACGCAGGAACTACATAGGCTAATTGTGTATAAGGATGATATGGTTGCATATTATATTTACTAACATTTCCAAAAAAATCAGTTTCAAAATCGGGTATATATTGCACCAAATCAGTTAAAAGAGGTGGATAATGATAAGAATATCTCCATTTCCAATCTACGCATCCTTCTGTATAATAGCGAAATACCCATTCCAATCCCTCCAAATAATTAATACATACCTTTTTAATAAATTCGCGTGTAGGATTTTCTTCATTAAACGCCATACGATAATACCTGATTTCCCATCCATCTTTGTCAGGCGAAATATAAGTCTCTTTTGCGAAATATAACATAGGAATATTTTCAAATAGAAATTGTCGGTCTTCCATATTTGCTGTAGATTTACCGTGAAATTTTATTTTCCTCCGCGATAAAACCGAGTTTATAATCGCCTGTCGTTCCATCTTCGCCAATTCACCTACAAAAACTTTCACCCATTTCCACGCAATTTTGGCGGTTTGCATATTAATAAATTCGCGGTCGCTATATTTTCCGATTTGTTGTTTATACACATCCATTATCATATCTATACCCCCATTACGAATATTCAATGCCGGAAAATGGGGGAGAAAATCGTTTCCCATAAAAAAACACATAAAAATATAGTCATTCACTCTATTACGAAATTGCGACGACATCACTTTGGTAAAACCAGTCGCTTCTGCTGCAATACAATCTGCTAATTTTCGGCTATTTACAAAAAGGAGTTCATTGGCTTTCACCTTTATGTTTTTAGGGAGCAATTTTTCCGAAAAATCGGGTGCTTCGCGAAAAATAAATATATTTTGACAGGCAAAACAATGAAACAAGGAAAGCATAATCAAATCCGCGTCTAACCCATATACCGCTATATTTTCACTCTGTAATGCATTGATTCGCATATATTCAAACATTTTATGTTCGCCTTCCCCTGCATCCATTGAAGTAGAAACAACAACTGTCTTCGCGACAATTTTATTTTCCTGGAAACTTTTCTCAATTATTTTTGACATTTTTTCCATAAAAGGTGTCCCTGCAGTAATGGAGACAGTATTCCACGATTTTTCATTATTAACTAAAATCGGTGATAAGTCAGCAAGTTTAGGAATAGTCGGGTCTTTAGAATAATCAATGGAATTTTGGAATGCAGTTTTGTATCGGCGGGTTCGTTGTTGTTCCATTTTTGCAAAGGGGGCTACACCATCAAATGCGATATAAACTACATTTGACGGAGAAATCGCACATATATGTTCTCTTATTTTTGCAATAATACCTTGAATAAGTGCATTTTCAATTTGATCTGGGGTAATATATTGCCCGGTTTTAACTATAGAGTGAAATGTGTCATATATTATAGAATTGCAATCCATATATAAACTATGGAAATGTGTAGGCACAATTTTCCTATAGTAATAATGGTTCCGTATAATATTAGAATGGTTTTTAATAATATACGAGAAATAGCTTGGAATACCCATTTTCAAAAATCGTCTTTATACATTAGTATGTTTTTTTACCTTTATATATTTATAACCAAATATATATACAATTATCGTTTTTAATGACAAAAAAAAACGATTTAAAAAACATAACCAAAATCAACATTGATATCCAGCAAAATACGATGGTGGAAATAAAACACCTCATTCACGAAAAGATACTCCGTATTCAAGAAATAATTAAAAATACGCAAATCTACATAAGTCGGTATCGTTCTCTCAATATATGCAGTGCAAATGATACAGTGATGAGTAATACGACACTCTGTTATTGTTTTAGTAAATCAATGTATCTCCTTGAAAAAATACTCGCCCCTCCTGCCGAAAATTTATTTGACAGAGCAACCAGTTTAGACCAATTAAATCCGGAGATAAATATACTACAGACAATTGTGGATAAATTGACAGTAGTAATATCTTCTTTTGGTACTTGTAAAATCGGCGATATATTTTTCATTAGTTTTGGATCGGATTTTATGGATACAGGTATAGATCAGTTATGGAAAGACAAGATTAACCTTCTTTTTCATTATTTTCATCCAATCGGCTATAAAACATATCACTGGAAACAAATGAAAACAAAACCCAAAGAAATCATCGGTGAAACATTAACTCTTTGCAAAAATAAAATTATAGGGGAAACCGTGCAAATTGAAATGTCTTCCCACTTTGAATGTTTTGATGTGGATTCCTCTGTGAAATCATTGCATATGAAGATATATGGATGCCGCGTTGTAGTCCATAATGAAAAATCACAGAAGACGCTTGTAATACACGGATTTATGGATGATGTATTGCTGGATGTTTTGGCGACAAATAGTTATATAGAATACAGGAAAAGGGCAATTATGGATAAAATGCCTACAAGCGACACATTTGACCGAGAAATTATGCAGCGGATCGTGGATACATTGTCATTAAAAGATATACTCGTTTTTGGCGACAGCGATATTCATAAGAGGCATATTTCTATTATAAGTGAAGTGAATTCTCTCAAATACAATAAATTAAATATATCTATCAAGAAATTTTTGGAACTTGATATTTACCACCAGCGACAAATGCTTATCCATTTGCTTATATACCAGAAGGACGACGAAATACAATACATTACTTATTTATTATATAATTTAATAACATCCAAAGAAGTGCAGACCATTGATTGTCCGGAACAGATATTTATTTATGATAGTTTTCCCTGGAAAATAAAATTGTTGTTTAAAGAAACAATGACAAACACTTTGGAAAATACAAAACAGATGATAAACAAATACGATATTAACCGCGTTTCTCTCGAACAACAGATTTTTGTGATGAAAGTTCCAGAACATGTGAGAGAAAAAGCAATGACGAAATTGAAAGAAATCAAGGGAAAAAGCGATGATTATGGTGCAAAAGCGAAACAATATTTGGAAGGATTATTAAAAATACCGTTTAACATATACAGTGAAGAACCTATACTGAAAAAGGTGAAGATTTTTAATAGACACTTTATTGAAGCGGTAAATAATGTGAGGCCTTATATGGAAACACGAGAGAACAATGGTTTGGTTATACCGACGAAAAAGGAAAAATACACAAATATGGAAATTGCTACATATAGTCATCGTCTAATAGGGGAGTTGCAGACCCTTTCTCTCGACTATTCTATAGAATTCCTGAAAAAACTAAATTTGAAACAGATAAACCACCTTTTGCGAAGTGTAATAGAACGGTCCTTTGTTTGCACGAAAAAAATAAATATGCAAGCGGGTAAAACAGAAAAAATGGAGGTTATTATTCAATGTATGAGAGAAATGTCGTCGTGTCAAATTATACAATGGATAGAAGAAACGGTGAATTTGAATATTCCAATTTATAGGGAACTACATTCTCTCGAAAAAATCTATTCACAGACAAAAGATATACATCAAGACTTGGAACTCGTAACGAAAACATTGGACGAATCCATTTACGGACATAGCCACGCGAAAAACCAAATACTAAAAATAATCGCACAATGGATGAATGGAGAACAATCTGGTTATTGTTTTGGGTTTGAAGGATCGCCTGGTGTGGGTAAAACTTCTCTCGCAAAAAAAGGATTAGCTCATTGTCTAAAAGACGAAAATGGAAATGAACGACCCTTTTCCTTTATTGCTATAGGAGGTTCTTCAAATGGTTCTACTTTGGAAGGACACAGTTATACTTATGTAAATTCTACTTATGGCCGTATTGCTGAAATATTGATGGAATCGAAATGTATGAACCCTATTATTTATGTGGATGAACTGGATAAAGTGAGTAAAACAGAACACGGGAAAGAAATAATAGGAATTTTAACCCATTTGATAGATCCTACACAAAATACGGGGTTCCAAGATAAGTATTTTAGCGGGATTGACCTTGATTTATCAAAAGCATTGTTTGTGTTTTCCTATAATGATCCGCAATTGATTGATAAAATTTTATTAGACCGTATTCATCGTATTCATTTTGACAATTTAACAATAGAGGAAAAAATTGTCATTGTGAGAAAGCATATTATACCGGAAATAGGAAAGAAAATGGGAATGATTGATACGGTTGTTTTATCCGACGAAATGATAATTTATTTGATAGAAAAATACACACTTGAACCGGGTGTGCGTAAATTAAAAGAAGTATTGTTTGATCTTTTTGGTGAAATAAATATAGAAATGTTAAAATACGAACATAGAGAAAATACGAATAGTGTGGTTGAACTCCCGATAGTGATTACGGTGGATAACATCGAGAGAAAATACTTGGCGAAATACAATAAAATAAATGAGAAAATGGTCCATAAAATGGCGGAAATTGGCGTCATAAATGGTCTATGGGCGAATGCATATGGGAATGGGGGTATTATACCAATACAAACTATGTTTTATCCTACTACATCCTTTTTAGAATTGCGTTTAACGGGTATGCAGGGAGATGTGATGAAAGAGAGTATGAATGTAGCAAAAAGTTTGGCGTGGAATTTACTTCCCGAGACAAAACAGGAAGACCTTGTCCGCCTATTTGAAAAGACAAAATGTCAAGGACTACACATACACTGTCCGGAAGGTGCTGTGTCAAAAGATGGTCCTTCTGCCGGTGCAGCTATTACTTTGGCTATATTGAGCTTGTTTTTAGGCGAACCTATATTGAATACTGTAGCAATTACGGGGGAAATTAATTTACAAGGACATATTACAGAAATCGGGGGATTAGAACATAAAATCGCGGGAGGTGTCCGTGCAGGTGTCAGGAAATTTTTATATCCACGAGAGAACAAAAAAGATTATGACAAATTTTTTACCAAAATGGGAGATTTATGGAAATATGACAAGATTGAGTTTGTGGAAGTGGAAACAATACAAGATACATTCGCACATTTTTTCACAAACAAGATAACAGTAAATGAAAAATGGGGAAATATCTAAACAAACTATATAATGTCAAGTTCAGGAATAGATACATTAAATTTAAAAGGATTGTCTTATGTGGGATTTCGCTTATCGCCTTTTATATTGGTGTCTTACTTTGTGATATCTTCTGTATTGTCTGCAGATATTAAAGGTATTATTTTCTTGGCTCTCTTATTACTGAATTGTTTTATAACACTTATTATTGGTAATATGATGCCTGTGGATATGGCTGCAATCACATCAAATAGTAAAGCAGTATGTCAAACATTAACGCTGACACAAAATGGACCTTTATCTAAAAATTTACCACTGAATATCAATATTTTTGCATTCACCCTCGGGTATTTAGCGACGATAATGATAATCTATGCGAGAGAAAAACTGGCCGAGAAAAATGTTGTAACTCTTGTGGTTTTATCTGGTATTATTGTGTATCAATTTATATGGTCGGTTTTTATTGGAGAATGCAACGGAGCACTATACACATTTATTTCTCTCGCAATTGGGTATGGGCTTGGTAGTTTATTTTCTTGGGGGATTGACTCAGCAAAATTGGTTCAATTACAATATTTTAATGGGTTAAGCAACAAAGAAGTATGCAAACGGGCATCAAACCAGAAGTTTAGATGTACTAAAACCGCTGTATAAAGTGTGGTATTTGTGTCCTCCTATTGAGAGAACACAAATGAAGACCAAGGTGAAGGGTAGGACAAAGGGGGTAGGATAGTTGAAATCCACCCATTCTGGGTGAATTTGTCCTATCCAAAACATATTGTGTAAAAACCGCCTACATATCAAAATGATGTAAATTGTGTTGAAACCAAGTGCGAATATGATTGCATAATCTGGCTCGCTGCATTTCATCTGCAATAAGACGGAAACTTCCCGTTTTGTCTTCAAAAAATCGCATAAAATTCTGCAATACAGGTATTAAATTTGCCTTGCTGTATTTAGGTTCTAAATCTTCATATTTAAATATAGGAAATGCCTTTCTGCGGTTCACATCGTTATGAAAATTAAAAAGCATAATTTGTAATTGTGATTTTGTCTGTATAGAATTAAAATTAATGGAATTCATATGTTGTGTAGCGTGTTTTGCACATTGAGGACAAGGAAGATTATTACATATCATATTTATCATATTCAACAATTCAAGTCTTATTAAGGGGAAGGCGTCTTCTTTCACTTTTTGGGCTAAAGTATGGAATGCAAACCAAGTTGGTTCTCCCCATCTCATCTTTTTCACTTTAGTCGGGTCTTGTATTGTAGGAGCAGGGGGTGCTACAACATCTTTATGTTTCACTTGTCTTGCTGCCTGAAATCTTAAATAATTTGGAGAAAACGACATCATAGGGTTTATTTGCGATGGTGGTTTCGGCATATGTTCTTGCTGTTTCAATTGTGTTTGATGATATATTTTACTTGTTTTTCTAAACATCATCTTTTTGTATAAAGTATCCAAGTAAAAAAGCAATCACAATAAATCGTTAAAGCTAAATTATATAAAAAAATAATTATTCTTTATATATAATGGAAACTATAGAACAAATTAAGCCGATTGTGCGTGAATGGATACGGTTAGATAATGAATTAAGAGAATTAAAAAAGGCACAGCAAACACGCAATAAGGAAAAGAAGGAAATGTCGGAAAGACTGATTTCATTAATGCGTGAAATCAATATGGAGGGATTTGATACAAAAGACGGGCAAATACTATATACACGAAAGAATGTCAAGAAACCAATTACACAAGGACAGCTACTCAATATTCTCTCAAATTTCTATAAAGGAAATGAAGATAAGGCAGTTGAGCTAAACAATTATATATTGGAAAATAGAGAAGAAGTTGTCCGAGAGAGTATTAAGCGTGTAATTCCTAAAAACTAATTCTGGGGGGTCTGGGGGTCTGGGTATCTGTGGGTTAAAATCACGCCCTACCAAGAAGGCAACACAAAAATTGATTATTTGGGCTGCATATTTTGATTGTGTATATAACCTTATTCTCGTTATTCCGAATATATTTATCGTCCAAATGTTTATCCAGAGTTTGTATTATTTGTCTGGTTTATTCTTATTCGTGTATCTATTTTCAGGACAAATAGAGTTTCAAGAAATGGTGGATATTCAAGTTATCCAAGAAATAATTCGGCGACATCATCACCACCGAATTTTCTTACCAGAGCATATGATAGAGATAAATAGATTGATTTTAACCACACATATGTCTGCATAATGTTATGTGGGCGAACATTCATACTATTATATGTATCTAAAATAGATGGATTACAATGAATTTGGAAAACTAATACAATTTGCGATCGTGTCAAGCGAATATAACCAGCTTTTTTTACAATTACGCCGACTATGCGGCCAGAGTGAATATACAGATAAAAAAGAGGCACACCGATTACAAGACATTATTTATAGAAAATTTATAGAGGATATTATATCAAATCGTATTGAAAATTTGGAATATATACAAACATTAGCGAGCCAGATAAACGACGAAGTAGTAAAGAATGATATAAATCACGAGTATTGATTTTGTGGATGAGAGGGGGTCATTTTACATAAGACCAAATTCAGGTATAGAGTAATGATTTCCTGTTTTAGTGTATCTTGCAATAATATGTGGGTTTTCATTTCCCTGTAGTATTTCTTCTGTATTATACACATTTGAATACTTATCAATATAATACACAATCCCACCAATTTCTTGGGCGAACACATCCATTTTCTGGTTCGTTTGTTCTCTCGTTTCGGTTTCATTTATAACTCCGTGTGGAGTGCCCTTATAATGAGTTCCACAAAACGCACAATCAGACCGACGCCGACGGGTACATTGTTCTTCATTTGCTCTTTTTGCAATACACCGATTTAATTGCGGAATAGAGTTTTTAATACGCTTGCGTTTCACAAAATCGTCTTTGGCTAACACAAGACGGTTATATTCATAAATATATTCCAGTAGATCATTGATTTTCGCTTTTTCATCAAACCCGATTTCCAATATTTTATTGCGGATTTCGTCTTTCATTGTTGAAACATAGACCTCAATCTTCTTATTCAGGCGTTTTTCCATTTTTGCTTATCGGGGGAGAATTTAGTATGTTTGTATATTGTTGTCCTCCATAATATTCCTGATACCACATTCAATTTTTTATAGAAAAATTGAATGCAACCACAAGCATAAATAGAATAGACATATACTCATATCAAAATGAAAGCAATCATTGAAATCATTACCAAAAATTTAGCATACAAGAAAATAAATCCACTTGGGAGATGGAATATAGACCACTGCGAGAAAAGAATAGCCAGAAAAATAGACTTGTCAAATGAAGATCATTGTGGCCCCTGCGGACAATATGCTGTTCCTATAATCCCAAAAATTCATATGTCTCATAAAAATGAAATATATACTATTCATAAACCGTCTAACTTGAAATAGGCAATATTTGTCGCTCATTATCTCTTTTATAGTGCAATAATTTATTATGGATAATATACACAGATGAAATTGATAACAAAGACAATTCTGTTGAGCTGCGTATTATCATCGGCAAATCATTATTATTGATGCTATAGTAAATCCACATACTTGACGAAAAAATATTCAATATACAAAACAATAAAGATAAGGAATTCGTGCTCTTATTTTTATAGAGTAAAAACATAAAAATACATCTACCTACAACCGACAAGGATGTTGCCGTATAAGGTAAAAAATCGTATGTATTTTTCATTTGTAGAATTTTGTGTAAAATAAGATGCAATATTTTTTATATTGAATTTTATGGGATTTATATAATTTATTTTCAAGTGTAATGTCTCCGCCTAAAATGCTTTCGCTAATTCGGTGTAAAACTGCAACCCATTTTTACACGCTTGTTTTAAATGTTCTTTCACAACAGCCTTATCGGTCGGTTCCTTATACGCCAATCTCATTATTGTTTCTACATTATGCACATGCATCTTCTCGTGTCCACAATATGCAAGCACCTTTTCTTTCACAAAATATTGTTCGTACATAAAATATTCAATCACATTTCCTAAAGTGTAATCACCATAATATAGTTTCACATCATAACAATTATCCATTGTGGATTGCCCGCGAATAATAACAACATCTTCCCCATTCGCATCAATTGTTTCCACCAATCTCTCAAAATTTCTGGAAAGAACTTTACACGCCATTTTCACTAAATCGCGGTTACTATATACACCCACACTCTCAATGATAAAATCAAAACTATCCTCCGCCACATAACGATAACGATCCAAGAAATTAAAATCGCGTTTCTTAAATTCAATCTCATCTTTTGTGTTATTTGCCGCTTCCAATCCACGCTGAATTTGCTCCCACGCTTCGTCTGCCCGTTTTTCATCAACCGTGCAAGTTGCTGATATAGTTGATACAGGAATACAGGCACTATTCTGGCTCGGCATTACACGGATAATTTCACTTGTGAATTTAATGTGTTCGCCTTGAATAGTATCGCTAATCTTGGGACGCAATCTTGCGAAAACAATATGGTCGCCTGTTTTCTGGTTTTTAGGGAATATTTTCGCCAACTCATTGTCGGTCAAGTATTTACCATTGCTCTTGTTTTTCAGTTTAAAATCTCCAGTCGTGACATAAATCATCGTATCCGTATTATTTTGTATATCCACTTCCAACAAATATTTTCCCGCTAAAACATCCTCTTCAAATGCTTTTGTCATATCTACAGGCATATGTATCGGGATACAACTCAAACGATGTTTCAAAAATTCATTATGCATTTTTCCTGTAGTATTCACCTGAAATTGACATCCACACGAATTATCTTCTCTCAATTCCGTATCAAACATATAACACGGGATATCAGACATAATGGTTCTGCGTAATCCATTAGATAAACTCACATTCACATTACTCAAAGTGAAACGCATAATTTCATCGTCTTCAACGACCTTTAAATGAAAGCGAGGAACAATTGACATGATTGAAATTTGGAGACTATAATATAGATGAATAAAGTATTTATATTCTTTTCCCTTTGTTGAATAATTACGGTTCAATTTTCTTTGTCGCTATTTTTTCAGAAATATGGACCCAAGGTCGCGGTTTAAAATCTTCCAATAAATGTGCGGTTTTCTTATATTCCGGGTGTAATTTCACATATTTTCCTATAGTGAATGTGCGACCACACGACGACCCCCATCGCCCCATAAACTCCATTTTTCGCGCCATTTTCGCATCAACTGCTTTTCCATCTATAGCCCCATAATGCGAATAAGGACGACGCCGTGTTTTTTCTCCCTCTACCTCCACATGCTTACAAATCGTGCGGGCTCCCTTACGAACCCGTCCCATAAATGTATCATAATGGTCTGCTATGATTTTCATCGCAGTTTTCGTGTCAAGTTTTCCATAGTATTTTTCATAGAGTAAATATTGTAAGCGAACATTGCGGGACCCACTGGATGTTTTTAGATCTAAAAGAGATGTATCATTTGTTTCTTTCTCTCGTATTTTCGGATCCAATACGGTATTCATCCCATAAAAAATACCATTGCGTGTTCTCTCCACATTCACTTCTTCTTTCCCCAATTCCAATAAAAGTATTTCTCCTGTATTGAGATCACCGAACTGCCAACACGACGCATAGTCCCCCGCATTTTCTCGTTGCATAATTTCTACATATTGATCAAGAGAATTTCCATATTGCATACACTCGCGAATACGAGCAAAATAGGGTATTCCAAAAGTGGGATGCTTTATAAATCCACCTATAGTCGTTTCACAGCCAACTATACCAGATTTACAAATAAACCAGTCCATTGAACTACAAATAAGACCACACCCCGTCTGCATCACAAATGCGTGCCCTCGTTCGGGATATACATACATAATGACTTTGGAATAAGGAGCCAGCAAATAATCACAGTGTGTATTATGGGCCATCACAATTTCACCGGTTTTCGTGGCTTCTCCTGTAGCAATAAACGCAGAGCAACGAGTAAGCGGCATCTTTTTATAGAATGAATACATAGACTGCATTGAGTTCCAGGCAAGGAGAGTATCAAAATCAATTTCAGTGCCGCGTTGTTTTGCTCCATCACAAATACCATTCATTTCTTCTACCCATTCGCCGCATTTTTTCAGGAAAATAGGTTTGATTTGTGTTCGCACATCATCCATATATTGTTGATAAGAAACTCGCATTTCGTGTTTCACAATTTGTGGGAGATTTTTAGAGAGGAGTGCAAGTAGGTCGGCGAGTTGTGTTCCGTGTTGCAATCCGCGTTCATAGGGAGATCCTTCAATTTTAACAATCCTCCATCCGTGTGTATTTTGGCGGAGTTTTCTTGTTTTAGATGGCATGCTATAAATATAGCATACAATCTATTTCCTTTTTACTGAATTGGGTCTTTATACAAGAGGGTTGTATTTTGAGCTATCCATTTGAGTAAGCAAGATATAGGCAACAATGACGAAAAGAAGTAAAAAGGGGAGTAATACAATTACCCAGGAAACGGTTTCATAACCAGATTTACATATGATATTCAAGAGCCAAGTCCAGAAAAGGACATAGACAATTTTCACGAGGAAAACCGCCATAACACTTGGAGTGTTGCACGAAAAGGATCCGACACAATATTGCCCGGAATTTCCTAAATTTTGCATTCCAATTAATATGATAGAAACCATAGAAATTAGAAAATACACCATAGCGGGAGTACATACATCTTTTAAACCAATGACAGACATTATATAATGGAATAAGATATTATGGAAAGAGCAGCTATTTTATGCGTAAGGTCGGGTATTATTGTGTAATTTTAAGTCGGCCACATTTGATGGTTGCATAGATGCTCCATAAGAAAACAAAGACGAAATGCCTAAACCACCTCTTTGACTTTTACGGCGACTTTTACGACCTCCGCGTAAAGTTGAAATTAGTCTTGAAGGATCGGTTTCATAAGTATTTAGAGGATAAAAAGAACGAAGAGGGACATTGGAAAAGCTGGGGGCGAAAGGTCCATTCCCGCCGGCTTGACTGTAGTTGGAATGAGGTAGTGTGGGTGGGAGAGGTTGTTGTTGGGATTGAAACAAGCAGTTGCCGTCTTTACATCCGCCGCTAATTTTTCTGGAGCGTCTGTTGCGAATGCGACGAGATTGTTTTCTTCTACGAGAAAGAAGGTATTTTTTAGTAGCCATTGCTATATAGAATATTCGTATATTATTGCTAACATCCATTTATATGAAACCCGGCAAGTCTTTGGAAAATGATCCGACATAAAAAGAATATAAAGTATTGTAACCAAAAATAGGATATGTTGCAGGATAACCAATATTTTTTGAATGCAAGCGGGTGTTGGGCTGCGAATGAAACACAATTAGATGAATTATATGAAACACATCTGGATTGCATTGTTGCAAAAACGTGCACACTATATCCAAAAACGGGAAATAAAGAACCTACTTTTTTCAATAAAGATGGTGTATGTATTAATAGTAAAGGATTACCGAATGAAGGCTATTTTTACTATAAAGATTTATACCGAAAATATGCGGAAAAGAAACGATTTATTTTGTCTGTTTCTTGGGAAGCAGAAGAAGAAAATACGGTATATGTGTTGGGTGATTATAATTCGTATGTAGGTTCGTTTTCCAGAAAAGAAATTGTTGAATTGAATTTAAGTTGTCCTAATTTGTATATGAAGAATGATGGTGCCGATGATACAAAATATGAGAGTCGCGAAATACCTTGCTATAATCCTATATTGTTTGAAAAAATTTTGATAAAAATAAATTCGCTTAATCTAAATAATATATCCTTTTCACTTAAGCTTTCGCCTTATTTAGACCATTCATTGTGTAATAAAATTATTAATATAATAAACGATTATAATCTAAACGATTGCTATAAATATGTGGTTTTATCAAATTCCATACCGAATTGTCTTTTATTGGAAAATTGTCATCCAGTATTATCAAATATATATGGCGGATTATCTGGAAAGTTAAACAAGTATATTTCATTAAGCAATGTGTCTTATTTTAAGCCGCGGCTACGGCTCAACACAAAAATCATCGGTTGCGGAGGTATTGAAACAGTAGAAGATATAAAAGATTACTTGGAAAGCGGTGCATCACATATTCAGTTAGGTAGTTGTTTTTATAATCAAACTACAAATTCTCTCGACTATAGCAAAATAAACCGGGTTATTGGTTTGGCTAAATGCGATTTATAGAGGTTCTGTATCATATATTGTGTGGTCTCTGCAAATTCAATAATTCACAAAAAGATATAAATGAACATAAATAAATACAATTATAATGGATATTTTAATTGAAAAATTGAAAAGTGTGGATGTATTAAAGTATGGTAATTTTACATTAAAATCCGGGTTGGAATCCAACTATTATTGTGATTTCCGTATATTGATAAGTTATCCAAATATTATAAAAGCAATTTTTGATTTAATTTCACAACAAATATATGAAAATGTAGATTTAGTATGTGGCGTTTATTTTGGTGGGATTCCCTTGGCGAATATGATATCATTTGAGAGAAATATTCCCCAAATATTTATTCGAGACGGAGGTGGAAAAAAACACGGAACAAAAAAAGAAATAGAAGGAAATTTTCAAAAAGGGCAAACCGTATTAATTATAGAAGATGTAATTACTACCGGGCAAAGTGTAATAGAGAAAGTAAATATATTAGAAAAATATGAGTTAAATGTGAAAATATTGACAATTTTAAATAGAAATAGCCAGGATGATTTGGATAGAGGGTATCTTGAAAGTTCAAGTGGTATAAAATATGCAATCCACTCTATTATACCTTTGGCGAAAATAATAGAAAATCACGAACCCAAACTTAAAATTCATCGGCTTGCGTTTAAAAAGAAATCAAATATAATTTTGAGCGTAGATTTAAACAAGAGTGATGAAATTATAAAATTAATTGAAGAAACGAGAGAAAATATTATTGGAATAAAACTACACAGTGATATTATTGAAGATTTTGATAAATTGTTGGAGTATTTAAATGCCTGTTCGTTGAAAGAGGAGTTTATTATTATTGAGGATTGCAAAGTAGCGGATATTAGTTTTATATCCATACAAAAAGTGAAAAATTTTGTGAAATATGCAGACTATATAACATACCATTGTTTGTTGGGAAAAGATTTGCCGATTTCTTTAAAAAATGAATTTCCTGCATTATCTCTTTTAGGCATTGTTGAGATGTCTCCAAAAGGGTGTTTAATAGACCCGCATTATATGAAAAATACTGAAACGCAATTGGAATATATGGATGGGTGTGTAATCCAAAAAGAGGGGATCGAATTGCTAAAAAATCTTCCGCTTACATTTAGTCCAGGAATTTCATTGGATGTAGTTAAAGATGCTTATAATCAGTCTTATAAAAATCCATTATTAGAAAAAGTAGGCGAATTCTGGATTATTGGTAGAAGTATATATTTAGCAAAAAACCAAAAAGAAGAATCGGAAAAATACAAAAATATTGGATGGGATTATTTTATCAATTTTCATAAATAAACCAAAAACCAAATAAATATTTTAATGCGTTTGGATTTAGAGAAAAAATCATTATTATAAAATAAGATGGACGAAACGGAAAAGGGTCTCATCATCAACACATTGCATTTTAGCAATGTTATTAACAAACTGCGTATTTTTTTTCTTAACAAAGGATATTTAGAGGTGCATACGCAAAATAGACTTTCTATTTTGGCCGCATGCGAAGATCCATCTACTATCCGCACTTTTGACTATAACGGAAAGATATATCCTTTACCACAAACAGGACAGATGTGGTTAGAATACGAACTATTAACAAATAGTGAAGTTCCGGGATACTTTTGTGTCAGTACGAGTTACAGATATGAACCAAACCCTATTCCGGGTCGTCATTGTCTTATATTTCCTATGTTTGAATTTGAATTAAAAGGAGGAATGGACGAATTAGAAAAGATGGAAAGAGAATTATTGTGTTATTTGGGATATGATAAATGTGGCGTATTTGCAGAAGGTGATTACAATGATGTTGCCGAACAATATAAGACGGATGACATTTCCCATAAAGAAGAGCAACAATTATATGAAGAAAATGGTCCAGTGTTTTTCCTAAAGAATTTTCCCGAGCATACAAGCCCTTTTTGGAATATGAGCCGAAACAAAGATGCGGGTACTGCAAATAAGATTGATGTCATTCTTTCTGGTATGGAAACAATTGGAAGTGCAGAGAGAAGTAGTGATGTAGAAGATATGTTGAATAGATTTAAGACAATCTCAGATGGCGGATACGCCCAAATCTTGTATGATAAGTTTGGTAAAGAGCGAGTAGATGCGGAACTTGAAGAATTTCTTAAACATAAATTTATTAAAAGAAGTGGGGGAGGGATTGGCGTCACTCGGCTGATTAGTTCTATGCTTAAAGAGGGATTGCTATAAATCCAAATTCTATATAGTATATTTTACTTTATAGAAACTTTATGTGATTGAGATGGTCGTGCAATGCAAAACATTATATTCATATAAAATATAATGGAACACTATGATGATGAGAACGATTCATATGGATTGAACTTTCCCACCGCGTCCGGCAAATCCCACAGATTGAAAAACCCGACGAGACCCAGAACACCCATAAAATCCTCCTCTAAAACAATAAAAAACTCTCCTGCACCTCCATTAGACATATTTGTTTCTCATTCTCCTACCCAGAAAACCAGGAAAAATCGTCCTCCGGCACCTCAAGGTCCGGCACCAAAAGAGATGAAAAACGCACAACGAAAAGTGAATCCCCTCATAAAAGAATTAGAAAGGGGATCAACGGACGCATTAGGCCAAGAAATAGCCAAGTTTTCTTCTCGCACCAAACCGGGACACTATGTAAAACCGCCGATATATTATGGAACTGTTCCTGTAACAGTAGAATATTCATCGGATGATGAAGACGCGGTAGAAGAGGTGAATGATGATGAAAATGGTTGGTTAGCCAAATCGGTAGTATCAAAAGTATATCCTACATATGATGAGACAATCTCGTTGGAAACCACACCCGTATTTTTACCGAGAGAAAAACCAGAACCTAAAACTCATTCAAAACCGGGATGGTTTGCCGGTAAAAAAACGAGAAAACACCAGAAACATAAAATCAAGAAAATTAACACAAAATCCCGAAGGAAATCACACAGAAAATGAGAACATTATAGTATGGTTTTTGTATAAAGCATATAACCCGAGTATTATTCAATATCTACATGGGTAATCATCTTACTTCTACAACAGGGTTTAGTTAAACCTAATTGGTCTAACACAATTCCCTCCTCACTTTTTGCCGCATTATTTTGATTAAAATATACCACTCTATCTGGATTTGCATTCGGGGAATTCGCAATTTTTCTCTTACGCACTTCTCGCAAGAAGTATTCATATTTATCAGCTAAAATTTTACCGCAAGTCGCACAACGAACAGGAATAATCATTTTACAAAGATAGATGGAATATATAAATAATACAATATATTGTTTATATTTTTATATCAATTAGAAATAATAACCATTCAATTTTATTTATACCAACCCGAGAAAAAATTCGGTTATAGTATATGCGTCTTCTCATTATTTCCGTGATAGCTATTTTTATGTTGGCTGTTTCTTTATGGTATAGTTCAAGGAAACGAATGGAAGGTCTTGAAACAATGCCTATACAATATAAAAAGGACACCACCAACATAATAGATGGATACTACAAAATAGATGCATCTACTATGGCGGCCATTCCCTATGGATATATTCGCGACCCGATAGATGAAACCAAAATCATACCTAATACACAAACTGCGATTGAGAGAAATCAGCCGGTTGAAGGGATTGCTCCCCCTAATGGGGAAATTATGCCGGATGGTTATTATTTGCTTGATGCAAGCAATTTAGCCGTTTTGCCTCCCAATATGAAACCAAAATTAATCGGTCTTGATATAAGTGGTAATCCACCTACCCTAAAATACACATATGATACTGGATATATAGGTGAAACAGATTATTATAAGCTGGAATTCCCTGTAGCAAGTCCTGGGGTTGGTCTTGGTCCCGGAGTATATTATGTGGATGAAGAAAAAACAAAAATCGCATTATTATTTCCTGATGAAATGGTGGATGAAAAAGGTTGGGGAAAAAAACGCAAAACAAACGCCCCTGATCCGGAAAAAACAACTTGGTCTAAAACAAGAGATAATTATGATGTAGAATACCACGAACCAGCTGATGTGATTATGGCTCGGGAAGGCACCGAAGGACAATGTGCTACAGTAATTGATCCAAGTGGAATGCGGCTTTGTATTCCCCGTTTAGACGCACAAGGACAACCTCTTTTTTATACACCTGGTTCCTATAAATACGGTGGGGCCAATTATATCCCAAAATACGAAGATAGTGTATATCTTAGTCGCACTACACAAGAACCTACTGTAGGTGCATATGAACCATCTAATAAACCACACGGATTTTGTTTTTTGAAAAATGTATTCCCACAAATGGTGGAAACTGAATGTGCGAAACTTGATAAGCAAGTGTGTGCTTCTACCGAATGTTGTGTTCTTATTGGAGGACAAAAATGTGTGGCGGGTGATGCGACTGGCCCTACATCCCAATCACATTATAAAGACCCTGCATTAAGTATCACAGATCATTATTACTATAGAGGTAGGTGTTATGGGAATTGTCCTCCAGATTTATAGAAATTCTCCTTCACGATAATTTGCTCTATGGCTATTGCGATGGAACTCACCTTGCCCCGCGTGATCGTAGTTCCCTTTCCCATCTTCTAATCCCAACATAGGGTATCGCAATGCACGGCGTGTAGTCAATTTACTAATCGTCCAATCCGGATTATTGGGAGCATATTTTTTAGGGTCGGCACTATATTTTGCGGCGTAATCACTACGATAAGTTTTCAAAAGTGTTTCTGCATAACTACGGGAAATCATATAAAGATGGACGCCCCATTGTTCGCTTCCATAGCGATGATACCTATAGGATACGGATGGTCCTCCATCATAGACAAGTGGGTAATCTCGCATCCACCATTCAATTGGATAACAAGTCATATACCCTAAAAGCAAAATATCTAAATTCATAAATTCAAATTCGGTAATCATTGTTGGGATTTCTCTCGCTAAATCTTTATGAATAAGGACATCATCTTCGCAAAAAAATCCATACGATTTACCTGTATTGTAAAATGCAAGTATATTATCCAAGTGGCCGTAAAAACAAGAGGACAACCTTTTTGCTGCAATATCAGTAGTATATTGTAGTCTTGGGTCATCCATTTGGACCCCCGTATGAACTTGTAATTCAAGACCCAGTTTAGCAAAACGGTCAATCATTGTTTGTTTTCTCTCGGGGCTATTGTAAGAAATACAATAAAAAGCACAATTCTCTAAAGACATTTTAGTGGCGGAGGTTCATACTATGTTTCTATATTTCATTCTATAAAATTGAACTCTTTTAAGGTTCTAAAATTATATCCAACAATTAGCCCAATATTCAATATTCAATAATTAAGTAATCTAACTTTTGTCTCTACTTTCATAAACCAAGATGCAACAAAAAATGGAAAATTTCTTCATCCAGAAACCTCTTTCTCCCAATAATTTCTCTAAAACCCATAAAACTTGTTTTATTTATGACCCGGTTAGTTTCCGTGCTTATTTTGACTATTATTCTCACGAATTAGCAACTACACACGAATATATTGCGTCTTGTAATGTGAAGACAAAAATTGCGGCGTGTTCTGCTACACCGAATTTGGAATGTTCCCCAAGCCCTTACATAAAAATTCGTCTTTATTATAAAAAATGTATTGAATTGGAACCTGCATTCCCAAAAATAAATACAAATATAGAGGTTCCTCTATTGAAATCAAATTTGCAAAAAGCAATTCGTCGCCAAAATATGCAAGTCGCAATACAAACCGCTGCTACACTTATGATGAAAGACCCTATTGAATTTGCAAGGCGTCTTTCTATTATTGAAATAGAAGATGTATGTTTATTCGACCATTATCCAATTTTAGTTTGGCTTTCTATGGCGGGTAATCATTATAAAGTAAAAACGAGAGATTACCATATATTATTGTGTATAGTGGCTACATTATGTAAATGTCCGGATTATTATGAAGAATGCTATATAGGCGAAACCGTATTGCGACACGAAATGATAGAAAATATGGAAACAGGTAGCACATTGCTTTCATTGTTGTATCGTATTCAGTATGGAGGTATGCCTGGAGATATACATATGTTAAAGTGTAGTCTCGCCTATTATACAAATACAGGTGCAATACAGAAAACTGATTGGGACAGTGCTGACGATATTATAGAGAGAATACCATTAACCTATTGTGAAATTATACCAGAAGCGATTGATTTTCATCCCTACCCGGGTATCTTGAGATATGTAGGGAAACACACAAGTATTCCAATCAATATTGTGAAAGAAGTTATATGGAATGGGGAAAGTTGTCTTAATACAAGAAAGCCGATTATACTTGCAAAAGTAAAAACGACACAAGAATCAATAATGTGGAAAAAAATAAAACCCATTATGGATACTTTTCGATATACCATTATATGTGGGGTTAAAATATCAGTATGAGGGAGGGTTTTGGTGGGTTGGGGGTCTTGGTGTAAATGAAAAGCAATTTGTTATAATTAGGGGTGCGGGTATAAATCTTCAAGGGTGTAATCAATTTTTTATTTTAACAAATTATTTATAGTTGTAATAATATAATTTGCATCAGTAATTATTTCTTTATGATAATGAGTTATACAATATTGACTTAACATCTCATC
>Ga0194133_10003264_pt1 | contig 23335 bp, 48 predicted proteins | sample TA2KigOf40mmetaG_FD_155448 | JGI IMG/M metagenome (GOLD analysis project Ga0194133, IMG submission 155448) | Freshwater microbial communities from Lake Tanganyika, Tanzania - TA2015055 Kigoma Offshore 40m | ecosystem: Environmental > Aquatic > Freshwater > Lake | place: Tanzania: Lake...
AGGACCACACTGAAGAGGCCTTAGATTCTATGGAGCGTAGGTATTGGGAAGGTCAACTTGACGCTCTAGGAAATTTATATGGTTTGACATATGACCTATCATTTGCCATTGCTGCAAAGGAGGCAGCAAAGAATGCCAACGTATAATGTTGATATTATTCATGAACCAACTGGTAACTATATGAACTTTAATGTTGAATCAGATGGAACTGAGGAGCAGGTTTGGAATGAAATACTTCACGACCTATCCGTTGTGGTGATTGGAGCGGTAGATGACGACTGATTGGATCCAATTGACATTGGACCTAGAATTTGATATCATTGAAATAAACCCTACTATTGAAAGGACCTATAATGGGAGCACGTTGTAATTTTATATTTAAACAATCAGAGGACCAGGCTGTGGCCTTGTACAGTCACTGGGATGAAGACCATATGTATGAACTCCTGGCAGAAGCCCTGCAGCATGCAATGCCACGTATACAGATGAATGATATCCCGTATGCGACTCGTATGGCTATTAGTTATATTATCAAGGACCAGATACTTGAAGAGACTGGGTTTGGTATTACAGCCATGGACCCATCAGACCAAGGTTTTTTGGACCGTCCAGTAACGATTGACTTTACCGATATGACAGTTGGTGAGGGCGAGGCCTGGCATTCTATTAATGATTTTATTAATTATAATCTTGTGACGACGGTCACTAAATAGCGGAGGTTGGGTCCCTTCGCTGCAAATAAGGGGGGCAGGTCTGATTGTCTACGGACTTGCCCCTCACACAACTTTTTGATACAATAAGGAGAACTATGTCTATTTCACGAGCACTACCACCTGAGGAAAGGGTGGCAAAGCGTATCAAGGCTATTGTGGAAGACCTTGACCTTGACCTTGAACAGGCAGGCGTTTATATTGCTAGAGTTTTGCCTCATTTGACTTTTACACGATTACAGTTTATAATGGAAGTAGCCAATGACGAGAAGCAGATGATACTGAACCCTCAAGAACGCAAAGATAGGTGGAGACAAATTGGACTATGGTAAAGTAGCAGGTATTCTTAGATACCTCAATGATAACTCATTGGAGTTAGCAGATTTAGAATTTCTACCCCAAGATTTCTTTATCAAGTTTAGAGAAGGTCTTGACCTTGCTTTGTTTGTTGATGGTGGTTGGGCAACACTAACTTCAGAAGGCGAACAGGTTTTGGGTTCTGTCTGGGGAGTAATGTGTGCGACTAGAGACATTGACCCTGCTGTAATGTATGACTCTCCATTAGATTTTTTCAAGGCACAGGCTACTGACGCAGAGGTTATTGATATAAATACAAAGCGTAAGAAATCTAAAAAGAAGAAATAATGTTTTCCGTCTACGGGCGGGAAATTTTTCGAACCCTATTTGTACAAACCATATTACGAACGATAATATATTTTTGCAGAAATTTAGATTACGAAGCCCTATTTGTAAGCCCAGGGCATATGGTAAACTAGATCTATGGACTTTCAAACCAAGTGTAATATATTGGGCCAATTTTGGTTTGAATTTAGAGATGACGAAAAACTAAAAGACTTTATAGAATACAACGATATTGGTTTGCCATTAGCATGGTTTATATCTACAGATGTAGTAGTACCAAACCCTGTGGCCGAAACCTATGTATGCGAAACCTTTGATCTCTTTATGGCTGCATTAAAAATATCAGAAAAACATATAGATGGTTTTGATAACCTAAAGGATATCTTTGAATTTTTAGATTCCAAACCATTTGATGAAGAATAAAATATAACAAACCATTATAAATGGTGTTATGATTGTCTATATTATGCCAAGACATTTTCATAATTATAGCCAAAAAGATCCAAAAGGATATCAAGCCTTTAGTGACAATCTGCATAACTCTTTTGTAGCCTTTACTCATATAATAGGTCTTAGTAGGTTCTTTTCATTTACCCCGCCGTTTTTGAGCGGGGGTCTAGAGGACATCCCAAACAACGACGGGCCTAAAAAAGATTACGAACCTCATCACAAAAACCTCTATAAGTAAGTATCAAACCATGCTTTCTGGTTTTCTGGTTTTTTAAAACATTATAAAACTTTTTAAAACTTATTACGAACTTATTGGAATTATTCCCAATTATTTGGCAATTTTTCATGCATATAAACGACTTGACAAACCATGGTTTTGCATGTATAATGCCGAACCATTTACGATGGTTTGACGGATATGGAGTATATGTGGATATATGGTTTGGGATATAGGGTTTGATATGGATCTCTCTTTCTCCCGCCGAGATTACGACGCCCCCCATAAAAACGCTCCATTCCCCACTATCCTCCACTTTGCTCCACTTTAACCCTATCCAATAATAATATCAGTAAGATTTTTATTCTTGACAAGTCTCTTTGGCTGGTATATAATTTATACATAACTACTAAAAAAGGAATAAAATGAACTTTGTAATATATCTAAATACCCCAAGATGCAGATTTGGATTATGAAAACTTGTAATAAATGTAAACAAGAATTTCCTGCTACTAAAGAATATTTTTATGGTAATCATTCAAGTAAAGATAAAATTCAATCGTCATGCAAAAAATGTGCAAATTTAGAAAATACATTATGGAGAAATAAAAATAAACAAAATGCCTTTGAGATTGGTAAAAAGTGGAGATTAAAAAAAAGAGGATTTACTCCAGAATTATTTAACAAAATGCTTCATGAGCAAAAAAATGTTTGTGCTTTATGTGGCACTGATAAACCAGGTGGACCAAGAAATGTTTGGAGTGCTGATCATGATCATAATACAGGCAAAGCAAGAGGATTATTATGTATGTCTTGTAATACAACGCTTGGACATATTGAGGCTAAAAGTCCAGATTGGATGGATAAAGCCAAAAAATATATCAATGGGGGTGGCTTCTACAAATGGCACTAATGAAGGTTTGGCCATAAAAACCAAAGTATGATAAAAAAATATAACACAGCAATTGTAGATATCGATGACACTCTTGTATCTGGTTATTGGCGTGATGAGGCCCTGATACCTAACTTAGCGGTAATAGATTTTGTAAAAAATAACATTGAAAATGTCATCATCGTAACGGGTAGACAAGACACCATGAGAGATGCCACAGTAACTCTTCTGGAATCTCTTGGCATCAAATACGAAGCCTTGTTAATGAATCCAGAACATTACGAAAAGTCTGACGAATTCAAAAATGGTGTTGCCAAAATGTTACATAGCAAGGTAGAACTGGCTATTGACGATAATCCAGATGTAAGGTTTATTTATGCTTCTCATGGGATTAAGTCTTTAGATCCAGCAGATTTGACCAATGATATTTCATGGCGATGTCAAACCAATATGCCCTAATTGCATAAAATTCGGACGGCAGCAAGAATCATCTCCTTATAGCCTTATTGACCAAACCAATCAACCTTCTCTTGGTTATTTTCTTGGCATCAAATGTCTCCGTATATCCCCCATATGGCATATTACCCTTATCCAGATAATGTCCATATCTCTTTCTTAGGGTTTGTAGTACTGTAGATTCTACTCTTCTGCATTCCCGCCGATTTTGAAAATACCAATATGCCACCAACTCCCATCCCTTGGTCCTATGTTGGCGAAACCTTCTACCTGTGATATCACCCACACCTATCTTTATGGCATTGTATTCTTTGTGGTAGATAATGTATAGAATGGTTGGGGACATAGGCATATTATAGGCTATCAAACATATTGCTCGTTTAGAGCATAAGGGGTTTGTATTTCTATTTTCCGCCGAATTTTAAATAGTGTATAATTGATACATGGAAATTAATCCCAACGAAAACGAGCCGCAAGGGAAATACTCAAATTGGCTGAAGTTGTCGGAAAATTTTGTTGATGCAAAAAAGGAAGGCTATTTTGATTTTACAGAAATGTCAAAAGATCAGGACTCTTTGGTTATAGAAGGCAAGTCAGTAGGAAAGAGTCCAAATACTATTGAAAGATCTGACAACTACAAAGAAAATTTTGCAAAGATGGGTGATGGAGTAGAAAATATTAAAGTTATTAAAAACTTTTTATCTCCAAAAGAATGTAAGTTTTTAATTGATATTGTATCTAAATTTGGTAAAGCAGAAGAATTTCCAGTTCAATGGGATAGTGATTTTAATCCAACTATCGTTAGAAAAACTTATTTAAATCTAACAGTAGCAGGTAAATATATTTCAGTAATCAAAGAATTATTAGAAAAAGAATATGGCTTTCCAGTAAATAATAAAAGTGCATTTTTTGCAAGATGGGATGCTGGAGATAGTTTAGATTTACACGTAGACGATCTAGGCCCCACCAATTACAATCACATGGCAACCCTTATTTATCTCAATGACGATTACGAGGGTGGGGAAATAGAATTTCCTACCCACAAACTTACGCATAAGCCTAGCATTGGGGACTTAATTATGTTCCCTGGAAATATGCACTATGCTCACGAGGTAAAAACGATTATATCTGGGGTTAGATGGACTCTGCCTATGTGGTTTGCATTTGCATAAAAATGAAGATTCTAAAAAACTGGGTAATAATAACAGTTCCTCGTGTAGGTAGTCATTATCTGCAAGAAAGAATATTTGTTCATACAGATAAAATCTTAGTGCTTAAATATCACGAACCTGTAGTACAGACATGGGGCTATGCAAGCCCAGGACTTTTGGGAGAAGTTAATCGTTATTGGAGCGGATTAGATATAAATAATCTTAAAGTAATAACGGTAGTAAGACAGCCAAAAGATTTAATAGTTTCAGATATTGCCATGGCCATAAACAGAGAACTTAATGAAAAAGAACCAACGCTAAGAGAAACCTATCTGGAATTTTATAGATATGAAATTAACTCAGAAAGATTGCAAGGTAGAGTAGACAAATATGCAAACGACTATTTGCAACTTGAAGGTATGAGTAGTATCATTATTGATTACGAAGACTTAGCATCTTCACCATATGAAGTAACTTGTGCTATAGCAGATCGTATGGGCCTTGAGATAGTAACTGATGAGTATAAGCCTGTAGGACTAGATAAGAATAAATTCTTAGTTAGTAGCAAAAATATACCTGAATATGACGTTGCCAAAAATATTGTGAGCAACCTAGACTTGTCTAAATTTTACGAGTCATACAATAAAATCAAATCTAAGTGTATTTCTTTATAGCATTTCTGTGATATCCCTCACACCTACCTTGATGGCATGATATTTTTTATGATAAATCACATATAGAATGGACATAAATATATTATATAATAGGTTTGTCATGTTATCTCATGAATCCAAAATAGACTCTATAGTTGATATTATTCATGATCAACTTAAGGGCAAACATAAAGATAAGTTAGCAATACAATTGGCCGAAAAAATATTAGAAGCAATTGAGGACGACACTTGGCATGAGCATGAATAAAGAACAGGTTAAATATTTATGCTATCAATGTGGCGTTATATTTATGATAGATATTGATGTAGAGGATAAATGGGAACATTGCCCAAGGTGCTATAATAAGTAAATGCAAGATGCAAAGTGCTATTATTGTGATAACAAGGCAGAGTATGTTCAGCCTGAGAAAAACACAGGCAGCATAATTGATGTTTGTCGTAAGCACTTCACTTATATGTATGTAGGATAGGGGAAACCATGGCAGTAAGCACAAAAGAATGGTCCAGAGAGACTAAGCAGAAAGTTGTTATTTCTGTAGGCATCATTCTTGCAGCAGTCATATTTTTTGTTATCGCCTAAGGCTTATCAGAATATTAAACCATATTGACCGTAGGGGTCATATAGGGTTAAACTTTTCTATTTTCCGTCGAACTTTAAAACAATTAGTCGTGTATAATTAAGATATGAATTGGGGTTATGTTGTCAGAAGAAAATATTAAAAAAAGAAAATTATTGGACGGATCTGAAGTAAACGATTACGAACACCCAATCGATTTAATTTTGCATACCAAGGCCCCAGGAAAATGGAAAATAATCGACCTTGAAACAGGGCAAGAATATGTAGGATCTGAAATAACACACCCCACCTATGGTGATATTTTACGCACAAAAGTAAGTCGTGGTAAAATAGGATCTTGGCATAAAACAAAGAGGAAGGACGGATCTAGTGTTGAATAAACCGATAACATTTCATTGGATGTGGAGAAGGCACTGGCAGATAAGCGACAGCATTGAGAACTTAGACCTTGATGGAATTCTCCGTATGGCACAAGAATTAGATGGTGCAAATGTTAAATCTGTTTTACTTCCTTATGGTCCAGGCGGTATAGACTTTTCTTTAGTTATAAAAGATGCATTAGAAAAAACAAATCAATTAATCATGACAATTGCTTTACCTGCATATGGGGTGAGTCCAGATTATGCTGCTAAAATCTTAGAAACACTAAATCGTTTTGCTCCTGGAAGAATTGGAGTAAACCTTGTTGCTGGAAGATGGGGAGATGAGGGCAACGGGCCTTCAGAAAAATTAGTGATAGATCACTACATGCATGACTCATCACTTATTGATACCCTTGAAAAAAGAGTAGCAATATCAGAAGTTTGGATGGACAAAGTTATGACATTAATGAAAGCCCACAAGCATAAAACTCATATGGCCGTAGTTGGTTCTTCAGATACGACAATTAGAATAGCAAATAAACATTGTGAATATATATATGTAGATGATAATCTTTTACGTAAACCTGAGCAATATACAAAAATAACCAACTCAAAGCCAATACTTATTGTTGATCCATTAATAATTGAAAAACCAGAGGATGTTCACAATGTTATTTATGATGAGAATGCTCCGCCAAGAAAACAGTTTCACCACATAACAGGAACACACGATGAAATAGTTTCCGCAATTAAAAATATTGCAGAAAAATTTAACATATATGACTTTATGATACATACAGATCAAAAAGACATTAGTAAATTATTAAAACTAGTAAAGGAGTTTGACAAAGTGCAACCTGACAATAAAGGCGAAATGGAACATTTTGATATATCAAATGATGATAGAAGACCTGAAGGATCAACAATTCATCATGAAATATTTGAAAGAATGGGGATAGGAGAAAATAATTTAAGAGTTTATTCTAATTTTATATCTCCAGAAGAATGTAAAGAAATTATAGATAGTATTAAAAATACTTCTCCATCATCTCAAAAACCAGTTCAGTTTAGTCCTGAAAAAAAGCCTTTAACTTTTAGAAAAGATTGGGATAGAAGTAAATACATAGAAAAATATACAGACATTGTAAAGGGAATTATAGAATCTCATTATCCTGTTAGACTTAAAACTAGAAGTGCAAAAATTGCAGAGTGGACAAAGAATGATGTGTATGATTTACATATAAATGATTTAGGCATAAATGATTTTAATAATATGTCAGTAACTATATACCTAAATGATGACTTTGAAGGCGGAGAATATCACTTCCCCGTACAAAATATAACCTTTAGACCAAAAGTTGGTGACTTGATTATTTTCCCAGGAAGTCAACATTATAATCATATTATATCTAAGGTTACTTCTGGATCTAGATACACTATTCCTTTGTGGTATACATTTATTTAAAAGTAAAATGACAATAAAAGATAAAATAGATAATATATTATTTAAAATTGGACAAGAAATAAAAATACATAAAATTAATTCTGATAATACTATTATTGAGATAGATTATGATAGATATTCTGATGAGATTTTAAAATTATTTGAAGAATACAAACATTTGTAACTTTACAAATTTGCTGTATTAGTGTATAATAAAAGTATGAACAGTAAAGTTGTTATTTGTCCCGTGTGCCAAAAAGAAACAGAGGTGCGCTGGGGCATTTTTGCTCATGATACACTAAATAGGCACATGAGGGAGCACAAATGACAGAATATAAGTTTGATGATCCAGACAATGAGGGCTATGAAATTATTGTTCCTAAAGAAGTGGTTAAAAATATACTTATAAAGCATTATGCTAAAACCTTTTATTGGGCAGTAGGATTGTTTTCATTTATAATTGGATTTTTAACAGGAGTAATCGTATGAGTAGGAATGCTATAAAATTTGAAGAGATAGAAACATCAGTTGTTGTTACATTAAAAACTAAATGCCCTGAAAAATATTTACTTATAGATAGGCAAACTGGAGATGTTTTTGTTGCTAAAGATACTGGGGAGTGGGAGTTGGTAAGGGGAGGTCCTCGCAGAAATGATGGTTGAGCATAGATCTTATCCACCATTACGATGGATCGCAAATTGGGCGGGATCCATAGCATCTTCTGGGCTGTTAGAAATATCCTATATGGAAGATGAAGGCATGACTGATACATTTAGATATAAATTTCATGGATGGAAATGGGATACATTCTGGCCTTTATACGAAAAATATGGAACAACATATAGGTTAGATATGGATCTGAGTGGTCCTGGTTGGGATGACTATGATGAAAATGGCGTTCCATACTGGGAGAAATGGGATCTTTGGGATTACGAAGATGAAGAAACAGGCGATGCCTTTAGAATAATAGAGAGGAAAACAAAATGATATATCACAAACATTTATTGGTCAATGCCAAGATAAACAATCCTGTTAAGACAGAGCAACAGGGTGTTGACTTTTTAACAGATCTTGTAAATAAAATTGACATGAGGATTATTAAGGGTCCTTTTGCAAGTTATGTTGAAAAACCAGGCAATCGGGGTCTTACTGCCATTGTCATGATAGAGACAAGTCATATAGCCTTTCATATATGGGATGAGGGTGATCCTGGATTGATTCAGTTTGATTTGTATACCTGCGGACAATTGGACTTCGACAATGTGATTGCAGTCTTTCAGCAACACTTCGCAGTTGCAGAATATGACTACGTTCTATTTGATCGTGAGAATGGCTTTGTCATAGAGCAACAGGGCGAGGGAGTAGACAATTGGCAGCACAACGAATATCACAAGGGCAGGGCTATTCCAGAGAATATGATGAATCCTGAAGTGGGAAATTTTTACGGTAGAAAGAAGGCAACATTCTAATGAAACTTATAAAAAAAATACTTTTATCGTTAATTATTTCCATAGGTGTTGGCTCTGCGTTGGCTGGAATATCTTTGATTAGATTGTCAAAAGCAATGGAAGAATGGGAAGCATCGTGGGATGAAGAAATAGATGAACAGGATAATGATTAAGGTAGGTTAATAATATGCCAGAATTAAATGCCAACATACCTCCAATTGAATGTTATATTCGTGGAAACTATTTAAGAAATCAAAAAGATAGTCATGAGCAATATTTTCCTTGTGTAATATTTGGCGTATCCAGCGTACCCAACCGAAGCCCACTATTTCACTTTATGATGGAAGATGGTGGAATATGGTGGAGAATGCCTGTTAGTGCTTTTTGTACTGAGCCTGGAGTACCAGAGGAAGATTTACATAACTTAGTATTGTGGAATTCGTTTAGTCCTTTTGTTACCGTCACAAAATTTTCGGGGCTTACAAACCTGAAGATGTATTATACTGATAGAACTAAAACTAAGATAAGCGGTAAATATTTATTTACCCTTGACTGGTACGGCGGGGATGGTAATAGTTTAGATGATGGGTATTCAGAAACTCCTGGACAACATAAGTGTGGTCATGTTATTCAAAGAGACGATGGAAACTTTGCAATTCAACCTAACAACCGTGTATTTATATTGGAACCATCTTTTACTACAAAGATTGGTAAGCCATTGATTCATAGATTAATTAATTCCACTCGTAAATGGGATGTTGAGGATGCCTCTAAATGGGTAACAGAAGATTCGGATGCATATCATTATGACATTATGAACATGGAAAATGAAGGTGGGCCTGCGTTTGACTTATATACAGAGAGATTAAAATATATGGAGGAAAATGGAATATAGGGGGGCTACCGTATATTGACAATCAGTTGCTTTTGATCTATAATTAGTATACAACTTAAACAGAAAGGCTTTATCATGAAAAAATTTATATCTATTGTTTTTGCTTTTTCTTTATTTGCTTCAACTCCTTCATCTGCCGTTGAATTTGGCCAAGATGCAACTGGTGATTCAAATGCCGTTCACATTCAAGGAAATACATCTGGTTTTCTCTATTCTGAGAGAATCATTCTCACTGCTGCTCATGTTTTGAATCAGTTAACAATTCAGCCAAATGGTGATACTCAAGGTTTTGTTTATGCCCCTGGACTTGCTGACAAAACAAACGCAAAAAAATATCAAATAATTAAAGCAATAATTCCTAAAACATTTGTAAAGTCAGATCCTGCAAGGAATGTTCAGCCAATTGATGATTTTGCCATAGTAATAATTAATGAAGATATGCCGTTGAAAAATAAAGTTGTTATTGCAAATGAAAAACAAATGAGGCAGTTCGCTCAGGATAAAGCGAAAGTCGAAATGGTAGGATATGGATTGCAGAGCGGAGCACAAAGAGGCGCTCCACAACTCTCTTTAAGAGCACCTTTTAAACTAAAGACACTTTTGTATACCCCAGAAATGATGAAGACTTTCTATGCACCACCTTCCACACAGCCAGGATTCTGGACTGTAGTTGAGTGGGGAGCAATACATACTCAAGCAACAGGATCTATATGTAATGGTGACTCTGGTTCTGGATTGTTCGTAGAGGAAAACAATGTTAGATATTACGTCGGTACAGCAGGTAATGGTTTAGGGATTTCAAACTGTCGATCAGATGGATCAATAAAGATGGATCCTAAAGGAGGAATGTCTTGGTTTCCTGCACCACATAAATTTCTTGATCTGATTGAATCTGCTGAGAAATTTGTTACAGAAGAGAAAAAAAGGGAATTTGCAATAGCAGAAGAAGCACGTCTTGCTGCAGAGTTGAAAGCAAAACAAGAAGCAGAAGCGAAAGCAAAGGTTGAAGCAGAAGCGAAAGCAAAGGCCGAAGCAGAGGCGAAGGCGAAGGCTGAGGAAGAAGCCAACGCGAAGTTGGAAGCAGAGTCCAAGGCAAAGGCTGAGGCAGAGGCAAAAGCGAAGGCTGAGGCAGAGGCAAAAGCGAAGGCTGAGGCAGATGCGAAAGCAAAGTTAGAAGTCTCAAAGAAGAGATCCACCATCACCTGCGTTAAAGGTAAAACTGTCAAGAAAGTAACTGCGATAAATCCAAAGTGTCCGCAAGGGTATAAAAAATAAATATGCTATAATAAAATGTGTTCGATCATCAACATGTTGTGACCAAAAATATATTAGGCTATTATGATTATGAATATATTTCTAATATAAATTATTTAGAGAATTTGAAAGATAACAAGCGGATCGGACAATTTACGCCATTCGCCAATGATCTTTTTAAAAATTTTAACCAATCTAATAAAAAACCAACCAGTCCTGGTGGTATGGTAGATGACTTTAACAATTATTATATAAATGAACTTGGAGTTCGTGGAGTTTTAAATTATGATTCAGAAATTTTGTCTGCAGGCTGTTCTGTTACTTTTGGATGCGGTGTGCCAGAAGAAGGCACTTGGCCACATATATTGAGCAACAACATTAATAAACCTGTTGTTAATTTAAGTTTTCCTGGTCGCTCAATTGAATCAATTTCTAATAATATAATTAAATATTGTGTAAAATACAAAATGCCTAAAAAAATATTTTGTTTTTTCCCTGGACTTTTTAGAACTTGGTTTGTGGCAGATGAAAATTTTTACTCTTCAAAAAAACAAAAAGATTATTTAAATTCTGATGGACTATACCTTAAATCAATTAATCCGCAAATTTGGTTTGATAAAAAAGAAAATGAAATGTTTATGATAAAACGTCAACGGGATGAAGACCATATCAATTCTTTAGATAATGAAATGGAAGTTACGCTTTCTCCGCATCAACTTATATTAAATTCTGTTAATGTTATTTCAGTATTAGAGTTATTTTGTTTATCACATAATATAGACTTATATTGGACAACATGGGATTACAATAGTGATATTATAATGCAAAAATTAAATAAAATTCCTGACTTTAAATTAAAAAAATATGTAAAATTTGTGGACGATGAGGCGAATAATGAAAGTATTTATTATAAACTTGATTGTAGGTCTAATCATTCATCAGAATTAAAAAATCATATTTGTTGGGATATGGGTATTGACTATCATATCCTTGATGGGAAAAAAGTCCCAGGAATAAAATCTCATCCAGGAATACATTATCAAACACATGTGGCAGAATTTTTTGAGAAGTATGCTTAAATGATATAATTATATGTGAGGAAAAATGTCAATAAATAAAATAGTAATTGTAGGTGGAGGATCTGCAGGGTGGATGTCGGCAGCCACATTAATTAAGGCTTTTCCTAATAAAGAAATAACTGTAATAGAGTCAAAAGATGTTCCAATTATCGGCGTTGGAGAGTCCACATTGGCTGGGATCAAAAAATGGACAAACTTTATAGGACTAAAAGATAAAGATTTTTTAAAGGCTGCTGATGCTACATATAAACTAAGTATCAAATTTAATGATTTTTATAAAAAAGATTCGGGTGGCTTTCATTATCCTTTTGGCAGTCCGATGATAGATAAAAACAGAAATCCATTTCAAGACTGGCATATTAAAAGATATGTTTATCCAGATACACCAGTAACAGATTTTGTTGAATGTTTGTTTCCAGCGTTCGCATTATTTAGTCAAAATAAATATTCTCCAAATATTGATAATAAATTTGATAATTTTGATCATAATAAAGATGTAGCATATCATTTTGATGCTGTTAAATTTGGAAGATGGCTTAAAGAATTTATATGCTTGCCTAGTGGAGTTAGTCATATTGAGGCAACTGTTACCAATATTGTTAAAGATGATAAAATAGGAATTAAATATTTAGAATTAGATAATAAACAAACTATTGATGCAGATTTATTTATAGACTGTACAGGATTTAAGAGTTTGTTATTGGGTCAATGTTTAAATGAACCATATATATCTTTGCAAAATTTAATCCCAAATAATGGTGCTTGGGCAGCCCAAGTGCCGTATAAAGATAAAGAAAAAGAGATGGAGTCATATACAAATTGTACGGCATTAGGAAATGGTTGGTGCTGGAATACGCCACTATACTCTAGGTTGGGAACTGGGTATGTTCATTCAACAAAATTCATTACAAAAGAACAAGCATTAGATGAGTTTAAGCAATACCTTATGTCAGATAAAATGTTAATACCTCGAACAAAAGAAGAAGTAGAAAAATTACAGTTTAGATATATTGATATGAAAATTGGCATTTATGAAAGAACATTTGTAAAAAATGTAGTAGCAATAGGCATGGCTGCTGGTTTTATTGAACCTTTAGAGTCTAATGGTTTATATACAGTTCATGAATTTTTGTTTAAATTAGTAGATATATTACAAAGAAATGATATAAGTCAATTTGATCGTAACATGTATAATTCATCAACTAAAAATATATTTGATTCTTTTATTAGATTTGTATCTTTACATTATTTACTTTCACATAGGGACGATACTGAATATTGGAAAAGCATTAAAGATGGAATTACAATTGATGTTGAAAAAGAAATGATGGATCATTATTCTGATGATCACAATGGATTTAATGCTTTAGTACAAAGATATATGGTTAATTTTCAGCATCCTTTGGTAAATGCTGGAATAACTTATATAGCAACTGGAATGAACTTAAATATGATGAATGAATCCAGGGCAAAAAATGAATACTTTTTATCAGGAATTCCTGTTGAATATATTGCTCGTCAGTGTAATTCTGTTTGGGAAGCAAGAAAACAAAAATGGATGAAGAATGCAGAAGATGCCCCATCTCTTTATCAATATTTAAAGGATAATTTCTTTGATGGAAGAGACTAAAAAAAATATACATATTGTTGCATATCCTAGATCTGGATCAAGTTATATGACTGGACTATTTTCTGTATTATTTAATTTATCGTATGATAAACAATATCAAATTTTTAAAAATCATTTATTTACCAAAGATGATTGTGAGCAATATGCTATTTCAAAAACTGAAAATTTTAAAAAAAATAATTTTGTTATTAGTATATTAAGAGACCCAATCGACACTTTTACCTCAATATTATGTCAAGAATTATTTTTTGATAAAAGTAATGTTAATGATATTTTTTTAAATAGAATTATTAATACAAATCCAAACGAAAGTCTATTGGTGGGATATGAATCTTTTTGGAATTATGTTTCAACTTTTTCTGATCTAATTTTAAATTATAATGATATAAACATTTATAGAAATAATATTGTTGAGTATGTTAGTGATGAAACAGGGCACAAAATTAGAAAACATCCAGATGGATCTTTATTTTGGGATGATGAAAATATTGAAGATCGAATTGAGTTTAAATTTATAAGGTCAACTAAAAATTATAAAGAATATAGTTTAATAAAACAAAAACTTCAAAATTTTAATTTAAATAATTGTTATCAAATTTATGAAAAAATATTACCTCAATGTAAAAATTTTAAATAATTTAAAAATCATTAAAAGTAAAACTTACTGAAAATCTGGGAGACAAAGGTTCTACGCTATGAAATAAATTTTTGGGTATATAAATAAAATCTCCTTTTTCAGCAATAATTGTTTTAGTTATATTTTTGTTTTCAATAAGGTCAGCATTGTCATAAATTCTCCATAATGTAGAACCTTCTCCTTGAATAAAAAAATTATGTGATTCATCACAATGTATGGTAGGAAAGAAAAAATTTTTTGGTTCAACTCCATAATCATACAGAGTGATTTTATCTGGTTTTTTATTTTTATTATCTTTATTTACCTTATTAAGTAATTCTTTCGCATCGTTATTATCAACTATATTATTATGATTGTTATAAAAACTTAATATTGTTACTGCCGAATACATTTCGCCATTAGTTATTTTTTTTAAAAAATTTATAAAATCATCATAAAAATTAATATATTTTTGAGAATTTTTAAAAATTACTGCGCCAAATGCTGGAAATAGGATATCTTTTGAGTTTAACTGAAAATTATATAAGGAATCAATATCTTTCCATGAAGGGGTTTTATCTGTAAAATTTTTTACAAATAAAATATCTTTATTGTTTATACAATTAATAATATTTTGTTTAGTTATCATTTATACTTTTTGTTGTACTCTCCATACTTTCCAAGCACTGCCTTAATTGTACCGTCTTTACGAAGACGAACAACATTTCCATTTTTGATCTGTATTGGATTAAATTTACGACGAGGACTATACTGCCCAGAAGACATTATTTAGCCCTTAATGTTTTTAGTTTATGTGCAACGATTGTGTCTGTAGGTTTTCCATCACGATATAATCTAATGACTGCTGCAGGATCTTCTTTAGTACCGCTTACGGTTACGTCTGTTCCTGGAACTTTATACTTACCATTAGTAATAATTCTTGTTATCTTACCTTCTGCTCTACCGCCAGAGGAATTCCAAGACACCATAGATCCAACGCCAACACCTTTAAACATTTCAGTAAGTTGCGTTACTCTGTTATGTGTTTTTGCAAAGTTAGCAAACAATGCTTTATCTTTTTCAGCATTCACAATTCTCCTTGACCAAGAATAGCCAGCATCCCCACCCCATGCTAACCACATAATGTACCCATTAGACGGATTAGACTGATTTGCCCAATCCTTCCCCTTTTTGTCTACTTCGTGACGAGAAAAATAAGAATACATTCTTTTAACTGTGCTTAATGAAAGGGATTCGCCTCTGGCTAATTGTCCTGCACGAGTCCAGCCCACTGATGTTCCAGCACCTTTTGCCTTGCCCTGTTCTTTAAATCTAATTGCCTTTCTTGCTGCTGCTCTAGCACCTGCTGGAGGAGAATATCCATCGGCTTTTGAAACAGAGTCTGTGTCATAAACAACTGTATCGTCGTCTTCCCAAAGATCGTCTGCCTTTTTGGCAGGTACACAATTAGGAACCATGCGTCCACCGCTTCCTGGCTTCATGCCACGCATTACATAGCCCTCCCAGCAGGGGGCCTTTTTCTCTAGTTCTTCTGGACAGCAGTCAGACATATTAACAGTATACCATATGTTATGATAGAATTGATGTGTGGAAGAAAAACTAACCGCAGAACAGCAGGCTGAAGTCATTGTTCATAAAATAATGCAGGCTACTAAAGATAGAATAATATCTATCCTACAGCCTGAGTTTGATAAAATATCAAATGGACATCATCATTTTGATAAGGCATTGGCAGACGCTATTATTACTGATATTAAAAACGCATAATAAAAAGCAGTTTGGCCCCCTTTGGGCAGGTACACATATGATATCATGATATACTTTTAAATATGGAAAATAAAATACATAAAAATACAGTTAAACTTACATCCAGAAGCAAAATAGTAAAGGAACCATTAAGTTATGATGAAGACAATGTATATAAAACGTATGAAATTGAACAAGCATTTCCCATAGATCAGAATCAACTAAATAATGCAAAACTATTTAGTTCAAGACATGAATATGCAAAGACTTTAAATAAAAATATAGCATACTTAGAGGTGGGCGTTGCCTATGGCTATTCTGCTCAAATGTTTATGGATACAACAAATGCTAAAAGTGCAGATCTTTTAGATTTATATAATGGCGCAGTTGGCGTACTTGAACCAGGAGGAACACCTCCACAAGATAATCTAGAAACACATGAACAATATATAAAAAATAAATTTTCCTATCATCCTAATGTAAATACTATAAAGGGAAATGCTATAAACATACTACCAACCTTAACTAAAAAATATGATTTAATTTTTTTAGACATAGGGAGAGAAAGACTTATGGTAAGAAAGTTATTGTTAGACTGCTCTATATTAATTAATATTGGCGGAGTTATAGGTCTTACATCTTATATGAACTATGATAGTATTTTATATGAAGGACATGTAGGAATATATCAAAGCGTAAATGAATTTTTACATTTTAATAAAAACTGGTCTGTTGATGCTATAGTATTAAATACTCTTGGGTTCCACGAAATATATATTAAGAAAAACGCATAATAAAAGAGCAGTTTAACCACATGCCCAGGTGTTAGTATGACGATACCGCTACTTACTTGATTTTAATTGCTTTAGGCTTCTTTTCTTCGGGGATGTTTCTCTCCACAAAGACGTTAAGAATACCGTCTGCCATTTCAGCACGATCAACCTCCATATACTCTCCAAGAGCAAAGGTGCGTGTGAACTTTCTGGTTGCGATACCCTTATGAAGGACATTAGTTTCATCCTCTTCGGTTTTCTCACCCTTGATAATTAAACTTCCATTATCCACAGAAACCTCTACCTCATCCTTGCTAAAACCAGCAAGTGCTAAAGATAGTTTGTAAGTATCCTCATCAAGTTTTACCACATCATATGGTGGATAAGATTGACGAGTTGCCTCACGATGGATATTTGAAAGACGGTCCAACTCTCTGTTGAAACCAATAAAAAATGGATCCTTAAATAGATCCAGTGCAAATGAACTTACCATGTTTCCTCCTTATTAAGCGAGTTCAATTTGTACCCCCCATTGAGCAGGTACAGTATATTAAACGTAATGGGGCACGGAATTATTCCCGACACCCCATTATGATTTTAATTTATAGATGATCTGCTGCAGTTCCGCCACCAGAAGATTTCTTCTTTTTGGCTGGAGCCTTCTTCTTTGGAGCAGCCCTTTCAGACAACTTCTTAAGTTCTGTATCAACAACAGTTGCTACCAAACCAAATGTTGGATCCTTCTTGTCGATTGCTCTAATTGCTGGTCCTGCTACTGCAACTAAACCTGCTAGCAAGAGACCCTCTACTCCAAGATCTGATCCTGGTGCTGTATATGCTGCAGCAACTGCTACTACATATGATCTAGCATAAGACTTTAGAATGTCTTTGTGCTTCTTTTTTAGTTTCATTTTTCCTCCTAGGATATGAATCTACTTATGGCATCGTAACCTAGCCATAATCCAATTATACCAGCAACCCCAGCAAGCGCTGGAGGGGCTGGAACTGGAAGTTTAAAGGCTGCAAATATAACGCCACAGCCAAGACCTGTTAAAACTGAAAATATTATTTCTTTCATAGTTCATTTTCCTTTATCTTATCAAGCGGGGTGGGCAGGGTTACTAATGTTCCGCAATCTGCACAGGTACCATCTAAAAAATATAAACCTATTTCATAGTCTATTGGATCAAACTGAACCACTGCGTTTAAAAAAACACAGCCACAGTTTGGGCACGAGCAAGTTGGAATTCCTCTAGCGTCCATCTTTAAAACTTTCAGCGTCTTCTTGTTCAATAATAAAAGTATTAGTTGATGTATATCTATATCCATCTATTATGGTTTTTACTTCATGAGTATATGTTGGGTATGCAGGAAATATTACAAGAGAATTTTCTTTGGGTTTAATAATTTTATTTAAATTAGTAAAGTTTAGTTCTCCTCCACTATAGTTATCATTTATATAAAATAGTGCTGCAAACTGAAATTGTTTTTTAATCTTTAAATCAGGCTTAGAGTTTACATCATCAGAATGTGGAAGCATAGACATTCCAGGTTTCCATAAAGTAATACTATATAATGTTGATTTAAGTTTAACCTTTATATTATATTTTAACTGTATTTCTTTTTTTGCAACAATAAAAATTTTTTCTAAAATTTCCATTGTATCTTTATTCATTTCATTATTAAAGGCTATTCTTTTATACCAAAAATTATTTGGATCTTTGCTTCCACTAAGAAATTTTAAATTTTTACAATCCAGCAAGAGTTTACCGTGATCCTCTTTACCTATTACATTTTGTATTTCTATAATATTATCTGATGAATGACCCATTTTCTCTATCATCAATAACTTATCCATTGCTCTCCTGTTCTTATATTAACTAATTATATCAGTCGTTTGGAATGTCTTCTGGATATATTTTTTTTAATTTATTAAAAGCAAATCTTATTTTTTTAATTGAGTCCTCACCTGGATTGATTAATTCATTCTCAATTTCTGATTCAAAAATTAAAAGAGATTCATGTACATCCTCTATATATTTATAGGCAATATCACGAGTTTCATTTAAAAAAGAAAACAAGTGCTCCTTTTCTGGTTGATCTATTTGGTTAAACTTTTGTTGAATAAATTCAACCTCTTTTATTGTTTTATCTAAAGTCAAAATTAATTCTAAATTTTTATTTTTTAGTCTAATAATTTGTATACATAGTACAAAAAATACTAATACAAAAAATACAAATAGTATAAAATCAAACATTTCTGCCCTCGTGTGTGGCCCAATAATACTTGCATGTAGAACAGCATGGTTGATTATAAATACTATGTTTTGCATAACCAAACTTTGCATAATACATTGGGTCTTTATCAAACAAACTAGCCTTATGTGTGGTAATTACACGCATAAGTTTATTAGTGTCATCCCAAAAAGAAGGTTGGTTGGTGCCCCATTGATTCCAGCATTGATCTTTAAGTCTATTAAGGTTTGCTTCATTGTTTGCTGTACGAATGCCTCGCTGTTGTGCTTCACGAATCATAGCCTGTACATATTGCCATAAACCACGCTCATAGCCTTTCCACATAAGGACGGCTGGATGATTACGCCATCCACCAGTAGGAGACTTACCAGACAATACATTAAGAATTTGATAGCACTCAAGTATTTGTTTGTTAAGACGTTTGCTGTCAAGCCATCTAGCAGTTGTTACTGGATTTGCTGACGGTAAAAATGTCTGCATTATCTCTCCACTCTTCCTAAAAAGTTAGAACCAGTAAACTGAAACCATATACTAGAAGTATACCTTATTCCTTCTAAAACTTCAAGCACTTCATGTAAGTAATTTTCATTTCCAGGGAACATAATTAAACTATTAGCCTGGGGCTTATTTTTAAAATTATGCCCTACAAAATTTATTTCTCCTCCCTGATAGTCGTCATTTATATAATATAATGCAGCAATGTGATCACTTCTTTGAGAAAGAATGTCTATGTGTGCGGGCATGCTTATTCCCTGTTTCCATCTGTTCAAATGAACAGACTCTTTGTCAAAATTATTAATACCTACACCATAAAAATCTATTGATGTGTTTAAAGCAATTTGAAATACCTTAACAAATATTTCAATAATTTCTTCTGGCATTGTTGAAGAATAAAAAACATCAACGTTCCAAGGCTGTGATATCCACGTATCTGAATTAATATTTTTAGTAAAATTAAGAACTTTTTCATGTTCTGCATTAGACAAAACATTATGTATAATTTTTATATTTTGTGCAGAGTTTCCTATTTTAGCAACATTGCTTAAATATATATCATCTTTTTCTAAATTAATTTTGTCATTTTTTAAAAAGACATTTTTATCTGAAGTAATACCTTGATAATCCACTATTTCGCTCCTCCTTCTCTAACTAAAAGAACAATGGCTCCATTATCCTCAAGAGCCTTTTTAACCCTTATCATATATTCTACTGCACGTATTTTATCGTCTCCACGTAAAGACATAAAAGATTTTTCTGAGGCACGAACAGTAATAAAACTATCATTATCTATTAATTCTAACTTAAAGCCTTTAGGTGCAAAATGATCTAATGATCTAAAAGCCCTCTTCATATTGTCTGTGTACATCTACTTAGTCTCTTCTATAGTAAGATTTTGCCAAGTCTTAGCCCAATCAGATGAAGTTTTATGATTATTAAATTCTTTTGATAGTAACCCAGATTCTAAATATATCCCGCCCCAAACTCCATATTCTTTACTAGAAACACCGACAGCAAAACACGTTTTAGAAACGGGACAGTTTGAGCATAATAAATCTATTGCAGGTCTTAAGGTTAAATCCTCTTCGTATTTATCAAAAAATAAATTTGTATCATACTCAATACAAGACCCCTCATCCTTCCACTTTAATTTGTGCACTATTTTCTATAAACCTTTCTGGGATATCCCATCCGTCTATATTAGGCTCAAACCTTTTGGTCATATACCAAGTTCCATTAATAAACTTACCATATTTTGAAGTTCTGGCTTTATCAGACTTGTACTTGTTTATAACTGACCAACCATCCCAAAATAAAGAATTATTGTTTTTAACAATACTGTCCATTTGTTCTAACGTTTTAATTTTCATTTTTCTCCTAGTATCTAAATATTCCAACTTCAACATTGTTTGATTCTGCTTCTGACACTAACCTAGATGCAGGTTCTTTTGGCTTAGACAGGAAGGCAAAATACCCCAAGTCTTTAATATTTTGTTGTAGCCAAGAAGGCGCTACCTTAAACATTTTAATTTTTTTACCACGTGACCTCATTCCTTTTTCTGACACATTTACAAATTCCATTACCATAGAATTTATTTTGGCTGGCCCAGCAGTATATATATAAAACTGATTGTCTGTATCTGACATGCCAGAAAGAGCAACGCCCATGGCACGAAGGAAAACCTGGTAGTCATCAAAACTACTGGTACCCTGAACCCCCACGATCATCAAAAGCCTCTTCTCTTAGTCTATCAAGGATAAACATCATTTTATCTAATTGTACACTATTCATTGACATTGTGTCAACTACTCTAGTGGTGTCTTTATCGACATTTCCATCAATTCTAACGCTTGCTGTATAAAAAGCATTATCCTTAATCCAATAGGCCTGATTATCCATTATTATGACCTTTATATTTACCTTAGAGTTGTGCACCTTAGATTGTGTCTTAATGTTAGGCCTTGTATTTATTTCTAAAATCATACTTTTTAATAAATAATGCTTACGACTTTGCCTAGGCTTTAGTTGTGTTTCATTAAACTCATAAAAAATATTATATTTATTTTGCAATTTTGTAACAAAAAACACACCTACAATTGCAACACAAAACCCTATAACGTATTCCATAGTTTCACCAAGGCCATTATACTACTATCTTAAAAGATTTCTTTTTATTTCCTTTAAAGTGTGACCTAAGTCTTCGTCAAGCCCCTCTATTAAAAAATTATCAAACGCCTTTTCTGTCAAATTTACTAATGGATTTTCATCCATTAAATTCATAGTAATCATGTCAAGTTCCCATAATTTCATAATATGATTACTAAACATATTGCTTACTTCTCTATGTAAAATAGGGTTTATTTCTTTTAATTTTTTAGTAAAATTATACAGCATTTCACCAGTTTCTGAATCAATGCCCACAGGCTCTAGCGCACCTGCTAAAATTAAACTATCTATATCACTATACTTTTCCATTGTTTGCTTTTCCTCTTTGCTTGGCAAGAGCAGCAAAATCTTTTACCTTGGTCTCTCCAAGATAGCCCCAAGCATAACCATCTTCAATCATATGGTCATTAACAGATACAGTATCTCCGTTAACATAAAGCCAGCCAAGAATTCTGCCATACTTCTCAGAAGAATCTGGTTTTTCAGTTTTAATGATTACTAACTCTGCGTCTTTTAATTTTGTTTTAAGATATTCTTTTGACTCAAGGCCAAGGGTTTTTTCAAATTTATCCTTAGTCCGTGATTCTGGAGTGTCGATACCAGCAAGGCGTACTCGTTGAGAGAAGGACACATTGAACCCAAGATCAATTTCTACATCAATAGTGTCTCCATCTACTACGTTCGTAATTTTTTTTACTCTATATTCGTACATTAGTTCTCGCTTCCAACTCGATTTTCAATAAGCCGTTCTCTTTCATCCACAATCTCTAATGCAAATTTCATCATATTGTCATACCCAATTGCATTGTCCATTGCTTTATTATAGTGATGACCACAAAATAATAGGTCAGACCCACCTTTTCCAATCACCTTTACGTAAGCCTGAGAGGAGCAACGATCACAGCGATCTGTTGCATCAAGAAGCCATACCTTTTCTTTTTCCCTGCTCTTTAGCATACTAAACATATTATACCTTTCGATTATCAGTTTTATAAAAACCAGAGCCACTGAATGTGACTCCTATATCTGAGTATACACGAACTAAAGGCTTATTGCAAATCTCGCAGGTATACCCTGGATCTTCATCAGACATTGCTCTAACCTTTGTATATCGTACAGCACATGCCATACAATCATATTCGTATGCTGGCATTACTTCTTCTTTGTTTTAGCCTTTACCTGCCATACAGGAAGTTTTAATTCATCTCCAGACCACTCATAACCAAGTAGTTTAACTACAAACTTAATGATTTTAATACGCATTATTTAAACCTCCTCAATTTAGGGATAATGTTCCAAAGTCTTTCATGCCAGTAATATGAAATAATTTCCCAGCCCAAGTATGTTAAAAATGCCAGACTAAGGGGTTTAAAATA
>Ga0194133_10003265_pt1 | contig 23331 bp, 25 predicted proteins | sample TA2KigOf40mmetaG_FD_155448 | JGI IMG/M metagenome (GOLD analysis project Ga0194133, IMG submission 155448) | Freshwater microbial communities from Lake Tanganyika, Tanzania - TA2015055 Kigoma Offshore 40m | ecosystem: Environmental > Aquatic > Freshwater > Lake | place: Tanzania: Lake...
AGACAGTCGCCGCCGCCGCGCAGAAAAGCAGCCTCGGCGGTCCCCCGCCTGCCAGTCGCGCAGCGCGGCGTTGGACTCGCGCAGCGCGGCAGGATCACGATCCGGCCCGCCGGGTTCGGCAGACAAGCCCTCGGCCTGCGGCGCGCCGGGAAGCGGGAGATTGCGGAAATAGAAGGTCTCACGCGCGCCGAAGTAAAAGGCCACCACCGCCCCCAAAAGCCACCAAAGCGGTTCGGGCACCGCGTTCAGGCCAACCATCCGGGCGGCAAAGGCCGTCGGGTCGATCATGGCATAGATGAAAAGGCCAATGGTGCCAAAGGCAAGACAGGGCCGGGGCAATTGGTTCAGGCCGTTGACCATGCGGTCAAACCAACCAAGCGTTGGCATCTGATATTCGTGCCCCAGCTGCGAAAGCGCCGCCATCTGCGCTTCGGCAGACAGTTCCATCCGGCGCGTGGCCGACGGTGTCAGCACCTCGGCCACCCCCTTGGCGGCGGTGCCAAGCGAGGCAATGGCGGCCGGACCGCCCAGACGCTGTTTCATCATGCCCATGCGGCCACCCGGGCGCGATGTTCGGCCTCACTCAGATGATAGCGCGGCGAGATGAATTCCTCGGCCCGGGTGATCCAGCCCCCCTTGCCGCCATCTCGACGGCGGGCGAACTTGCGGCTGGCGGGGCGGGCATCGCCCAGCGCGTAATGGTAGTTGCGCCGGGCAATGCCATAGGCATCGGCGATATGGGCCGGGGCCGCCTCATAGGCGCGCTGCACGGCGCGTATGGTGTGCGGCCCGATCACCCCGTCATCGCGGCAGGCAAAGCCCATCTGGCTGACCAGCCGCTGGAGGATCTTCACGGCATTGGCGCCAGCGTTGACATACATGTCAAAAACCGAAGGCTGCAGCACCTCGGGCAAGGCCCCGATGGCGGGGCGGCGGAAGTAATGGTCGATATAGATCTCAATGGCCCGCTCCCGGCTGAGCCGGCGCACATCCGCCACATCGACCCGCCCGTCACCGGTGATGTCGATCCCCAGGCGGCGCAGGGTGTGAATGGTCACGCCGCGGTTCGTCGTCCCGCCCGGATCATCGGGATCATCGACGAAGCCCCCTTCACGCGCGACAATCTCTGCCGCCAATTCCCTGACCGTTTTCATGCCAAACCCCAAGTTTCGCTTGTGCGAGGGTCAGGATCGGCAAAGGCGGTTAAGGCCCGGTCACAGCGGCGCGCGCCCAAGGGTGCTGCGCATCGGGCCTATTGCAGGGATCTGGGGAGCAGGCGCCAGCAGGGGCGTGTTCCTTGACGGGTTCTTTATAGATGCCTTGCGCCTTGAGGCTGTCGATTACCTCTTGCGGCATATAGGTCTCGTCATGCTTGGCAAGGATCTCGCTTGCGACAAAGACACCGTCCTGCATCTGGCCAGTGCCGACCATGCCCTGCCCCTCTTCGAAAAGGTCAGGCAGGATACCGGTAAAGGTGACAGGCACCGTGGCGTTGCTGTCGGTCACACGGAAAGACACGGTTTCGCTTTGGCCGCGGATGATGCTGCCCACCTCGACCAGACCGCCGATGCGAAAGACCTCACCGGGTGCAGGGGGCTCTTCCAGCACCTGTGTGGGCGAGCGGAAGAAGTTGATCCCGTCGCGCATGGCATAGCCGATCAAAGCCGTGGCGATCGTCAGGGCGACAAAGGCCAGCACGATCACCTGGATGCGGCGCTGTTTCTTCAGGCCCTTCATACCCCGGAAACCGGGTTTTGCGGTGGCGTCCATCGCGTCTGTCTCTCCTGCCATTTGCCAAAGGCATGCCTATAGAACATGGGGCTTGCCTTGACCTCAATCAACTGCTGCGGCAGCCGGTCGCGCCGAAAGCGCGGTCCGGGACGTCAGGGAAACACTGGCGCAAGCATCAGCCCCGTGGTCTCGTCAATCCCCAGCATTAGGTTGGCGTTCTGGATCGCCTGCCCCGACGACCCCTTGGTCAGATTGTCCAGCACCGCAACCACCACCGCCCGTCCCGCGATCCGGTCGCCGATTACGCCCAGATGGCAAAAGTTCGATCCCGCAATATCGCGGGTCGAGGGCAGGCCGCCAAAGGGCAAGACCTTCAGGAAGGGCTCGCCCACATAGGCGGCGGCCAGCGTCTCATGCACCTGTTTCGCGTCGCCCCTGACATAGACCGTCGCCAGGATCCCCCGGTTCATCGGCAGAAGATGCGGCGTGAACTGCACCTGAACCGGACGCCCGGCAAGCGCCGAGAACTCCTGGTCGAACTCGCCCAGATGGCGGTGCTTGCCGCCGGCCATATAGGTATGGGTGCCACCCGAAAGCTCGGCATGCAGAAGGTTCTCCTTCAACGACCGCCCCGCCCCCGACACCCCCGCCTTGAGGTCGATCAGGATATCGTCAAGGTCGATCACGCCGGCCGAAATCAGCGGGCGCAGCGCATATTGCCCGGTTGCCGCATTGCAGCCGGTACCGGCAATCAGCCGCCCCTTGGTGATGGCGGCGCGGTAGAACTCGGTCAGCCCATAAACCGCCTCGGCCTGCAGATCGACGGCCGCATGCGGCGCGCCATACCATTTCTCATATTCCGCCGGATCGCGCAGACGAAAATCAGCAGAGAGATCGACGATCTTCAGGTTGCGCGGCAGACGGGCAACCACCTCTTGCGTGGTGGCATGGGGCAGCGCGCAAAAGCACAGATCCACCTGCGAAAAGTCGATCTCGTCGATCTTGAACAGCTTGGGCAGGTCCAGATGTCGCAGGAAGGGAAAAACCTGATCCATGCTCATCCCGGCCTTGCGATCAGCCGAAAGCGCGACGATCTTCATGGCCGGGTGCGTGGCGATCAGGCGCACAAGCTCCGCCCCCGTATAGCCCGAAGCGCCCAAGATTGCGATGCGATGGGTCATGCGATCCCCCTTTGGCTGGTTCGCCCCTCTTTGGTGCGAACCGCCCCGCCATGCAAGGGGGCAAAACGCGGGTTTACCGTCTAGAGGATCGAGATGTCGTCGCGCAGGGCCGCAAGCGTGATGTTCTCGACCACAAGCACATCGCCCGCGCCAAAGTTAAAGACCACATGGGCCCCTGATTGCCGGGCATGAGACAAGGCGGTCGTCACGCTTATAACCGCGGAAAAGCTGCCGAATATCAACGTATCGACGTTGTCCTGAAAGTCGCGGACACGGTCACTGTCATAATTGAGTTGAAACACGAAACGATCCGCCCCCGCTCCGCCGAACAGATGGTCATTGCCCGCCCGCCCGATCAGCGTGTCAGCCCCAGAGTGGCCCCAGATCACATTGGCCAGCGCATCGCCTGCCAGCCAGTCGTTGAAATTCGATCCCGCGAGGTTTTCGATGGACAGGAAACTGTCGCCCGAAGCCTTGCCCATGGTGGTGCCGGTCATCACCCGCGTCAGATCGGCGCGCACCCCGGCGCTGGCCGCTTGATAGGAGGCCATGTCGCGCCCGCTGCCACCGTTCAGCACATCCGCCCCCCGTGCCGCCCAGAAGCCGGTCATTGCCCGCCCCGCCGATCAGCGTGTCATTGCCCGCAAGGCCAGACAGCACATCGGCAAGATCGCCCCCGGTGATGCGGTTGGCCGCAGAAGTGCCGGTACCGGTGAAGGCCGCGCTGCCGGTATAGGTCAGGTGTTCGACATGCGCGCCAAGCCGATAGGTAGCCAGCGTGGTCTGCACCAGATCGCTGCCCTCGCCTTGATGTTCGATCACGCTGTCAAGGCTGCTGGTGACGATGTAGGTGTCATTGTGGCGCCCCCCGGCCATGTAATCCTGACCTGATCCGCCATCGAGCGTGTCATTGCCCCAGCCGCCAAAGAGCTGATCCTTGCCGGAACTGCCCAAGAGCAGGTCATTGCCATGCTGGCCATAAAGGAAATCATCGGCCCCATAGCCCGACAGCATGTCATTGCCCTGCCCGCCATAGAGGAAATCATTGCTGCCCGTCGTGCCGCGCAGCGTATGATTGCCACCAAAGCCAAAGGCAAATCCGGCCTGCGAGACCGCATCAAACAGCGCCTCGCCTGCGGCAATCTCATAGGCCTGATTGCGCAGCCGCGCGCTGACCAGGTTAACTGTCACCACCTCGCCCACCGCCTCGGAGGCCGGAGACTGGCCCAGCGAAAAAGCGTTCAGGGCATGGCCCAGCGAATGCTGGTTGCGGTAGGTGTCGGTGCCATCGCTTTCCAGATAGATCAGATGCGAGGCCCCGCTTTGCACCCCCGGATACCAGCCAAAGCCCATGCCACGCACTGCAAACCACTCATAGGCGGCAGCAAAAAGATCATCAAAGCCTTGGGGTTGCGAGGGGTTGTTTACCTGACCATCGGCATTGATTTCGGTGATCACCACCCGATCCGCTGCCACGGGGGCATAGATCTGTTCCAGACGCGCAATCAGGGTGGCCGGGGTGGTCACCTCGTTCGCGCCCATCCAGCCGGGATAAAGATGCGCCGACCAGACCAGAGCATCGCCCACACCGGCGCGCAGGTAGTCGATCGCCGTTTGCCCGTCGATGTGGGTATTGGCCAGCGTCAGGAAGTCGCCGTTATAGCCCCAGCCACCCACCAGGATATTGCCCTCGGCTGCGGCTCCGATCTGGCGGGCCAACTGAATGGCGTGATCGGCATAAAGCCGGACGAAATCGGTCTGCGACAGACCGTCCTCAGTGCTATTGAAGCGCACCGAGTGCCGGTAGGCCGCACTTTCGTTCATCAGCTCCCAGCCCCAGACACCTGCCGCCACGCCGGGGTTCGCGTCCATCCAGGCCAGCATGCGGCCCCAGGCGCCCGAAACATCCGCAAGGTTCTCGTTCAGCGCCCGCACCGCCTCGGCATTGGTCAGATGCGGCCAGCGCTCGGTGCCGATGCCGATGTTCTGGGCATCCCCGCCGCCATAGGTGATGGTCAGATCAAAGCCCTGCGCAACAGCGGCCTTGAGAAACCGTTCCATCTGCGGATGCAGCGAGCCATCAGCATTGAAGCTGTGTTCGTTGAACAAGACCCGCAGGTTGTTGACCAGGGGAAGCCCCTCGCGGATGCGGGCGACAAACCCTTCGGGATCGCCGTTCATGCCATGAGGTACCAGCTGGACCGGGTCCTGCCAGACCCCGCCACTGCCATCTGCGGCCAGCATGACCAGATTGATCATCGCCACGTCGGTCGTGCTTGTCGTCCCTGCCATCGTTTACCCATGCCAACTGGGGCGAACAGCCCCGAACAAAACACCAAAGGCCGCATGCGGCGGCCCCGTTAACCTTTCCTTGATGGATGGGCATGGCGAAACTGCGGCAAGGATCGGCACAAACCGGGCAGATTTCGCGGCAAGACGGCGCGCTTTGCCGTTTCAAACTCCCCGACGCCCTAGCCCCAGGTTTCGCCTGCCGTCACGGCAAAGGGCAGCACGTTCTGGCGCGGCGGAAGCGGGCAGATGGCAAAGGGCGTAAAGGCGCAAGGCGGGGTAAAGGCGCGGTTGAAATCCAGCGTGATGCCGCCGTCGTTCATATCCTCGCCCATCAGAAAGCGCGCGGCACCATAGGTTTCCCGCCCCGAGGTGGCATCGCGAAACGCAAACATCGGCTGGCCCGCCTTCCAATGCGTCGGCACCAGCGCCACCTGATGCCCTTCATGGCGAAACCGGGCGACATGGGTTACGGTCACATTCATGTCAGCCCCGCCCCGCTGGCCGATCCGGGCGGTATCGGGGGTGGCAAGGGCTTCCCAGGCGGCACGTATGACAAAGGCGGGGTTTTCGACAAAATAGCGCAGGTCTGCGCGTCGCGGCGCGGTCAGATCGCGCACCAGAAGCGCGGGAACCCCATCAACCGTATGAATTTCCAGCAAAAGCGGCGGCACCCGCAATTGCGGAAAGCCGCCCGGTGCAAGCACAAACTCTTGCGACACCCCGCCCGGCGTGACAAAGCGCGTCCGCCCATCGGTCAGCGTCAGCACGCCCAGATGCTCGGGACCAACCGACAGCACCAGATCATTGTCCGGCCCCCGCCCCACCCGCTGTTCGCCCAAGCCGATCTCGACCCGATCGGTCAGATTGAGCCAGCCATCCTCGGCCAACAGCGCGGTCCGCCGTGCGGCCTTCCAATCCTCAAGACCTTGCATCCTGCTCCCCATGCAGAAAAAGCCGCCCCGCCATGGTCTTGACCGCTTGGCCCCGCACCGTCACCCCGCCCGGCCCTACGGATGCGCCGATCTGCGACGGCCGCCCCATATCCACGCCTTGGGAAATCTCAAGCCGCTGCGGCCCGCCCGGAAGCTGCGCCAGATAGGCCGCCAAAGTGGCGGATGCGCTGCCGGTCGCCGGGTCCTCGGGCATGTTGTCCAAGGGCGCGAACATCCGCGCCTCAACCGCCTCACCGGCCCGAACATAGGCAAAGATCGCGAAATCAAGCCCCGCCGGATACAGCGCCGCGCCCCGGCGGCAGGCCTCGATCACGGGCTGCGCGGTGGCAAGCGCGGCCCGGTCGGCCAATTCCACAAACACAAAGGCCAGCCCCAGCGACGCCTGCACCGGCGCGTGGCGATCCGTCCGAAGGGCCGCGTCCGGCATGCCAAGCGCCTCGGCAACCAATCCGGGTGCCGGCTGGGCGATGATCTCAAGCGGAACCGGGGTGGTAAACGCCGCTCCCCCCGGCCCCACATGGCAGGGGATCGGCCCAACGCCGAGTTCCAGCACCAGATCGCCCCCATGCCCCAGATCATGAAGCGCAATCGCTGTGCCGATGGTCGGATGCCCGGCAAAGGGCACCTCGCGCGTCGGCGTAAAGATCCGGACCCGCGCGCTATGGGCAGGGTTTTCAGGCGGATAGACGAAGGTCACTTCGGAAAAGTTGAACTCGCGGGTGATGGCCTGCAACTGGTGCTCGGGCAAGCCGCGCGCATCGGGAAAGACCGCCAACTGATTGCCGCCAAAGGCGCGGTTGGTGAAAACGTCATAGACGAGGTAATCGGCCCCGCTCATGCCGCCTCGAACACCACTGACCGGCGAAGGAATTGGGTCGCCTTGGACGAGACATAAGCCGGATCGCCGGTCGTGAGGAATTTCGCAACCTTGCCTGCCCCCAGAAACTCGGGCCGCCGGGTCAGGTAATCGGCAAGGCTTTCAGCCACCAGATTGGCTTGGCTGTAAACCTTGACCTCGGGGCCCAGCGCCTCCTGAAACGCTTTTTGCATCAGGGGGTAATGCGTGCAGCCCAGGATTGCTGCCTGCGGATGGGGCATCCGGCGCTTCAGGCTTTCGACATGAGAGCGCACCAGCGCCTCGGCCAGAATCTCGTCGCCCAGCTCGATGGCATCGACCACCCCCGCGCAGGGCTGCGCCTCGACATCCACCCCAATGGCGCGAAAGGCCAACTCGCGCTGAAAGGCGCGGCTGGCCACCGTGGCCGGTGTGGCAAAAAGCGCCACATGTTTCACATCCACCTCACGCGGGGGGGAATTGTCGCCCCATTGCCGTTCGGTCAGGGCCTCGATCAGGGGAACAAACACCCCCAGCACCCGCTTGTCCGCAGGCACCCAGGTTTCCTGCATCCGCTTCAAGGCCGCTGCGGACGCCGTGTTGCAGGCCAGGATGACCAGATCGCAGCCCTCGGCCCACAGCCGTTCGGTGGCCGCACAGGTCAGGTTGAAGATGTCGTCATGGGTGCGCACCCCATAGGGCGCATGGGCATTGTCACCCAGATAGACAAAGGGCACATCGGGAAGCCGCCGCGCCACCGCATCCAGAACCGTCAAGCCCCCAAGCCCCGAATCAAAGATGCCAACTGCCATGACGCCCCCCTGCCTTTTGCCCTGCCAGAAGGGCCGAACAAAAACCTGCGTCCAATCATAGGGGGGCCCGGCGGCAGTTGAAAGATCGGAAGTGCCAGCCCCGGCCTCGGCCTCTGGTTCGCGACGAGGCCACGCCAAGACCAGGCGCCCCGGGATCGCGCGCCGAAATCCGCTGGCCCGTCCCAGCTTTGGCAAAAACCGTGCAAAAAACGACAGAGCCGGGGAATTTTCTGCAAAACGGGCCATTTACAGCCAAGTTCCGATACCTACATCGGGGCCTCTATGGTAACGATTGGCCGATCAGCAGGGAAACATGATGGACTGGGACAAGCTGCGCATCTTTCATTCGGTGGCCGAAAAGGGCAGCCTGACCCATGCGGGTGAGGTGCTTCACCTGTCGCAATCGGCCGTCAGCCGCCAGATCCGCGCGCTGGAAGAGTCGCTCAACGTCACCCTCTTTCATCGCCACGCCCGCGGCCTGATCCTGACCGAACAGGGCGAACTTCTGTTCGACGCGACCCAGGCCATGGTCAAACGGCTGGACGCCACCTCGGCCCGCATCCGCGACAGCGAGGACGAGGTGTTCGGTGAATTGCGCGTCACCACCACCACCGGGTTCGGCACACTCTGGCTCGCCCCGCGCCTGCCGACGCTGTTCAAGCAGTATCCCAGCCTGAAGATCGACCTGATGCTGGAAGAGCGCGTGCTGGACCTGCCGATGCGTGAGGCCGATGTGGCCATCCGCATGAAAGAGCCCAGCCAAGCCGATCTGATCCGCAAGCGGCTGATGAACATCAAGATGCGGCTTTACGCGACGCCGGAATATCTGGCTGAACATGGCACGCCGCTGACGATGGAAGATTTCAACCAGCACCGGCTGATCTGCCAGCACGCAGGCACCGCCCAGGTCTCGGCCGGGGCCATGCTGGTGGCCGAGCTGATGAGCCATGACATCCCCTCGACCTTTACCGTCAACAACTACTTTGGCGTATTGCAAGGCGTGCTGAACCATCTCGGGATCGGGGTGCTGCCCGATTACATCACCGAGGATTTCCCCAACCTCGTGCGCGTCCTGCCCGAAACCGAAAGCAGCGAAGTGCCAGTGTTCCTCGCCTATCCCGAAGAGCTGCGCCATTCCAAACGCGTCGCCGCCTTCCGCGAGTTTGTCACCGAAGAGATCTTCAACTACCGCAAGCGTCAGCAGACCTGACCCTGCGCCTTCTGAGACGCCGAACCAGATTTGGCGTTTTCTTGTGCATATTCAGTAGGCTAGCGCGTAAATGCGGCATTGCGCCCTTTGGTTGCGACAAAGCCATGCGCCAAACGCATATCGGCAATGCTGCATTTGCAGCATGATTGTACTTGAGTTGCCCAAGCCCTAAGCATAGAAATCCCGGCGAGATGACAATCGAGGCAACTCTTGCCGTCTCACCTCCCTGTTGGACTAGGCCGGGCGTCAGCCCGGTCTTTTTTTTTGCTCACGGGCCGGACAAGCTGGCGCGCGCGCGGGCCAGAAAGGCACGGTCCTCCGGCAGGCTTGCCAAGGCAAGCGCCCGGTCATAGGCCAAAGCGGCCTCATCCACACGCCCCAGCCGCCGCAGGGCCTCGGCCCGGGCGGCGTGGAAGGGTTGATAGTCAGAGAGGATTTTCCCCAGCGTTTCAATCTCGGCAAGGGCCGCAGCAACCTCGCCACATTCCATGCGCGCCACGGCCTGCGCGAGCGCCACAGGCGCACTGGGCTCCCACCGCAAGAGCGCGCGGTAAAGGGCCGCGATCTGCGGCCAATCCGGACCTTTTGGCCGCGCCTGACACGCGGCAATCGCAGCCTTGATCTGAAACGGCCCCGGACTGCCCCGGGCCATGGCCATCTCAAGCACCTGCCGCCCCTCGGCCAAGGCCGACTGATCCCACAGGCCCTGGTCTTGCCGTGAAGGTGGCACGGTGCAACCGGTGGCATCCACCCGTGCCCGCGACCGGCCATGGGTCAGCAGCAACAAGGCCAGACAGCCCTCCACCTCGGCCTCGCCGGGACGCAGCGCGTTGACAAGACGGGCAAGGAAAATCGCCTCTTCGCACAGGTCATGCCCCACCGCTGCCCCGGCGGTGTATCCGGCGGTAAAAACCAGATAGATCACGGCCAGAACCGAGTTCAGCCGCTCTGCCCAATCCTCCGGCCCCGGCACGACAAAAGGGATGCCCGCCGCGGTGATCTTGGCGCGGGCGCGGCTTAACCGCTGCCCCATGGTCGGCTCGGCATCGAGATAGACCGCCGCCACCTGCGCCGTGCTCAACCCGCAAAGGGTGCGCAAGGTCAACGCCACCCGGGTTTTCGGCTCCAGCGCCGGGTGACAACAGGTGAAGATCAGCCTGAGCCGTTCATCCGGAATAACACCGCTCTCCGGTACCTCCGCCTCCTCGCGCATCAAGACTTCCATCGCGGCCTTGTTGCGGCTGGCGGTGCCTTCGCGGCGATAGGCATCAATCGCCTGGCGCAAGGCCACCCGCAAAAGCCAGCCCTCGGGCGAGGCAGGCGGACCCGACCGCGTCCAATGCGAAATGGCCGAGATGGCGGCCTCTTGCAGCACCTCCTCGGCCAGATCAAAGTTGCGCAATCGCACCGTCAGCGCAGACAACAGCCGCCTGCGGTCCTGCGCCATCACCTCCTGCACAAGCTGGGCGATGGTTTGGGCCTGTGAGGCGGCTGGAGCCTTCATCCCCCGTCAGCCCTGCTGACCGGTGGGGTTGTAATCCATCAAGGGGCGAACCTCGATTGTCCCGAACTGGGCCGAAGGCACCATGGCGGCATAGCGCAGCGCGGCATCCAGATTGGGCACATCGACAATGTAATAGCCCCCCAGATGTTCGCGCGTTTCGGCAAAGGGTCCATCCATGGTTTCCACCTTGCCGCCCTTGACGCGGACCGATGTCGCCGCTCGACCCCCTGCAAGCCTTCACCGCCGCGCAGGGTGCCATCGGCCTTCATCACCTCGTTCAGCTCGAAAAAGCCTTTCATCATGGCCTCGAATTCAGGCGTGCCATAGCCCGGTTCACGGGCAGGGTCAGAATAGATCAAAAGCATGTATTGCATGGAAAATGTCCTTGGGATCAAAGGTTACGGGTTGAACAGGTTGACGGCAATGCAGACCATTGCATTGGCGGTGGCAAGCATATTGGTTCCATTGCCGACATAGCGCAGCGGGTGACCGGCATTGTCAGGCTTCAGGCCAACGGGATGGGCAATCCGCCCCACCACAAGCGGAACGCCCGAGATGTGGATGTAAAGCGCCGGCGCCCCCATGCCTTCGGCCAGAATCATCAGGATCAGGACAAAGGGCACCCATTCGATGAAATTGCCGTGCTGGCGCATGCGCTGCAGCAAGAGCGTATTGCCGCCATCGCCGTAGGAGATCTTCGCGTCAGAGCGCACAGAGCTGACGCGCATGAACAGGATCAGAAAAATCAGGCCCAAGGCCAGCGCGTAAAGCGGGGTCACAGTTAACACCATACTCATTCCTTTCAGGTTTCAGGGTTTCGATACGCCAAGGACGTGCCACCCGCGGCCATTTCGACATGGCGCAAAAAATTTTTCATCTTTTTTGTTATCAACGCGTCTGGGGGCCGAAAACCGCGCAACGGACAGCCAAGATCTGCGTTTCTTCCCGGCCTTTGCCCTTTCCCTTTCCCGCCCCTTGCCCTAAAGGGCTGGCCAAACGCCGCTGCCATAGGGAGACTGCCATGTCGGAACCCGAAATCACCCCGGACCTCGTCGCCAAGCACGGGATCAAGCCGGATGAGTGGGAGCGGCTTCTGGGCATCCTTGGCCGCATGCCCTCCTTCACCGAACTCGGCATCTTCTCGGCGATGTGGAACGAACATTGTTCCTACAAATCCTCGAAGAAATGGCTGCGCACCCTTCCCACCACCGGCCCGCAGGTGATCTGCGGCCCCGGTGAGAATGCGGGTGTCGTCGATATCGGCGACGGGCAGGCGATCATCTTCAAGATGGAGAGCCACAACCATCCCTCCTATATCGAACCCCACCAGGGCGCGGCGACCGGCGTCGGCGGCATCCTGCGCGACGTGTTCACCATGGGCGCGCGGCCCATCGCGGCGATGAATTCGCTGTCGTTCGGCCTGCCCTCGCATCCGAAAACCGCGCATCTCGTCAAGGGCGTGGTGGAAGGCATCGGCGGATATGGCAATCCCTTTGGCGTGCCGACCGTGGGCGGTGAGGTGCGCTTTCACCGCAGCTATAACGGCAACTGCCTCGTGAACGCCTTTGCCGCGGGCCTCGCCGATGCGGACAAGATCTTCTATTCGGTCGCAAGCGGCGTCGGCATGCCGGTGGTTTACCTTGGCGCCAAGACGGGGCGCGATGGGGTTGGCGGTGCCACCATGGCATCCGCCGAATTTGACGACACGATCGAGGAAAAGCGCCCCACCGTGCAGGTCGGCGACCCCTTCACCGAAAAGCGGCTGCTGGAAGCCTGCCTTGAGCTGATGGCGTCGGGCGCCGTGATTTCCATTCAAGACATGGGCGCGGCCGGGCTGACCTGTTCAGCGGTCGAGATGGGCGACAAGGGCGGTCTTGGCATCAAGCTGCAACTTGACGACGTGCCGCAGCGCGAAGCCAACATGACCGCCTATGATATGATGCTCTCGGAATCGCAGGAACGCATGCTCATGGTCCTGAAACCGGAACTTGAGGACGTCGCCCGCGCGATCTTTGTCAAATGGGATCTCGATTTCGCCATCGTCGGTGAGACCATCCCCGAGGACCGCTTCCTGATCCTGCATGGCAATGAGGTAAAGGCCGATCTGCCCTTGTCAAAGCTTTCCTCCAGCGCGCCGGAATATGACCGCCCCTGGGTGGAAACCCCTGCCCCCGCGCCCTTGGGCGCGGTTCCGGAAATTGCGCCAATTTCCGCCCTGCGCGCCCTGATCGGTTCGCCCAGCTATGCCCACAAGGCCTGGGTCTATGAGCAATATGACAGCCAAGTCGGCGCTGACACCGTCATCGCGCCGGGCGCAGGTGCCGGCGTGGTGCGGGTGCATGGCACGGGCAAGGCGCTGGCCTTCACGTCCGACGTGACCCCCCGCTATGTCAAGGCGAACCCGTTTGAGGGCGGCAAGCAGGCCGTGGCGGAAGCCTACCGCAACCTGACCGCCGTCGGCGCGACGCCCTTGGCGACGACCGACAACCTCAACTTCGGTAACCCTGAAAAGCCTGAAATCATGGGGCAATTCGTCGGCGCCATCAAAGGCATCGGCGCAGCTGTGGCGGCGCTTGATATGCCCATCGTGTCGGGCAACGTCTCGCTTTATAATGAAACCGATGGCTCGGCCATTCTGCCCACCCCCACCATCGGCGCGGTCGGCATCCTTGCCAGCCTTGACCATCTGATCGCAGGCCGCCCGGTTGCAGGCGACCTCGCCGTCGTCATTGGCTCGACCAAAGGCCACCTTGGCCAATCCGCCCTTCTGGCCGAGGCTTTCGGGATTGAGGCAGGCGATGCCCCGCATGTGGACCTCGCCGCCGAGAAACTGAACGGTGATTTCATCCGCGCCAACCGCAAGTCCTTCCGCGCCTGCACCGACCTTGGCGATGGCGGCCTTGCGCTTGCCGCCTTTGAAATGGCCGAAGCGGCAGGCTTGGGTGTGACACTCGACACTGCCGATATCGCCACGCTTTTTGGGGAAGATCAGGCCCGCTACCTTGTCGCCCTACCCGCCGCGAACCTTGGCACCCTGCAAGAGGCTGCCAAAGCCGCAGGCGTCGCGCTGGCAGAGGTTGGCCGCTTTGGCGGCACGACCGTCACCCTTGGCACCGACAACGCGCCCCTCTCCGACCTTTCGGCGCTTTATCGCGGGGCCTTTGCCAAGGCGGTCGCCTGATGCTGCGGCAGGCCCGGCCTTCGGACCTGCCCCTTATCGACGCCCTGTGGCGCGCGCCAGAAAACGCGTGCTGGATCGAGCCGCCCGAGGATGGCGAGATCGAAGAGGCCATAGACGCCGGTCTCGCCTTCCTTTGGGAACCCCAAGGCCAGCCGCCCGGCTTTGCCGTCCTGATGACATGGGTGCCCCGCGTCATGGGGCTTTCGGCCATCGCCTGCCCGCCCGGCCAAGGTACACCCTTCTTCCGCGCGCTGCTGACCCATGTCTTTGGCCCCTTGGGCGCCCACCGCATCGGCTTTGACGTCACCGCCGACAATGCCCGCGCTATCCGGCTTTATGAAAACTTCGGTTTCACCCGCGAAGGCAATATCCGCGAATGCTGGCAGCGCCCCGCAGGCGACTGGGCCGATTGCTATCTTTACGGCCTTCTGGCCAAGGAATGGACGCCATGACGTTGCGCCCCGATAACTTGGGCCCCAATAACTTGGGCCCCAATAACTTGCGCCCCGCCACGCCCGCCGATTTCCCCTTCATCCGCGCGCTTGCGCAAGACCCGGCGAATGCCCCCTTCATCACCGATGAGGATGAGGCGGCGCTGGCAGACTACCTCAGCGACCCGACGGCACGGCTTTACATCTGGGAAGAAAACGCCCTCCCCGCAGGCTTTGCCCTCTTTTGCGAGATCGGCCACCCCACCGGCCGGGTGGAACTGCGCCGCCTTGCGCTGGCAAAAACCGGCGGCGGGCGCGGCGTAGAATTCGTCAAAGCCCTGACAGATCACGCGTTTTCCAGCCTTGGTGCAGCCCGCGTCTGGATGGATGCCAGCGCCGAAAACCCGCGCGCCTGCCATCTTTACGCAAAACTCGGCTATCGGCTGGAAGGCACCCAGCGCGCCCATTGGTGGCGCCCTGCCCTTGGCCGCGCGGTGGACCTCTGCCTTTTTGGCATGCGGCGCGCCGAATGGGCAGGCGGGCGGCCCTAACCGCCCTCTTGCCCCTGCGCGGCCCCGGGCTTACATCTGGGGTCAGAGCCGAAAGGAACCCGCCCATGCCCATCGAAGCCAAGGATATCGAAGCCTTGATCCGCGCCGCCTTCCCCAAGGCCCGCATTTCCGTGCAGGGCGATGACGGCCAGCATTTTGCGGCCGAAGTGGTGGACGAAAGCTTCAAGGGCATGAACCGTGTGCAACAGCAACGCGCGGTCTATGCCAGCCTGAAGGGCAAGATGGACGGCCCCAATGGCGCGCTCCATGCGCTCGCGCTGACCACCCGCGCGCCGGACTGATCCCGTCAAAGCAAGAATGGCATCGCCGCAGCCGATGCCCCTATTCAAGGAAACCTGACCATGACCGCCGCAGACCAGATCCGCGAAACCATCACCAAGAACGACGTGGTGCTGTACATGAAGGGCACCAAGATGATGCCGCAATGCGGCTTCTCCTCTCGCGTCGCGGGCGTCCTGAACTACATGGGCGTTGAATTTGCCGATGTGAACGTGCTGGCCGATGCCGAAATCCGCCAGGGGATCAAGGACTTCTCCGATTGGCCGACCATCCCGCAGCTTTACGTCAAAGGCGAATTTGTCGGCGGCTGCGATATCGTCACCGAAATGACGCTCTCGGGCGAGCTGGACGCGCTTTTTGACCAGAACGGCATCAGCTATTCCAAAGAGGCGGCCGACCGCATCCGCGAGGCGAACAAGGGCTAACCCCCTCCTCGGGGACTTCGTCGCCGCCTCGGACATCCCACGAGGAGTGTACGACGTGCTCGACGAGTGGCAGTGACAGAAAAGGGGGCCCCGCTGGCCCCCTGTTTTCATCGTTATTGCTCCAACGCCCGGCATTCGGCCAAAAGCTGTTCCTCGGTGCTGTGGTCCGGTTCCAGCTTGGACAACAGCTTAAGATCACCCTCGCTGTGCAGCCGATAGCCGGTCTCTTCATTAACATCGGCATAGCGCACGCCCGAGCCTGCGCTGTGCTGAACCATGGCATGTACCACACCGCCAATCTGCACGGCGGCAAAGCTCGTGGCATCGGGGGCGGTGAAATAGGCCACCGAAAGCTCATCCATGGCGCTATCGCAGGCATAGATCACCGTCTGCACCCGGCTGCCATCGCTTTCCCAGTTCAACGGAGCATCGGCAAGGCTGGGCAAGGCCACCACAGAAAGGCAAAGGGTGGCGAGGTGGATCTTCAACATCTTTAAGGCTCACCGAACAGGGGGACACCCCCCCCCTCATGGCCAAGATTTTCGATCAAGAACAAGGGGGAAAGAACGTCGCATCCTTCCCCATGGCCAGAAATCCACCGCCGGATCTTTCCGCAGCGCCCCCTAGAGGCGGCTTTCTTCAAGCTTGTCGGCCAAGGCCTCGGCGCGGGCGGCAAGTTCGGCCAGCGTCTCGGCCACCTGCGGCGGGATCACCGGCACCTCAAGCTTTTCGCGCTCGGGCGCCGGACGGCCCTCCATATCGGCCAGTCTGGCCTTCAGTTGACGGTTTTCATCCGCGATCGCCGCTGCCTTGTCGGCCAGCATCAGCCCCGACATCAACAGCATCCGCGCCTCGGGCAACCGCCCCGTTGACGCAACCAAGGGTTGCGCCTCGCTGTCAAGCATGGCGGCCGCCGCCCGCAGGAAATGCTCTTCGCCTGTCTGGCAAGTGACCTGAAAGCTGCGGCCGCCGATGGTGATGTCGATATCAGGCATGGGGGGCCTCCGAGGCGGCAGCGGCAACAAGCGGATCAAGCGCGGTAACGATCTCGGCCAGTTCCTCGGCCTCGGCGCTGCGCGCGGCGCGCAAAAAGGCAATCTCGCGACAGGCCTCGGCCAGAACGCGGCGCAGCGTGGCAATTTCCTCGCCCTGCGCGGCAAGCTTGGCCTCCAGATCGGCGACGGCCTCATCACTGCCCTGCCCGGCCTTTTCGCGCAACACCCGCAGCCGTTCATTCAGCTGCGCATTGGTCATGCGCTCTTCGTCCAAGGCCTCGGTCAGATGGGCAATCCGTGCGGCCGCCTCACCCTCGCTAGACAGCGCAGGCCCCGGGGCGCCGGCGGGCACCGCCGCACCGGACAGCCGTTCCACCCCATAGGTGATCCGCTCGATTGCGGCTGTGATCCGCCGCTCCAGCTCGAGGATGTCCTGCATCAGATGCCGCGCCCTTTCTTGGTTCTGTGCCCCGGACCGGCCATTTGTCGGTCGCAGAGGGTTGGTCCTTGGCCTTTACGCCGCCAGCGTTGCGAATCGCAAGGCTGGCGTCAAGCCAGATCATAGCCGCTTGGCCCGCTGCGGTCTTGTGTTTCCCGCCAAAGCCTTGCGGGCCGCGCTTGATCTTGCCGCCCATGCTGCTATGCACCCCCAAAGCCCGCAACCAGCCAACAGGACTGCCGCCTTGGATATCGAGACCCTCCGCGCCCGCCACCCCGACCACTGGATGCGCGCCGCCGCCATCCGCACCCTGACGCTGGACGCCGTCGCAGCCGCGAATTCCGGCCATTCCGGCATGCCGATGGGCATGGCCGATGTGGCAACCGTGCTGTTTGAACGTCACCTCAAGTTCGATCCCAAGGCCCCCCGTTGGCCTGACCGCGACCGTTTCATCCTGTCGGCAGGCCATGGCTCGATGCTGATCTATTCGCTTCTCTACCTGACGGGCTATGAGGATGTGACGCTGGACGAGATCAAGAACTTCCGCCAGTGGGGGGCCATCACCGCAGGCCACCCGGAATACGGCCATGTGGCGGGCGTGGAAACCACCACCGGCCCCTTGGGCCAGGGTATTGCCAATTCGGTGGGCTTTGCCATGGCCGAAGCGCATCTGCGCGCCCGCTGGGGCGCCAAGATCCAGGACCATTACACCTGGGTCATCGCTGGTGACGGCTGCCTGATGGAAGGCGTTTCCCAAGAGGCCATCGGCATCGCGGGCAAGCACAAGCTGAACAAGCTGATCGTTCTGTGGGATGACAATGGCATCACCATTGACGGCAAGGTGTCCCTGTCGGACGCCACGGATCAGAAGGCGCGCTTTGCGGCCTCTTGCTGGAACGTGCTGGCTTGCGACGGCCATGACCCCGAGGACATCGACCGCGCCCTGACAGCGGCGAAAAAGTCCGACCGCCCCACCATGATCGCCTGCAAGACCCATATCGCCTATGGCCATGCAGCCCAAGACACCTCCAAAGGCCACGGCGCGCTGACCGACAAGGCGCAATTGCAGGCAGCAAAAGACGCCTATGGCTGGGCGGGCGGCCCCTTCGAGGTGCCCGCCAAGATCAAGGCCGAATGGGAAGCCATGGGTGCGCGCGGCGCCAAGGCCCATGCCGAGTGGAAAGCCCGCGTGGCGGCTCTTTCAGCGGCCAAGCAGGCCGAACTCGTCCGGATTTTCAGCGATGAAGCCCCGGCGAAACTGCCCGCCGCCGTGCGCGCGGTGAAAAAGGCCGCCGTTGAGTCCCCGGCGAAACTCGCCACCCGTTCGGCCTCGGAAAAGGTGCTGGCGGCGATCAACCCGATCATGCCGGAAACCTTTGGCGGCTCGGCCGACCTGACCGGCTCGAACAACACCAAGACCGCCGATCTGGGCGTGTTCAACACGGAAACCCCCGGCGGCCGCTATATGTACTGGGGAATCCGCGAACATGGCATGGCGGCGGCGATGAACGGCATGGCGCTGCATGGCGGCGTGCGGCCCTATTCAGGCACCTTCATGGCCTTCACCGACTATGCCCGCCCCTCCATGCGGCTTTCGGCGCTGATGGGCCTGCCGGTGGTTTATGTCATGACTCATGATAGCATCGGTCTGGGCGAAGATGGCCCGACCCACCAGCCCGTTGAACATCTTGCCATTTCGCGCTCGACCCCGAACACGCTAGTGTTCCGCCCGGCGGACCTTGTGGAAGTGGCCGAGTGCTGGGAACTGGCGTTTTCCCAGAAATCCACCCCTTCGGTCATGGCGCTTTCGCGCCAGAACCTTGCCCCCGTGCGCAATACCCACACCAACACCAACCTCTCTGCCAAGGGCGCCTATGTGCTGGCTGAAGCAACGGGCAAACGTCAGGTCATCCTTATGGCGACGGGCTCCGAGGTGGAAATCGCGCTTGCCGCCCGCGAGGCGCTGGAAGGCATGGGCATCGGCACCCGTGTGGTTTCGATGCCCTCGATGGAGCTCTTTGCCCAGCAGGACGACGCCTACCGCAAGAAGGTTCTGCCCGCAGGGCCGGTGCGCGTGGCGATTGAGGCCGGCGTGCGCATGGGCTGGGACCGCTGGCTTTTGGGCGAGCGGGGCCGCGACGGCAAGGCGGACTTCGTCGGGATGTCGTCTTTCGGGGCCTCGGCCCCCTACGACCGGCTGTATAAGGAATTCGGCATCACCGCCGAAGCCACGGTCGAAAAGGTCAAGGCGCTGCTCTAAGCAGCGCCCCTTCGGAGTTTTGCAAAACTCCGGACCGAAATCTGACACAGATTTCATTCAGGCCGCGCTTAGTGCGCGGCCTTTTCCTTGCCCGTCACTGCCACCCACAAAGGCCCGATCACCCGCGTCGCCACCGGGATCAGCAAGATGCCAAGGACCAGGCCGAAAACCCCGTCAATCCCCGCCTGCACAGCCCACATCACAAAGCCTTGGGCGGCTGGCACGGCATGGGCCGCGGCTTCGGCGATATGGTGGATCGTCTCATAGGGCCAGGCCCAGAGATGCGTGACCTCCAACCCATGCAGCACGATCGAGCCCCCCACCCACAGCATCGCTGCCGTGCCGACAATGGACAAAAAGGCCATCAGCCTGGGCATCGCCACCACCAGCCCACGCCCAAAGGCCCGCGCGGGCGCGGTCTTGCGGTTGGCCGCCATATGCAGCCCGATGTCATCCATCTTCACGATCAGGGCCACCGCCCCGTAGACCGCCGCCGTAATCAGCACCCCCACCACCGCCAGTGTGACGGCCTGCATCCACAAACTCGGGCTTTCCACAGTGGCCAGCGCAATCGTCATGATCTCGGCCGACAGAATGAAATCGGTCTTGATGGCCCCGGTGATCTTTTCTTCTTCCAGATGCGCCGGGTCCGCCGTGTCGATATCACGCTCAACCGCATGATCTGCATGGGGAAACAGGCTGTGAAACACCTTCTCGGCGCCTTCAAAACACAAATAGGCCCCGCCCAGCATCAGCAAGGGTGTGATCGCCGCCGGCAACAGGTAGTTCAACGCCATCAGCGCGGGCAAAAGCACCACCAGCTTGTTCTTCACCGAACCAAGCGCGATACGCCAGATGATCGGCAATTCCCGATCCGCCGAAAAGCCATGCACATATTTCGGCGTCACCGCAGCGTCATCAATCACCACGCCCGCAGCCTTGGCCCCGGCCTTGGTGGCCGCCGCAGCGATATCATCGACACTTGCCGCCGCCACCTTGGCGATCGCCGCCACATCATCCAGAAGCGCCAGAAGTCCGCTCATCCCAATTCCCTTCCCTGCGCGCGGGCCTGATGGCCGTCTCGGCGCCTTGCCAGTCTTACCCCGCGCCGGGACAAAGGCAATGCCTGTGACTTGTTAGCGCGAACGCCAAATGTTTGCGATAACACTCTGAAAAACGGTCATTTTTGCGCTTTTTGCACCGGCGCGCCTGCGCTATAGCGCGTCAGGGGCATTTCTTGTTGGACAGGATCACGCGCATGACCATCACCATCGGCATCAACGGTTTCGGACGTATCGGGCGCTGCACGCTGGCCCATATCGCGGAATCGGGCAGGAATGACGTGCAGGTGGTGGCGATGAACGCCACCGGTCCGATTGAAACCAACGCCCACCTTCTAAAGTACGACTCCGTCCACGGCCGCTTTCCTGGCACGGTGAAGGTGGAGGGCAATACGCTTGATCTCGGCCGTGGTCCGATCCGCGTGATGTCCTCCTACAACCCGGAAGAGCTGGACTGGGAAGGTGTTGATATCGTTCTGGAATGCACCGGAAAATTCAACGACCGCGACAAGGCAGCGGTGCATCTTTCGCGCGGTGCCAAACGGGTTCTTGTCTCGGCCCCCGCCAAGCGCGCCGATCTGACGGTGGTCTACGGCGTAAACCACCGCAGCCTTCTGCCCGAGCATCTGGTGGTGTCGAACGCCTCGTGCACGACGAACTGCCTTGCGCCCTTGGCCAAGGTGCTGAACGACGCCATCGGCATCGAATCGGGCGTCATGACCACAATCCACTCCTACACGGGCGACCAGCCGACGCTGGACCGTCGCCACAAGGACCTTTACCGCGCCCGCGCCGCCGCCATGGCGATGATCCCCACCTCGACCGGCGCCGGCAAGGCGATTGGCGAAGTGCTGCCCGAACTCGCGGGCAAGCTTGACGGTTCGGCCATCCGCGTGCCCACCCCCAATGTCTCGGCGGTCGATCTGACCTTTGTGGCGGGCAAGTCTGTCACGGTTGAGGAGGTGAACGAGATCATCCGCGAAGCCTCCCTTGGCAAGATGAGCGCGGTCCTGGCCTATGACCCCGAACCCAAAGTCTCGATCGACTTCAACCATACGCCTCAATCTTGCATTTTCGCCCCCGATCAGACCAAAGTGGTCGGCGGTCGCACCGTTCGTGTGCTGGCCTGGTATGATAACGAATGGGGCTTTTCCTGCCGTATGGCCGATGTGGCTGCTGCGATGGGGCGGCTTCTGGGCTGAACCGGAGGGGCGTTGACCAACCGCATCGCTTTCGTTCTGGCCGGGGTGATCGCCCTGGTCGTTCTGGTCGACCTTGCCCTGAACGGCGGGTCGGCCTTGCTGTTTCTGGCCCGCAAGATGATCGACCTGATCGCGCTGGTGTCGTTCTGGCGCTAGGCGCCCTGCCCGCTTTTCCGCCGAAATCGGCCGAGGGATGTAATCCGGCTTGATCTTTCGCGCGATTTGGCGATGTTAGCGCTAACGAATTCAGCACGGGTCGCACCCCGAAGGAGGGAAGATCATGGCCGTCAAGGTTGCCATCAACGGGTTCGGTCGCATCGGCCGCAACATCCTGCGCGCCATCATCGAATCCGGCCGCACCGATATTCAGGTGATCGCCATCAATGACCTGGGGCCGGTGGAAACCAACGCCCATCTCTTGCGGTTTGATTCGGTGCATGGCCGGTTCCCTGCCACGGTCACCACGGGCGAAGACTGGATCGATGTCGACCGCGGGCCGATGCGGGTGACAGCATTGAAGAACCCCGCCGATCTGCCCTGGGGGGATGTCGATATCGTGCTGGAATGCACCGGCATCTTCACGACCAAGGAAAAATGCCTGCCGCATCTTGAAAACGGCTCCAAGCGCGTCTTGATCTCGGCCCCTGGCGAAGGCGCGGACAAGACCATCGTCTATGGCGTGAACCACCACCTGCTGACGGCGCAGGACATCGTGGTGTCCAACGCCTCTTGCACGACGAACTGCCTGAGCCCGGTGGCCAAGGTGCTGAACGATGCCATCGGCATCGAGAAGGGCATGATGACCACGGTGCACAGCTATACCGGCGACCAGCCGACGCTCGACACCATGCACAAGGACCTCTACCGCGCCCGCGCCGCGGCCCTGTCGGTGATCCCCACATCGACCGGCGCTGCGCGCACCGTGGGCAAGGTCCTGCCCGAGCTTGCGGGCAAGCTGGATGGCTATGCGATGCGCGTGCCCACGCCCAACGTCTCAGTGGTTGATTTCAAATTCATCGCCTCCCGCGCCACGACGGCGGATGAGATCAACGCCGTGATCCGCAACGCCGCCAATGGCCCGCTGAAGGGTATCCTTGGCTATACCGAATGGCAGAACGTGTCGTGCGATTTCAACCATGACCCCCATTCGTCGGTCTTCCACATGGATCAGACCACGGTGATGGACGGCACCTTCTGCTCGGTCCTGGCCTGGTATGACAACGAATGGGGCTTTTCCAACCGCATGGCCGATACGGCCGTGGCGATGGGGAAACTGCTGTAACCCGATTTCTTTCCAGAAATCGGCCAAAATTCTGAGCCAGAATTTTGCAGGGCGCCTTCGGGCGCCCTTTGCCATGCACCAGGCGCATGGCGGATAGCCTGTTTATCCCGGTTGTTATCGCTAACGGCGCAGGCCATATGCTGCACATGCGAAGAAGGGGCTGGCCATTCGGGCCGCCCGGTCGCACGATGAAAGGAAAAAGCATGAAAACCCTGATCGCCCGCCTGCGCCGCATGGCCGCCAAACAGGCCACCTACCGCCGCCTGCGTGCCGAGATTGCCGGGCTCAGCCATGCCGAGGCGCTGGACCTCGGGATATTCCCCCGTGACGCCGACCGTATCGCGCGCCAGGCTGTCTGGGGCTGATCCCCGCACCGGCACGATGGAACGGGCCCCTCGGGGCCCTTTTTCATGCGATAAGCCGCGCGGCCAAAGCTGGCAGGTCGTCGTAGTGGTGCAAAAGCGCCTCGGGCTCCAGCCGTTCGATCGCGCGGCCTTCGGGGCCGAAGGTGACAAGGGCCACCGGCACCCCCACGGCAAGCCCGGTTTTCCGATCTGTCTCGGTGTCTCCGATCAGCATCGAGCGGGCCACCGCCCCCCCGGCCCGGCTGACCGCAGCCAGATAGGGCGCAGGATCGGGCTTGCGGGTGGGCAGCGTGTCCGCCCCGATCAGTGCGTCAAAGAGGG
>Ga0194133_10003266_pt1 | contig 23329 bp, 14 predicted proteins | sample TA2KigOf40mmetaG_FD_155448 | JGI IMG/M metagenome (GOLD analysis project Ga0194133, IMG submission 155448) | Freshwater microbial communities from Lake Tanganyika, Tanzania - TA2015055 Kigoma Offshore 40m | ecosystem: Environmental > Aquatic > Freshwater > Lake | place: Tanzania: Lake...
ACCGGCAAGGAGAACCAGAAGGGGGGCCTGAGCCGGCGGCAGAACTTCCTCCGCGCCGTCGCGGCCGCCGGCTGGCCGATGGTGGCTGTCGACGTGGGCAACCAGGTCAAGCGGTTCGGCCGGCAGACGGAGGCCAAGTTCCAGTCGATCGTCGACGGCCTGCGGGCGATGCAGTACGCCGCGGTGGGGTTCGGCCCCGGCGACCTGCGGCTGCCGGCCGAGGAGCTCGTGGCGGCCGTGGCCGCGGTCGGCGACCAGCCGACGCCGTTCGTGACGGCCAACGTCGGCCTGCTCGGCCTCGACGCCGGGATCACGCCGAAGTTCCGGGTCGTCGAGGCGGGGGGCCTGAAGATCGGGATCACGAGCGTGATCGGCGACGAGGCGCGGTCCCGGATCACGAATGCCGACGTGGAGTTTGCGCCGGCGGCGGCCGCGCTCGCCGCGGTGGTGCCCGAACTCGTCGCGGCGAAGTGCGACCACCTCGTGCTCCTCTCCTGGGCCAGCCCCGACGAGACCAAGGCCCTGGCCGCGAAGCATCCGCAGTTCGACGTGGTGGTGACGTCCGGCGGGGCCGACGAGCCGCCGCTGGAACTGGCCGTGCTGCCGGGCGGGGCCCGGCTGGTCGAGCTCGGCCACAAGGGGATGTTCGCCGTCGCGATCGGCTTCTTCGGCGACGCCCAGACGCCCGTCCGCACGCAGCGGGTGCCGCTCGACGCCCGCTGGGGCGAGTCGAAGGACATGATCGACCTGCTCGGCACCTACCAGCAGAAGCTCGAAACGCTCGGGCTCGACGGGCTGGGGCTGGTGCCGATCCGGCACCCGACCGGCCGGCGGTTCGCCGGGAGTGAGGCCTGCGCCGAATGCCACCAGCACGCCTACGACGTCTGGAAGGAGACGCCGCACGCCACGGCGCTGGTCACGCTGGAGGAGCAGAAGCCCCGGCGGGACGGCGACCCGGAGTGCCTCTCCTGCCACGTGACCGGCTGGGCCCCGCAGCGGTTCGAACCCTTCGAGGGGGGCTTCACGGGCATGAACACGACGCCCCAGCTGGCCCACCAGGGCTGCGAGAACTGCCACGGGCCGGCGGCGGCCCACACCGCGGTGGAGCGGGGCGACGTGCGGGCCAGCGAGGCGGAGCAGGAGCGGCTGCGGCAGGAACTCGTGCTCACGCTCGCCACGCCGGAGGGAAAGCAGAAGGCGGTGAACAACTGCCTGGAGTGCCACGACCTCGACAACAGCCCGCAGTTCGACTTCGACGAGTACTGGCCGCAGGTCGAGCACAGCGAGCCCGACGAGCCCGCGACCGCCAACCCAGCCGCCGCCGCGGCCCTCCCGTAGCGGTCAGCGGAATCCGCTGAACACCCGCTTGCGTCCGGTCGTCGGCGAGCCGGAGCCCGCAGCATCGGGATCCGCGGCGAACGCCGCGAACGCAAGTCCGTCGAGTGCCCCGAGACTCGTCGGCGCTGCCGACGATCCGCCCGTGGTGTAGGGGCCGGCGTTGTAGAGGGTGGTGCCGGCGAACTCGGAGAGGTCGAGGATGTCGAATGCACCGTCGGAGGTGAAGTCTCCCTCGGACCACGTGGCGGGCGCGGCCACGTTGTAGGTGCCGGAGGAAAACATGGTGGCCACGTCCAGCACGTCGATCAATGAGTCGAGATTCGTGTCGCCGGGGGCAGCGGCCATCACCGAGTAGCTGCCATCGCCATTGTCGATCCAGCCGATCGCCCGAGCCTCGCCCCGGCCGACGGCAGCCGTCACGGCCGACGAGCCGAGCCCGGCAGCGCCGGCCCACGAGCCGTCGCCACGGGCGGTGAGGATCCAGCCGACGAGCGTTGCCCGGTCCGGTCCCGTGAACCTGACGAGCCCCCGGCCTACGTCGACCCGGCCGCCGGCCTCGATCACGAGCGATCCCGCGGTGAAGTTGGGAGAGTCCGGATCGGCTACGACCGACGCCCCGGCCTTCACCACCACCGGGCCCGTGCCGAGGGCTGCGGGATGGGCCACTACGAGCGTGCCGGCCTCGACGACCACGCCACCGGAGTGGGTGTTGGCCTTGTCGAGGACGAGAATGCCGGCGCCCCGCTTCACGAGCGGAGCCGTGCCGGTCCAGGTCGCGGTCTCGGTGACTCTCTGGCCAGACGGCACGGTGACGACGCTGCGGGCGATCTGGAGCGTGAGCCCCGTCGAGACGCTCGCCGGGTCGGACGAGTCACGCGCCTGCACGGTGACGGCATACGCCGGCTTCGAGGTGGCGTTCAGCGGCGTGCCGGCCTTGAGGTACAGCGAACCGCCGTCGATCTCGAAACTCCCCGCATCGGCGCCGGCGACGGAGAGGACGATGGTGCCCAGGGCATCGTCGGTCACCACCACGTCGGCGATCTTGATCCGGGTGGCCGTCGAGACGCTGTCCGGCAGGGTCGTCACGGCTCCGGTCAGGGTGACGGCGGTTGGAGGCTCGTTGACGTCGGTGACGGCGACCGTGAAGACCTTCTCGGTCGACAGTCCGCCACGGTCCGTGCTCCGGACGCGGACGGAGTAGGAACTCTTGGTCTCGAAGTCGAAGGCCATGTTGCTCCACAATTCCCGTCTCGAGCCGTTGGCGACGATCTGAAACGCCGCGTTGTCTTCCCCCCCCGGCCCGCCGACGAACTCGTAGGTGTGCACGTCGGCACTTCCCGTGGCATCGGCGGTCGCCAGGGTGCCGACGAAGGCGCCGGCTACGTTCTCGGGCACCGGGCGGGCGTCGGGGATGGTGATGTTCGAGGGGGCGACATCGACGAGCGAATCGGTCTGGGCGCGGAGCACGTCGTCGATGAACATCTGCAGCGACGTGCCCTGCTTCACGATCCGGTAGCGGACGTCCGTCTGCACGTAGCGCATCGACTCGATCGGCTCCGGACCCGTCAACAGGTTTACATTCGTCTCGGGAATGAACACGCGAGCCTCGTTCATCCCGCCACCGTTGATGTTCGTCATGAATCCGCCGGTGCCGAACATGGTCTCATAGGACTTGCTGTACTGCGCGCTCCGCGGGGCGACGATCGACCAGGCAACCCCCGCCCACTGGTACTTGAAGATCGTGAACCGGGCCTCGAAGTTTTCCGGCAAGGCCACGTCCACGACCGCCCGGGCACTCAGGAAGCCGGTGCTCTCGAGCCGAAGTCTTCCATTCACGACGCGGCTGAGCGGAGAGTTATAGATCGGAGCGACGTCCGAGTCGGTCCAGTTCACGAGTGTCAGACCGGCGGTCGTCCCCGCACCGAAGGCGTTGGCATAGACCACTTCGTTCGTGACGAGATCGGTGATCTGGATGTCGTCCACGTCGATGGTGAGTCGTGTCCTTCCGGCAAGCCTGCGTGGAACGGCGGGGCGGACCTGCTAGCGTGACCGAGTGTATCGGCATGCAAGCGAGGTCAAGTCATGGCTGGACGGAAGCGGCGAGGCGTGGCTGCGGAGTTGTCGCGAGCCGCTGAGCAGTTCGAGCGGTGGCGGCGGACCCGCGGCCGGGGACAGCGGATTCCGGCACGGCTTTGGCGCCTTGCAGCCGACGTGGCTGGACGTCACGGGGTCAGCCGCACGTCGGGGGTGCTCAAGCTCGATTACTACGCACTGAAGGAGCGGCTGACGCAGCGGCCACCGCGCAGGGGTGCAGCGGGCAGTCCGAGCCTGGCACCGTCCTTCGTGGAGCTGACGCCTGGTCCGCTCCCAGCACCAAGCCCGTGCGAGATCGAGTTCTCCGATGCGTTCGGGTCAATGCTTCGCGTCCGGCTTCCTGTGGGCCAGCTTCCGGATCTCGTGTCCCTTGTCCGCACCTTCCGAGAGTCCCGGTGATGCTGCAGGTCACGCCGCAGATGCGGCTGTTGGTGGCGATCGAACCGGTCGACTTCCGCAAGGGAATCGATGGCCTGGTCGCCCTCTGCAAGCAGTCGCTGGGAGAGGATCCGCTCCGCGGATCACTGTTCGCCTTCCGCAATCGGCGGGGAACGGCGGTGAAGGTGCTGGTGTACGACGGCCAGGGATATTGGCTCTGCCTGAAACGGCTGAGCACGGGCCGCTTCCGCTGGTGGCCAAGCGCTCCCGGGCAGTGTGCCCAGTCGCTGGCGGCTCATCAGCTGCAGGTGCTCTTGTCGGCAGGTGACCCATCGGCCACCAAGGCGGTGCCGGCCTGGCGAAGCGTCAGCGGGTAGCTGCTGGTGACCGCCGAGAAAGTGCTCTTGCCTCGACGGGCCATCGCGGCGAACGTCGTTGTTCATGACGTCTCACGCCGTCCCCGACATCGTCGAGTTGGATGCCGAACAGCTGGATGCGTTGTTGCTGCGCGTCGAGGCGGGCCAGCTGACGCCGGAGGATGTCGAGACGCTCATCGCCGCGCTGAAGTCGTATGCGTATGTGACGCAGCTGATCGACCAAAAGAGCACGACGATCGGCCGCCTGCGGAAGCTCTTGTTCGGAGCCGAGACGGAGAAGACAGCAGCCGTCACTGCCCGGGCGGCAGAGTCGACATCGCCAGGCGGCCCCGACGCGGGCCGCCGTGATGCCCCGGCCGCCACGAAGACCCGCGATAAGCCGAAGGGGCATGGTCGCAACGGCGCCGAGGACTACCCCGAGGCAACGCGTGTCAGCGTGCCGCATGAAGCGCTTTCAGCCGGTGACCCGTGCCCATCGTGCGACCGCGGAACGCTCTACGGTCAGCCGAAAGGCGGCATCGTGCTTCGCTTCACCGGCCAGCCCCCGGTGCAGGTGACGGTCTACGAACTCGAGAAGCTCCGGTGCGGCCTGTGCGGCGAGGTGTTCACGGCGAAACTGCCAGAAGGAGCGGGCCTCGACAAGTACGACCCGTCCGTGGCCGGCATGATCGCCGTGCTCAAGTACGGGAATGGCCTGCCATTCAACCGGTTGGCCGGGTTGCAAGAGAACCTGGGCATGCCGCTGCCGTCCTCGACCCAGTGGGACATCGTGGCCGAGGCCTCGTCGCTGATTCAGCCGGCCTACGACGAGCTCATTCGCCAGGCGGCCCAGGGGCAGGTGCTGCACAACGACGACACGACGGTCAAGATCCTGGAGTTGATGGGCGAGCGGGCGAAAGCAGCGCCCGCAACGGCACAAGACGCCTCGGACCAGCCCGATCGCACCGGACTCTTCACCACCGGCGTGGTCGCGACGAGCGAAGGCAGGCGGATCGCGGTGTTCTTCAGCGGTCGAAAGCATGCCGGCGAGAATCTTCGGGATGTGCTGCTCCGCCGTGCGACCGACTTGCCGCCTCCGATCCAGATGTGCGATGCCTTGTCCCGCAATCGACCACCCGAACTCGAGACGATTCTTGCCAACTGCCTGGCGCATGCGCGGCGGCAGTTCGTGGACGTCAACGAGCACTTCCCGACGGAGTGCCGGCATGTCCTCGAGTCACTTCAGGTCATCTATCACAACGACCAGCTGGCCCGTGAACGACACCTGACCGCCGAGGAGCGGCTCCCGTTCCATCAGCAGAACAGCGGCCCGACGATGGCGCGTCTGCGCGAGTGGCTCAAGCGTCACAGCGAACAAAAGCTGGTGGAGCCGAACTCGGGGCTGGGGACGGCGATCAACTATCTCCGCAAGCACTGGGAGAAGCTGACGCTGTTCCTCCGCGTGGCCGGTGCGCCGCTGGACAACAACATCTGCGAACGCGCCCTGAAGAAGGCGATCCTGCACCGCAAGAACGCGCTGTTCTTCAAGACCAAGCATGGTGCGGCCGTGGGTGACTTGTATCTGAGCCTCATCCACACGTGTGAGCTCAACGGCGGCAATCCCTTCGAGTACCTAGCCGCGCTGCAGCGGCATGCTGCTGCCGTCACCGCCGCTCCAGGGGAGTGGATGCCCTGGAACTATCGTGATCGACTCGATGGTGCAGCCGCCGGCTGACTCGACGTGTCCGCCTCGAGCCCGCTAGACGGCCCAGCGACGGCAGCCACTGCGGCCCCTGAGTCGTGATTCGTCTCCAGGCGAATCTCGGTTCAGAAATTGCAGGCTTGCCGGAAGGACACGTACTACCTCGTCGGCTTGGCGAGCCTCGAGGAACTCGAGGCCTCCATCAGAACACGAAAGCAGCCGGCGTCAGCCGAGCCACGGCCTCATGGGCACGCGGGGTTCGCTGCTGCGCCGTCGAGTCCTTCCGTGACGCTCTCTCGGGAGGGGTTGCCCGTGCCCTCGAGCGGGCTGTGGGAGCAGGCGCAGCAAGGACTGCGAAACGCCGCGGACACGCAGTGAGCCGAGGGCGGGATGCCCGAGGCGAGCGTCCGGCGAGGGTGCACGGGCGACCCCGAGCCCAAGCCACTCGTGACCCAGTCCCCATCGCTCACGCGATTGGGCTTCCGATGCGGGGTCCGGGGGGGTGCGCCGCGGGTTGCCGTGAACCCAATGCAGACGTGCGTCGCCCTGCCCCGCAACTGCCGTGCCGAACAGGATTGGCATCCTGCCCGGAACGAGCGTTCGGTGACGAGCACGGGCAGCCCCGAGCCTCGCGAACGCGCGAGGCTCACGTGTGACCCGTATGAGGGCGCCTGGCAAGGGCGCCGTCAGCGCGTCGTTCGAGGATCGATCAGCGGCCGCACCTCCACGTCTTCGAAGGTCACGTCGCCGTCCTGGCAGAAGAAGAACAGCCTGTCTCCCTGGGCGTAACGCGGTCGGCACATGAGTGTCCTCCGGTCGTCGATGCAGACGTCGACCATGTCCTCCTTGAGAACCATCTCCAGCGTGAAGGGCCGATCGAGTCCCGCGACGTCGTCGATGGCCTGGAGTGGAACCAGGTCGTTGCCGCCGGCCAGCGGATCGCGGACCTCGACACGGGCGAGATTCGGGGTGATCCGCAGTTCCGTGCCCGAGGCGTATTCGCCGGTCCCGTGAACGCAGATACCGAACCAGCCGACGGCGGGGCCGGGCACGACGCGGGCGGTGATCCGCACCTCCTGGGGAACGCCGGCGACGAAGCCCGCAGCCATTCCGGGCAGGGACTCAACGTGCACCCGTTTCCCGGTCGCCGTCGCGCCGGGGGTGAGCGGCTCGAACGCCAGGGGCAGCGGCTCACCCGTCGGCAGGGCCATTTCCGCGGGGAACTTCGTGCCCAGGGTGCCGTCCTCGTGCTGGACGAGTTCGCGGAATACCGCATTGCCGGCCCATCCGCCCTTGCCGATCCAGGCCGCGCCGAGCCGCCGCCGGGGGCCAAAGGCGGCCGTCTTCATCACCCACTCGGCCTTGCCGCCGAAGGTATCGACCCGGGGCCTGGTCCATGGGCCCAGCGGGCTCTTCGCCATGCGATAGCGGGCGGTGCCCCCGTTGCTGAAGACCAGATACCAGTTTCCGTTCCACTCGAAGACGTCCGGACACTCCGGCGCACCCGGGATTCCGGGCACGACCAACGGCGGTTCCTGCTTCCACTCCCTCAGGTCCCGCGACGTGAGGTGGGCCAGGCAGTCGCCCCGCCGATGCAGGGCCGGCTTCTCGAGTGCCGCCGTGACGAGCATGTGGAACGTCCCCGTGGCCGGATCGCGAAACACCGTCGGATCGCGAAACGGCCCCACGACATACGGCGGCTCGGGACCGGCAAAGGGGTTCGGCTGCAGTTTCTCGAACGCGACTCCGTCCCGGCTCGTGGCGTGGCTCAGCTCCTCGGCACGCGTATCGGTCCGCCGCGTCGCATAGAAGGCGTGGAACAACCCGTCATACCAGTACATCGAGCCGGTGCAGATTGAACCCTCCCACTGCTCGCTGACCGGGACGGCGAAGTCATGGAACGTCCAGTGCTTCAGGTCACGGCTGGAGACGTGGGCCCACTGGTGGGCGCCGAGCCCGTTCTTGCTGCCGTGATGCCGTTTGTCGCCCAGGTAGTAGAAATGGAAGGTGTCGTCGTGCCACATCGGGAGACAGTCGCCGACGTGCCAGTCGGGGTGGTGCGGCTTGTAATACTGCATCGGCACCTGGAGCTTCTCGTTGAGGCTGGCGCGGCCGGCCTCCACCGCGGCGGGGCCGCCGCTGAGCGCCTCGATCTCCCGGGCGGCCAGCGGCCGGCGCCAGATCGCCACATGGTCGACGAGTGCCGTCAGCCCCCCGGTCACCTTGCCCTCCGCGTCGGTATCGCCCCCGATCAGGAGTTCCACCGCCTCGGCAGGCCGCAGCGTGCCGAGCATGAAGTCCTCGTCCTGCCAGAGCCCGTCGACGAACAGCCGCATCTTGGCGCCGTCGCAGACCAGCACGACGTCGTGCCACGCGGCGGCATCGACGAGATCGGCCGGCACGCGGGCCTCCATCGGCTTGGCGTTCTTGGTCGTGCCGATCTCGGCGCTGAACAGCATTCCCGATGCCGGTGCGACCGACCGCAGGGCATAGGCGACTCTGGCCGGGCCTCCCGACTTCGTGACGAGGGGGCCGGCCCAGCGGCCCGACGGATCGCGGACCCGGATCAGGATGCTGATCGTTTCATCCCGCTGGTCGAGCTCGCCGTTCACCCCCGAACCCGCCGCCAGCCACCCCCCTCGGATGTCGGCGGCGACGCCGTCGCCACCCCGGGCCCGAGATGCCGCTGCATCACGGTCGTCGAGATTCGTTCCCAGCGTCACATCCCCATGGACGCTGAGCCGGCTGTTGTCGCCGGCGGAGTCGTCGGGGCCTGCCATGTGCCACACGGCGACCGCGTCGTCCCACGGCCCGGCGGCGGCCACCACCCGCGCTGTCGCCGCCAGGAGCAGGATTCCCGCGGTCGACCGGCCTCGTCGCGTCGTCATGTCGTCCTCCTGGGAGTCGTCGGATCGGGCAGCCGATCAGGCACGCCTTCGTTGGGCAGGAGCTTGGGCCGCAGGAGTTGATCCTCGAAGAACGCCGCCGTGCCCTCGCGTTCCAGGTCCGCGAACGTGTATCCGCGACCCGACAACGGCCGGACGTCGACACTGCCGCGGCCGAGCAGACCGATCGCCAACTCCATCATCTTGGTGTTGCAGCCGCTGGTCCCCATCACGGCGGCGTTGCCGTAGTGCCAGACGCCGCTCTCGATGCGGCACGGTCCGCGGGTGCCCGCGAAGGCCAGCACGCGGCCCCCGGTGGGGGCGATCAGGCCGTGGGCGATCGCGAGAGTATCACCGCTGCCCGCCGCCAGGATCACGTCGTCGAAACCCTTGAATGGGCGACCGTAGGGATCGACCGCGGCGGGCGTGAACCCGGCGGCGAGCCTTGCCAGCGCGGCATCGTCCTCCGCCACGTGGCAGGTCGCACGGGGATCGGCCAGCACCCTGTCGACGAGGGCCCTCTTCGCGTCCGAGCGGACGACGACCACCACCTGCCGGGCGCCTCCGACGTCGAGCACCGGATCCTCGACGAGCGCCAGTTTGGCCGTCATCACCGCCATCGAGCCCGAGCCGACGACGAGCGTCACGCCCCCCGGCATGACGCCCTTCTTGAGGACGCTGCCGCGGGCATCCTGGCCGAGTTCGTGGGTCGACTTCTGCAGGCAGTCGAGCAGGCAGGCCAGTGGCTCGACGAGCGCGGCACTCGTGTCGTCGATCCCATCCGGCACGGGCAGCACCGACCCCGAGCGGATCACCTCCGGACGGATGCGGACGTACTGGGCGAAGGCGCCCGCCTGGTTCATCGCCAGGTCGGTGATGTTGCCCCCGAGCAACTGCACGCCCCTGGCACCGTGGAGGCCCGGGGCAGGCGGCTGGTAGTGCGCGATCCGCGACTGCAGGCAATAGCGTCGGCCGATGCGGAAGTCGAACTGCTCCCCCGTGAGTCGCTCGCCGGCGAGATAGCCGATGCCGGTGGTGAGCTCGTGCACCCGGCTGCCGACGAACACCAACTGGACGACCGCCTCGTGGCCGAAGATCCGCCCCCAATGAAGTTCGAGATGCCGCCGCACGTCGCGGCGGGCCGCTTCATCCAGGCCAGCCGCGGACGCGGCGACATCCGCGTACAGCCCGTCGTCATGAACGTCCGCCCGCGGGGTGCCGGTCTCGAGGAGACGCACGTAGTCGAGAAACCGGCCGGAGTCACCACGGGCGGCGGAGCCCACGAGGGCGGCGAGTTCCTCCAGCAGGCTCTCCTCCGCCTGATCGCGGCGGCCGGACTGGTAGATCTTCACGTCGGTGCCGCAGCGGTGCACCACGCGCACCCGTCCGATCAGATCGTGGGCCGTCCCGAAGATCGGCCGGTCCGCGACGACCCGATAGTCGCCCTTGCCAAAATACACCAGGGCATGCATGCGCCCCGAGATCTCGATCGGGCTGCCATCGGCATCGCACCCCAACCGGCGGTCGGGCCAGTCAAACCCGCACGTCGCGGACGTCATGACCGCGATCCCTCCGCGAGCCGCCCATACCCGAGTGCATCGAGCATCTCGCCACAGACGTCGGCGACATGTCGGCGGCGGACGTCGTGGCCGAAACTCTCCGAGTTGATCCACAGGTTGTTGCCGTCGATCACGTCCGCCTCGCGCTCCCGGAGGATTCGATAGAGCTTCTGGCCGGCACCCACCGCCATCGCCGTGTAAAAGTTCACCTTGCAGATCCCGTCCGCTGCGGTGTCTCCGACGCGGCCTTCCAGGCACGAGGTTCCGTGAAGCGCCATGATCGGCCCGACGCGGTCGCGGATCAACCTGGCCAGTTCCCGCTCGTAGCGGCGTTCCGCCCGCCCGGCCCCGACACTGCGGTGCTCCGTGCCGAGATTCGGCACGACGAGATCGACGCCGGTCGAGCGGACGAACGCCTCCACCGCACCGGGAGTCGAGAGCTGATCGTCGCGGCTGAGCTTCAGCCGTGCGATGTCGGCCGGGTCGTAGATCTTGTCGGCCGCTCCCTCCACCACGACCTGGTCGCCGAATCGTGCGACGTAGGCGGCCGTCAGGCGGATGTTCTCCGCCTCGTCGAGCTTCGAGGCGTCGTGCATGATGATCGCCATCCGCTCGACCACCGAAGGGTCGTGGAGCATCGCCGCATCCTCCGGGTCGGTGGCCCAGCCGTGATCGATGAACGGCAGGATGCCGACGGCGGGAAACCGGGGCCGCCCATCGGCGCCGGCCAGCGACTCGTAGACGCCGAGCGTTCGCAGCCAGATCTCGCACCCCTCGCGGACGTCACCCCCGTCGAAGCCTCCGAGATCCGTACGGGTGACGCACGACGTGCTGATCTTTCGGAACTGTGCGTTGTCGGGATAGATGCCCGTCATGCCGACGGCGATGGGCACCTCGGCCAGGCCGTGGCGGTCGGCGAATCGCTGCGCGCCGATCAACAGGCCCTCGATCTCCGCGGCCAGTTCACCGTTGGGGCTGAACAGCGCGGTGCCAGCGGCGCGGAGGCGTTGGAGTATGGCCAGCACGTCGCTGCGGCGGGTGACGAGGTTCATGGCGAGTTCCGTGGGAAGATGGCCGGTCGGGCGTCACGTCGGGACGGCACCGCCGTTGACGCCGATCGCCTGGGCGTTGACGTAACCCGCGCGGGGCGATGCCAGGAAGGCCACGAGGGTGGCGATGTCGTCCTCACTGCAGCTGCGTCCGGCCGGCGAGCGGGCGATCCGCCGCGCCTTGAGCTCCTCGAGGCCGCCGACGCCCTCCTTCTCGCAGCTGATCCGCACCAGTTCCGGGTCGAGCCACGAGCCGGCGGTCGAGCCGTCGCCGGGATAGACGTCGGATGGGCAGACGATGTTGGCGGTGATCCCGTCTCGGCCCAACTCCAGGCCGGCCGCAACGCTCAACCCATGGAGGAAATACTTGCTCGCGGAGTAGACGGCGAGGCCGGCACTCGCCTTGAGCCCCGACGAGGAGCCGATGTAGATCAGCCGCCCCCAGCCCGCTTTCCGCAGGTGTGGAACCGCGGCTCTCGTCACGTTCAGGGGACCGTGGACGTTGACGGCGAGCGTGGCGTCGACGTCGTCGTCGGAAACCGCTGCCAGCAGTCCCGCCCGCGTGATGCCCACGTTGCTGACCACGACGTGGACGGCACCCCACCTCGCGGCCACGGTGGCCAGCGACTCCGCGACAGCTGCGGCATCGGTGACATCGACCGTCAGCGGCATGCCTTTGCAGGCTGCCGCCGTGTCGCCGGCGCGGGATCCATCGAGATCGGCCACTGCCACCCGCGCGCCCTCGGCGGCGAGCGTGCGGGCGATGGCTGCGCCGATTCCCCGGCCACCCCCCGTCACGAACGCGACCGTGTCCCGCAACTGCAAATCCACGCGCTGCTCCTCACCCGCCGCGACGACCGCCACCGATCAGGCCGGGGCAGCACGATAGCAGACTGCGGAACAGTTCTGCTACCGGCCGTCGCGCGCCCGCTGGCGCACCTCGGCGAGCTCCGCCACCGCGGATTCGAGGCGGCACGGCCGATCGTCGGGGCACTCGCGAGCGGACCTGACGGGCACCTGCTCACGCAGCGCCACGCTCGTCCACCTGACCGGAATCGATCACCCGCGACCCCCGTTGCCGCGCCGGTCGCGATGTCCGACGGAACCACGTGAAAGGAAACGTCCGCCGCACGCTCCCGGCCTGACGCGACAGGAGGCGGGGGGATATACTCGACGCTCTTCGCGGAGCATCGTCTGGCGGTGCTCCACAGGCGACTATCAGGAATGGTGGCATGGGTGACGGTGTCTCGAACACAGCGGCAGTCTTGCGGCGGCGCTCCCTGCTTGCCGCAGCCGTCGGCCTCGCGGCGGTCTCGGTGCGTCCAGGGCGGGCAGGAGCGGCGGATCCGCCGGTGCCCGCGGTCGTCGAGGAGGGCTTCGTGCCGCTGTTCAATGGAACCGACATGACCGGATGGGTGGGCAACGTCACCGGCTACGTGCCCGAGGCCGACGGCAAGCTCGTCTGCTCACCCGGCCGCGGCCAGGGCAACCTCTACACGGCCCGTGAGTACGCCAACTTCGTCCTGCGCTTCGAGTTTCGACTCACCCCGGGAGCCAACAACGGCCTGGGCATCCGAGCTCCACTCGAAGGCGACGCCGCCTACGTCGGGATGGAGCTGCAAATCCTGGACGACGGCGCCGAGGTGTACCGCACCGTGCAGCCGTGGCAGCGGCATGGCTCGATCTACCACGTCGTCGCCGCCAAACCGGGCCACCAGCGGCCCGTCGGCGAATGGAACGAGCAGGAAGTCGTCGCGGACGGCCGCCATGTCACGGTCACGCTCAACGGCACGGTGATCGTCGATGCCGATCTCGACGCCGTCAAGGATCCGGCGATCCTCTCCAAGCATCCCGGCTTGCAGCGGACCAAGGGCCATATCGGCTTCCTCGGCCACGGGTCGCCACTTGCCTTCCGCAAGATCCGCATCAAGGAGCTGCCATGAGAACAAGGGGCATTGGGGTGGGGCGCAGGCAGTTTCTGGGTGCTGCTTCGGCTGGACTGGCGGCCGGCGGCGTCTGGAGCGGGCTGCCTGCCAGGGCAGCCGTCTCGCCGAACGAAAAGCTCGCCATCGCGGCCGTGGGAACGGGCGGCATGGCTGCCGCCGACCTCAAGAACCTCGCGGGCGAGGAGATCGTCGCCATCTGCGACGTCGACGAGAAGACCCTGGCGACGGCGGCGACCCTCTATCCCAGCGCAGAACGGTATCACGACTTCCGGCTGATGCTCGAACTGGAATCGGGGCGCATCGACGCCGTCCTCGTGGCCACTCCCGATCACGTCCACGCTACGGCGACCATGATGGCGCTGAAGATGGGCAAGCACGTCTATTGCGAGAAGCCGCTGACCTGGTCCGTGCAGGAGGCGCGAACCGTCGCGGCGGCGGCGGAGCGGGGGCTCGTGACGCAGATGGGCATCGGGGTCCATGCGACCGACAACTACCGCCGCGTCGTGGAACTGGTTCGCGGCGGCGCTGTCGGGCCGATCCGGGAAGTCGTGGTCTGGTGCAACAAGGCCTGGGGGGGCGACGGCCGCGTCCACCAGCCCGTTCCTCCCCCGGCGACGCTGCACTGGGATCTCTGGCTCGGCCCGGCAGCCGCCCGTGACTACGCCGCCGGCGCCTATCACCCGGGACAGTGGCGCCGGTGGTGGGCCTTCGGCGGCGGCACGCTCGGCGACATGGCGTGCCACCTGGTCGACCTGCCTTTCTGGGCGCTGGAGTTGACGCTGCCGGAGTCGATCGCGGCGGAGGGGCCGCCGCCGGATCCGGAAACGGCCCCGACGGAACTCTCCGTCACGTACCGCTTCCCAGCCCGTGGGCAACTCCCGCCCGTCACGCTTACATGGCACGACGGCACCCGAGCCCCGAAGGAGGTGGCCGGACATCCGGTCCCGGCCATGGGCGTCATGTTCGTGGGGGAGACAGGGAGCCTGTTCGCCGACTACGGCAGCTGGAAACTGCTCCCTGCGGACAAGTTCGCCGGATTCGTCGCTCCGCCGCAGTCGATCCCGAAATCCGTCGGCCACTGGCAGGAGTGGATCGATGCCTGCAAGACGGGCGGACCGACCACCTGCGACTTCGCCTATTCGTCGCGGCTCACGGAGACGGTGCTGCTGGGCAACGTCGCCTACCGCAGCGGCCGCACGATCTCCTGGGATGCCGCCACCGGCAAGCCGGTCGGCTGCCCGGAGGCGGAGCCATTTCTCTCCCGGGAATACCGCAGCGGATGGACCCTGTGATCGGCGTCCCTCAGCGCAGCCGACGGGGCGTGGCGACACGCACGGGCATGCGCCCGCAACTCCCATAGCGTTCCCTTCCCCCCGAGGTACAGGACAGTCATGGCAGCCCCCCAGATTCGGCTGGTCGCCTTCGATCTCGCCGGCACGACGATCGATTTCGGTTCCCGCGCGCCGGCCGGCGTGTTCGTGGAGCTGTTCGCCCGCCACGGCGTGACGGTGTCCGAGGCCGAGGCCCGGGGGCCGATGGGCACCGCGAAGCGCGACCACATCGCCGCGCTGGCGGCGCTCCCGCGGGTCGCGGAGGAATGGCGGAACGCGCACGGTGGCCGCTCGGCCGGCATGGCCGAGATCGATGAGCTCTACGCCGAGTTCATCCCGCTGCAGCTCGAGTCGTTGCCTGCCTTCGGCGACCTGGTTCCGGGGACGGCGGAGGCTGTCCAGGCCCTGCGAGCCGCGGGCATTTGCGTGGCGGCGACCACCGGCTACGACACGGCGATGACGAAGGTCGTGCTCGAGGCCGCTGGCCGCCAGGGATTCGTGCCGGATGCGGCGATCTGCGCCAGCGACGTCGCCGCCGGACGCCCCGCGCCGTGGATGCTCTTTCGAGCCATGGAGGCGACGAACGTCTGGCCACCGGCGGCCGTGGTCGCGGTTGGAGACACGATCGCCGACGTCCAGGCGGGCCGCAATGCGGGGGTGTGGTCGGTCGGGGTGACGGCGACGGGGAACATGCTCGGTCTCTCGCTGCAGGCACACGACGCCCTCGCTCCCGCCGAGCGGGCGGCACGCCTCGCCGCCGCGCGGGAGGCGATGCTTGCGGCGGGGGCGCACGCGGTTGTGGAGAGCGTGGCGGATGTGCCCCGCCTGGTGTCGACCCTCACGGGAACCCCCTGAGCGAGCCGGCGACGCCGGCGCTTCCGGATCTGCCGGATTTCCGGGACAGCCGGCAGGCCCGGTTGGATGGCGCACGACCGGCCTCCGGAAGAGGCTCGCAAGGCTATTATTGAGGTGTGCTGCGGCCCCGACCCTGTTCAGCTTCGCCCTCGGCCGAGTAGATGCCATGAGTCGATTCCGGTGTCGCGCCTCGTTCGGGATCGCGTTCCTCACGGTTGGCATCGCGACCGCGACGGCCGCCCCGGACTTCCAGCACGACGTGCGGCCGATCCTCGCGGAGCATTGCGGCCACTGCCACGGCCCGGATGAGGCGGGGCGTCAGGGGGGACTGCGCCTCGACGACCGGATCGCGGCGCTTGCCGGCGGTGATTCGGGCAGCCCGGCGATCGTGCCGCAGGATCCTGGGCGGAGTGAACTGATCAGGCGCGTCACCTCGACCGCCGAGGACGTCGTCATGCCGCCGCCCGACGCGAAGAAACCGCTCGCGCCGGAACAGATCCGGACGCTGGAGGCCTGGATCGCCGCCGGGGCCGAGTATTCGACCCACTGGGCGTTCGTGCCTCCCCGCGCCGCGTCTCCACCGGGCGACGCCCCCCAGCCGATCGACGCGTTCGTGCGAAATCGCCTCTGCGGCAGCGGACTCGAGCCTGCGCCGCCGGCCGATGCGGCCACGCTCTGCCGACGAATCCATCTCGACCTCGTCGGGCTGCCCCCGTCGCCCGACGACCTCGCCAGATTCACCAGCGACGGCTACGAGAAGACGGTCGACCGTCTTCTCGCCAGTGAAGCATACGGCGAGCACTGGGCGCGGCACTGGCTCGATCTGGCCCGCTATTCTGATACCAACGGCTACGAGAAGGACCTGAAGCGGGAGATGTGGGTCTGGCGCGATTGGGTGATCGCGGCGCTCAATCGCGACCTTCCCTATGACGCGTTCGTGATCCAACAGATCGCCGGCGACCTGCTGCCGTCCCCGACGCAGGACCAGATCATCGCCACCGGCTTTCTCCGCAACAGCATGCTCAACGAGGAAGGAGCGATCATTCCCGAGGAGTTTCGGATGGTCGAGATGTTCGACCGCATGGACTGCCTCGGTAGGGCGGTGCTCGGGATCTCGACCCAGTGCGCGCAGTGCCACTCCCACAAGTTCGATCCGCTCAGCCAGGACGAGTACTACGGGATGTTCGCGTTTCTCAACAACTCATACGAGGCCAAGTCGTTCGTCTACGAGCCTGCTCAACTGGATGAACTGGAGGACATTCGGCGTGCCGTGGCGGCGGCGGAATCGCGGACTCGCGAACTCCGGCCCGGGTGGGAGGGGGAACTCGCGACCTGGGAACGTGGCGTCGTCGCAACGCTTCCGTCGTGGACACCGGTCGTGATGGACGAAATGCACAGCGCCGGCCTGCTGACGCATCCCGCCCACGTCGAGAATGCGGCGATCCTGATGCTCGGCCATCGCGATCAGTCGATGGTCTTCGAGTCCGTCCCCGATCTCCGCAGGGCGACCGGGATCCAGGTCGAGGCCCTGCCCCACGGCGATCTCACCATGGGCGGCCCGGGCCGCGATGGCTCCTGGGCGTTGTCGGATCTGAAGGTCGAGGTGCGCCGACCCGGGAGCGACACCTGGGAGGCCTTGAAACTCGTGCATGCCAGTGCCGACTTCGAAAGCCCCGAGCACACCGCACCGAAGCCGAACGCGAAAGACGGGCGTCTCACCCTGGGGCCGGTCGCGGCACTGATCGACGACTCGGGCGACACCGCCTGGGAGGCCGATCGTGGTGAACTGCTCCGTCACCAACCGGCAGCGGCCGTGGTGCAGTTCGAGGCGCCACTCGACCTGCCGACGGGCACGAGGCTGCGGGTGTCGCTCCAGAACCTCAACCTTCGGCCCGACTTCAATCACGAGGACACCGCGGTACTCGGCTGCTGCCGGATCAGTCTGACGACGGCCCCCGCACCCGTGGCACCGGCTGTCGATCATGCGGCGGTGCTCGCCATGCGCACCTCACCCTCCGAGCGCACTGCGGCCGACAAGGCGGCGCTGTTCACGGCCTGGCGACGCACGGTCCCGGAACTCGCGTCGGTGAATGCCGAACTCGCGGCGCTCTGGGGCCGCGTGCCCCGCCACCTCACCACGGTCATGCATCTGGCCGAACGGCCGCCGGAGGTGCGTCGGGGGACACGGTTCCTCGATCGGGGTGGCTGGGATCAGCCGCGGCACGAGGTGACGCCCCACGTCCCGGCGGTGCTGCACGCGTTTCCGGCCGATGCGCCGCTGAATCGGCTCGGCTTTGCCCGCTGGCTCGTGGCCCGCGACTCGCCCCTGGCCGCCCGGGTGGCGGTCAATCGAGCCTGGCAGGCACTGTTCGGAGCCGGACTCGTGGAAACCCCCGACGACTTCGGGACGCGCGCACCGCTGCCCGAGCACCGCGACGTGCTCGATTGGCTGGCCGTCGACTTCATGCACGGCGGCTGGAGCCAGAAACGACTGGTCCGCACGATCGTCATGAGTGACACCTATCGGCAATCCTCGCGGGTTTCCGCGGAGGCGCTGGCCCGCGACCCACGCAACCGGCTCCTGGCCCGCGGCCCGCGTTGCCGCGTCGAGGCCGAGGTGGTCCGTGATGGAATGCTGTCGGCAGCGGGCCTGCTCACCAACCGCCTCGGTGGTCCCGGCGTGATTCCCCCCGTGCCGCAGAACGTGCTCGACTACAACTTCTTCTACCCGGACTATTGGCGACCGGCGACCGATGCCGATCGCTACCGTCGCGGCGTGTATCTGTTCCGCAAGCGGTCGATGCCCGACCCTGTGCTCACCAGCTTCGACGCCCCGAACGGGGATCTGTCCTGTGCCCGCCGCCCGATTTCGAACACGCCGCTGGCCGCGTTGACTTCGTGGAACGAACCCGTGTTCGTCGAGGCCGCCAGGGCGTTGGCGATCCGCCTGCTCCGCGAAGCCGCGCCCGACGACGCCAGCCGCGGACGGCTCGGCTTCGTGCTCTGCACGTCACGCGAGCCCACGGCGGCCGAGGCCGCCGTTCTCGCGGAGTACGTGCGGCTGCAGCGACAGCGACTCGCGGATGGCTGGCTGAGCACGCAGGTCGTTTTCTCGGGGGGCGCAGAAGCGTTGCCCCCGCTACCGCCCGGCGTCACCCCCCAGGACGCCGCCGCATGGGTGCTCGCCTCCCGCGTGCTGCTGAACCTCGACGAGACTCTCACCAAGAACTGAGGCCCCGAGATGCCGCTGCCAGTGTCCCTCTCCGTCGTGCAGTCCGCCCGCGCCCAGGCGCTGTCGCGCCGCTGGTTCTTCGGCGGCTGCGGCCTGGGGCTGGCGGGCATTGCCGCCCGCTCGCTGCTCGCCGAGGAGCGGCTCGCGCCGGATCCGCTTGCCTCCCGACGCCCGCATTTCGCCCCACGGGCACGGCGGGTGGTCTATATGTTCCAGGCGGGGGCGCCGAGCCAGCTCGAACTCTTCGATCCCAAGCCGGAGCTCGCCAAACGCGACGGCACGCTGCCGCCTCCGGACCTCCTCGCCGGCTACCGCGCCGCCTTCATCAATCCCAACTCGGCCCTGCTCGGCCCGAAGTACTCGTTTCGCCGATTCGGCGAGTCCTCCATGGAGCTGAGCGAGCTCCTGCCTGCACTCGGCGGGGTCGCCGACGACATCTGCCTGATCCGCTCGCTCCGGACCGATGCCGTCAACCACGCCCCGGCCCAGATCATGATGAACACCGGTTCGCAGCAGTTCGGCCGGCCGAGCTTCGGTGCCTGGACTCTCTATGGCCTGGGCAGCGAGACCCGGGACCTGCCGGGATTCGTCGTGCTGACGAGTGCCAAGGGGACCAGTGGCGGCGCCAGCAACTATGGAGCCGGATTCCTGCCGACGGCCTACGGAGGCGTTCCGCTCCGCTCGGGGGGCGATCCTCTGCTCTACCTGTCGAACCCCAAGGGCATCGACGCCCAGGCGCAGCGTTCCTCGCTGGACACGGTCAACCAGCTCAACCGGCTGGCGCTCGATGCGGTGGGGGATCCGGAGATCGCCGCGCGGATTCACTCCTATGAGATGGCCTATCGACTGCAGACGAGTGCACCCGAGTTGCTCGACCTGAGCAGCGAGCCGCGACACGTGCTGTCTCGATACGGCATCGACGATCCCAATCGGCCCGGTTACGCCCGCAACTGCCTGCTCGCCCGCCGACTGCTCGAGCGCGGTGTTCGATTCGTCCAACTCTTCCACGAGGCGTGGGACCAGCACCACAACCTCGCCAAGGACGTGAAGAAGAACAGCGGCGAGACCGATCGGGCTTCGGCTGCTCTCGTGGCCGACCTGAAGGAGCGGGGCCTGCTCGATGACACGCTCGTGGTGTGGGGGGGCGAGTTCGGGCGGACCCCGATGGTCCAGGGAGGGAAGGATGGCCGCGACCACCACAACCGGGCGTTTTCCGTCTGGCTCGCCGGCGGGGGCGTCCGGGCAGGGCACGTCCATGGTGCCACCGATGACTTCGGCTTCAACGTGGTCGCCGACCCCGTTCACGTGCACGACCTCAATGCCACTCTCCTTCATCTGCTCGGCTTCGATCACACCAAGCTCACCCATCGCGTCCAGGGTCGGGACTACCGGCTCACGGACGTGCACGGCACCGTGGTGCGTGGCATCCTCGCCTGACGCCCCCCTCGGATGCTCTCCCGGCGCCCACGTGCGCGGCCCGACGAACACCGGACCATGATCTTGGGCCCGCGGTGCAAGCGCGGTAGAGTCCGGCTTTCAGCAGGAGGATCCCAGTGACCACCAGCGATGGAGCAGACGCTGCGCGATCCGGCGAGCGCATCCCGGGAATCACCCGGCGGGCGGCACTCCGTCGGCTTGCAGGCCCGGCCGCGGCGGCGGCCTTTCCCGCGATCGTGCCCTCCCGGGCGCTGGGACTCGACGGCGCCGTGCCGCCGAGCGAACGGATCACGCTCGGCGTGATCGGGATCGGCCCGCGGTGCACCTACGTCCTCACGCCGGTACTCGCCTTCGCCGACGTCCACTGCTTGGCGATCGCCGACGTGCAGTCCACGCGGCGCGCCAGCGGCAAGGCGCTCGTTGACGGACAGGCGGGCGGAGGCGACTGTGCCGTCTACCGCGACTTTCGCGAACTGCTGGATCGGCCCGACATCGATGCCGTCCTGATCGCAACCGGCGACCGCTGGCATGCGCCAGCCGCGATCCTTGCCGCCGAAGCGGGCAAGGACGTCTATTGCGAGAAGCCCTGCGGCATCACGATGCGCGACTGCCAGGAGGTCGCCGAGACCTTCCGCCGCACGGGAAGGATCTTTCAGGCCGGCACGCAGCGGCGCAGCGTCCCGCTGGTGCAGTACGCCGTGCGACTCGCCCGCGAGGGTGCTCTCGGCACACTCCATACCCTGCGGGCGTCGGTCTACGAGCCCAGGTTGGAAAACGCCTGGCTGGCGGCGGAGCCCACCCCGCCACAGGAGACATGTGACTGGAACCTCTGGCTCGGTCCCGCGCCGTGGCGGCCATACAACGCTCAGTACGTCGCCGGCAAGTGGCGGGGCCAGTTCGACTTCGATTCCGGTGCAAAGCTGCTCGACTGGGGCGCCCATACGCTCGACCTCTGCCAGTGGGCCAACGACGCCGACGGCACGCTGCCGCTCGAATACGAGCCCGGGCCGACCGGGATCACGTGCCGGTACGCCAACGGGGTCACGGCCGTGCTGCAGTACGTCAAGAACCCGTTCGGCGATCGCGGCCCGGACTGGAACACGGCGCTCGGCACCTGCCCCGTCCGATTCGAGGGCAGCGCCGGATCGGTCGAGGTCGGCGACAAGGGCATCGAGGTCAAGCCGGAGGGCCTGCGAAACGACGTGCCGGACCGGACGAAGCCGATGCACGGCATCGACGCATCGCTCCACGCCCGTAACTTCTTCGACTCCGTGCGATCGAGAAAGGCGCCGATCTGCAGTGCCGACGTCATGCGGCAGTCGCACGTGGCGTGCCACGCGGCGGCCATCGCCTGGATCCTTGGCCGCACCGTGGTGATCGACCCGGCCACCGAGACCTTCGTGAACGACGACGAGGCCAATCGCCTGCGAACCAGGCCGGCCCGCGACTGGCAGGCCTGACGTCGTCGCCCGGCCCACCACGGACAGGGGGCCTATTCGTCGTATTGCTTGATCACGGGCCAATCATCGGTTCGGAACGTGGATGCCGGAACGCCGTCCTTGTTCCAGAGATTGACCACCGGGTAGTTCGCCCAGCCGTAGCGGACCGACTTCGGATTCGGCACCGAGTCGCACGTCACGACGACTTTGGAGCCGTCGACATTGGCTTTTGCCGGATGAAACTTCCGATCGTCGCCCGCGACCGTAAAGCCCTTCAGTTCACCATCCCGGGCTTCGAGTCCGGAGCCGACGTTTCGAAACGACACGACCGCCCTGCCGCCGTGGAAGGCCACCGCGTCGAACTCGGGACCGGCCGGTTCGATTTTTTCGCCATACGCCCAGGCTCGCGCTGCCCGGGCGAGCCGCTCGCCGACCGGCACCTTCCGTGGGGGATGGATGTCTTTCTCGTCGCCGACGTCGGTGATCGACACCGTGTCGACGGCAGGCACGTTGGCCGCCACCCATTGCATGGATTCACGGACCACCGCCCATTCCTGATCGACCGGCTCCGCGATGATCTTCGTGTACGGCGCCAGTTCCACGATGAAGAACGGAAAGTCTCCCTGCCTGAAGGTATCCCGCCAACTCTTCACGACGTTGGCCAGCACATGCCGGTAGTGGTGCGGCCGATCGGCGTTCGACTCCCCCTGATACCAGATGGCTCCCTTGACGCCGAAGGGCGCCAGGGGCGCGATCATGGCGTTGTAGAGGTCGTTCCGGCCCTGCGGCGTCTTCATGCCGGCGAGTTCGGGGGAGCCTTCAAAGGACTGCTTGCTCATCCATCGCTCGGCCGTCGTGCCCCCCACGTTGCTGCTGATGAGGCCCACCGGGACCCCGATCGCGGTCTGGAGAGCGCGGCCGAAGTAGTAGCCGACCGCCGAGAAGGTCCGCACCGTGTCCGGCTTCGCCTCGGCCCACGCCCCTGACACGTCGCTCCGCTGCTCGGGCGAGCCGGCGCGCGCGACGGTGAACAGCCGAATCCGGGGGTTCTCGGCCGTCTCGAGCGCCTCCTTGGCGCCGGCGCACTGGTGAATCTCCCATTGCATGTTCGACTGCCCGCCGCATAGCCAGACGTCCCCGACGACCACGTTGACCCGCTTCACCATCTGCTCGCCCTGCGTGACGACGAGATCCCTACCCTCGGCACTCGCGGCCAGCGGGGCCAACTCTACCCGCCAGGCCCGTGGCTTGTTTTCCAAGACGGCATCACAGGTGGCGCAGTGCTCCGCCACCGGGGTCGCCGCGACCGACTGCCCGGCGAAGCTGACGGTCACAGGACCACCACCGTCGGTGGTGCCCCAGATGGCGACCTTGCGGTCCCGCTGCAGAATCCCGTTGTCGGTGAACAAACCGTGAAGCTTCAGATCGGCACGCGCCGTGAGCGCGGGAAGAAGGGTGGCCAGCAGCGTGGCTGCGGAACATCCGCGGTTGAGCATCTCAGGACTCCGGAGGGAACAGATGGATCGACGTGGGAGGAAAAATAAAGGCTCATCCGGGATTTTTGTGGGTCAACTGGTGAGGCCGGGGTAGCCCGTGCCATCTCGCCGGACGCTGTCGAGTAGGCCCGGGGGCTTTCGCCCCCGGGCCTCTCTCAGAACCGGACTTGTGGGTCACACATCCGGCTCTTTGGGTTCCGGTCTCAGCGGACGGACAATGCTGTCCGGCCAG
>Ga0194133_10003270_pt1 | contig 23311 bp, 22 predicted proteins | sample TA2KigOf40mmetaG_FD_155448 | JGI IMG/M metagenome (GOLD analysis project Ga0194133, IMG submission 155448) | Freshwater microbial communities from Lake Tanganyika, Tanzania - TA2015055 Kigoma Offshore 40m | ecosystem: Environmental > Aquatic > Freshwater > Lake | place: Tanzania: Lake...
CGGGTCTTGCCAAGGGTCGAGAAACGAGGTGAGCCGACGCAGTCGATAAGGCGATGAGACGGCGAGCGTCGCCAACAAGCCGGCACCCACCACCGCGAGCGCCAGCACATCACGCAAACGCGCGCCGGCGATGAAGAGCACGCCAAAGGCGGTGGCCGCCAGTACGGTCGCCGCGCCGAAGTCCGGCTCCAGCAGCAGCAGACCAAAGAAAATACCGACTACACCGAGTGGCTTGGCGAGACCCATGAAGGAGCTGCGCAGCTCCGCCTCCCGGCGCACGGCATAGCTGGCAATGAACACGAGGACCATCACGCGCGCGGCCTCGGAAGCCTGAAAGTTGAAACCGGCCAGACGAATCCAGCGCCGGCTGCCGTTGACGACGTGGCCAACGCCCGGAATCAACACGGCAATCAACAACAGCAACGCGCCAGCCAGCAGCAAAGGTGCAAAGCGCTCCAACCACTCAGTGCGCACGGCGAGCGCGCAGCAGGCTGCAACGCTGCCGACCAGCACCAGCACGAACTGGCGCTCTAGATAGATGAACGGGTCGCCGGATTCTTTGGTACCGATCGACATCGAGGCCGAGGCCACGACGATCAAGCCGAGCAGCACGATGCTCGAGACCAACAGCAACATCACGGTATCGATATGGATGGTGGTCGGTCGGCCACCACCACGCGCTGGCAGCGTGAAAGAACTCATGCGGGCAACCTCCCCACGGCGGCGGCGAAGCGCTCACCGCGTTCGGCATAATCACGAAACATGTCGAGACTCGCGCACGCCGGCGACAGCAGGACGATCTCGCCGGGCTTGGCGTGCATGGCCGCCGCCTCGACCGCCGCCTCGAGCGAGTCGCAGTGCTGCCACTCGCAGCTGCCCTCGAGTGCCGCTGCCAACTGCGCCGCATCACGACCGATCAGCAGCGCGCGTCGGACTCGACCCTGCAAGGCCGCGGCAAGCGGCGCGAAATCCTGGCCTTTGCCATCGCCACCCGCGATCAGCAGCACGTTTGCCGGCAGACCGCGCACTGCGGCCGCCGTCGCACCGACATTGGTGCCCTTGGAATCATTGATATAGCGCACGCCGCGCTTCTCGCCCACCCACTGCGAACGATGGGCGAGCCCGGTGAATTCGCGTAATTCTTCGAGCATCGGCGGCAAGGGCAAGCCGCTCGCCTCGCCGAGCGCGAGGGCGGCCAGCGCATTGGCGGCGTTATGCAAACCGGCGATCCGCATCGCCGACACGGCGAGCACCGGAGTGCCACGAATAGCGAGCCAGCGCTCGCCCTGATGCGCGATCAAAGAATAAGCGGCGCCGCTAGCCCCGGCGACCGAGAAGCCGACCACACGCTGCGGTCCCGGCACCGACGGGTCGCTGCTGACGACCACCTCAGGCATGGCGCGAGTCCAGGAATCGTCGTAATTGACGACCGCCGTTGCGCAGTGACGGAAGATACGCGCCTTGGCGGCGCAGTAGGCCTGCATGCTGCCGTGCCGATCGAGATGATCGGCCGTGAGATTGAGTGCGGCGCCCGCGAGCAGCCGCAGCGACGCAGTGCTCTCGAGCTGAAAGCTCGACAGTTCGATCACGTAGAGTTCGGGCGCAGGCTGCGCGAGCAACTCGAGCACCGGCGTACCGAGATTGCCGCCGACAGCGACCCGACGACCAGTGCGGGCCGCCATGCGACCCACCAGCGTCGTCACCGTGCTCTTGCCGTTGGTCCCGGTGATGCCGACCACCGGCGCCGCGGCTTCGCGAGCGAAGAGCTCGACGTCGCCGACGACTTCGATACCGCGCTCCCGTGCCGCGCACATCAGCGGTTCATCGAGCGCGACGCCGGGCGAGGCCACCACGAGAGCAACACCTTCGAGCAAACTGACATCGAAACGACCGTAGGCGGCGCGGGCTCCGGGCTGCAGGGCACTCACTGCCGACTGCCCGGGTGGTGACTCGCGACTGTCGGTAACCGCCAGATCCCAGCCCCGCGCGGACAAGTGACGCGCCGCCGACAAACCGGATTTGCCGAGCCCGACGATGAGTGCACGCGGTGCGGATGCCGTGATCGTCATCGCAGTTTGAGGGTCGCAAGACCCGCGAGCACGAGAAAGAACGTGATGATCCAGAACCGCACGATCACTTTGGGCTCAGCCCAGCCTTTCAACTCGAAGTGATGGTGGATGGGCGCCATGCGGAAGATGCGCTTGCCAGTCAGCTTGAAAGAGGCCACTTGCAAAATCACCGAGGCCGTCTCGAGCACGAAGATGCCGCCCATCACCAGCACCACGAGCTCCTGACGCACGATCACCGCGATCGTGCCGAGCGCGGCACCGATCGACAACGCGCCGATATCGCCCATGAAGACTTGCGCGGGATAAGTATTGAACCAAAGAAATCCAAGACCGGCACCGACCAGCGCCGCACAGAAAATCAGCAGCTCACCCGCATGTGGCACCGCAGGAATGCCGAGATAGCCGGCAAACACGGCATTACCCGCCGCGTAGGCGAACACACCAAGCGCCGCAGCCACCATGACCGCCGGCATGATCGCGAGGCCATCGAGGCCGTCGGTGAGATTCACGGCGTTGCTCATGCCGACGATCATCAAGTAGGTCAGAAGGACGAAACCGAAGAGGCCGAGCGGCAAAGCGAAATTTTTGACGAAGGGCAAAAAGAGCGTGGTATCCACCGGCGTCCTCGCGGTGTACCAAAGCGCCAGTGCCGCAGCGAGGCCGCCGATCGACTGCCAAAAATATTTGTAAAGAGCAATCAGACCCTTGGGGTTTTTCTTGATGAGCTTCAGATAGTCGTCCCAGAAGCCGACCATGCCGAACAGCACAGTAACGCCGAGCACGATCCACACGAAACGATTGCCGAGATCCGCCCAGAGCAGCGTCGACACGGCGATGGCGACGATGATCAGCAGACCACCCATGGTGGGCGTACCGACTTTTTTCTGGTGCGCAGCGGGGATGTAGTCACGAACCACCTGACCGATTTGATCGCGCGTGAGCTTGGCGATCATCCACGGCCCGATTGCCAAAGAAATAGCGAGCGCGGTCACCGCGGCGAGGATGGCGCGAAAAGTCAGGTAGGAAAAAACGTTGAATAGCGAAGCCGTTTCGGCCAGGCGTTGCGACAGCCACAGCAGCATCAGTGCACCCCCTCTGCAGCAGGCTCGTGGACGTCGGCGCGAGCTGTACTCTGCTCGAGAGCCGCCACCACGCGTTCCAGCCGATTCATGCGCGAACCCTTGATGAGCACACGGGTGTCGCTCGCGAGTTCGCGCTCGACGGCCGCAGTCAAATCCGCCACGTCGGCATGCCAACTCGCGCCGGCGCCAAAAGTCTCCACGGCGTGGCGGCTCGCTTCGCCTAGCGCGAATAGCCGCGCGACCCCGTGATCGCGCGCGTAACGACCTGCCTCGAGATGGGCCTCGCGCGCAAACGTGCCGAGCTCGGCCATCTCGCCGAGCACCAGCAAGCGGCGTCCGCCGAGCGACTCGAGTACATCGATGGCCGCCTCCAGCGAACTCGGATTGGCGTTGTAAGAATCGTCGATGAGCCACGCGCCCGCGCGCGCCGCGCGCAACTGCAAACGGCCGGTGACCGGTCGCATGCGCGCAAGACCACTCGCGATATCGGTCAGCGTCGCGCCTGCCGCGCTCGCGGCCGCGGCGGCTCCCAGCGCATTGAGAACATTGTGCTTGCCGGCGAGCTGCAGCTCGATCGCCGCTTCGCCGTGGGGCGTCATCAGCGTGAAGCGCGTCAAAAAGCCGCAGGCCGTGGTTTCGGTATGAATATCGCGCGCGGTGAAATCCGCCTTGGCACCCAAGTCGAAAGTGACGATACGCGCCACGGTCATGTCGCGCCACAACGGCGCAAAACTGTCATCGGCATTGAGAATCGCCGTGCCATCACGAGCGAGCGCGGCGAACAACTCACCCTCGGCCCGCGCCGCACCTTCCAGCGAGCCGAAACCTTCGAGGTGCTCGGCGCCCGCATTGGTGACGATACCGATCGACGGCGCGGCGAACGCAGCCAGTTGCGTCACATCGCCGGCATGATTGGCGCCCATCTCGATCACCGCGTGCCGATGCTCGGGCGTCAGCCGCAACAGCGTCAATGGCACGCCGATGTGATTGTTGAGATTGCCAGCCGTTGCCAGCGTCGATCCGCGGACCGCGAGAATCGTCGCAATCATTTCTTTGCTCGTGGTTTTGCCGTTGCTGCCGGCGACCGCCACCAATGGGAGCGTCAGTCGTTCGCGCCAGGCTTGCGCCGCGCGCTGCAACGCGGACAGCGCATCAGCGACCAAAATCACGGGAAATCCCGGTGGACCTTCACGTTCGGCGAGCGCGCCCGCAGCGCCGCGGGCCGCTGCCTCCGCAAGATAAGTGTTGCCATCGAAGTTCGGGCCACGCAGCGCGACGAAGAGTTCGCCAGCGGCAAGCTTGCGCGTGTCGGTGTTGACGGCGACGAACTCGCGGTCCGCACCGCAGAGACGACCTCCGCAATCGACAGCGATGTCCTGCAGCCGCCGCATCAGTGCGTCACCGCCGACGGCGCGGCAGCAGGCCGATAAATACTTTGAATGAGCTCGCGGTCGCTGAAGCGACGACGTTCGGCGCCAACGATCTGGTAATCCTCGTGACCTTTGCCGGCCACCAGCACGACATCGCCCGCCGCCGCCTGCTCGAGCGCATGGCGGATCGCACTGCCCCGATCATGGATCACCGTCGCCCGCTGACCTTGCGGCAAGCCGGCCAGAATGTCGCCGACGATACCGGCCGCGGGTTCGCTGCGCGGATTGTCGTCAGTAATGACGATGTCATCGGCCATCGCGGCCGACACGCTCGCCATCAGCGGTCGCTTGCCGGCATCACGATCACCACCGCAGCCGAAGACGACGTGCAGACGACCCGCGCAATGCGCGCGTGCTGCGCGCAAGGCTTTGGCGAGCGCATCCGGCGTATGGGCGTAATCGACGATGGCGAGCGCGCGCCCCGGTGCGACGATCGCCTCCATGCGGCCGGGCGGTGCACTGATACTGGCGAGCGCGGCGAGCGCAGCGGGCACGTCAACACCCAAAGAATCCAGAATCCCGAGCGCAACCAGCACATTGTCGACATTGAACTCGCCGATCAGCGGCAACGTCACCTCGTGACGCGACAGCGTACCCTCGCCGAGGCGCGCCTCGAGCGTGAACCCCAGTCCCGTGGGTTGACTGCGCACCTCAGCGGCAGTGAACGAGCGCGTCGCGCCGTCGAGCGCTCGACATTCATCGATGACCGCCAAGCCCGCAGCCGTGCGTGCGGTAAGCACCAGTGGCAGCGAAGCCATGTGTCGCCGCGCCAGCGTGGCACCAAAGGCATCATCGACGTTGATGACACCACAACCGAGATGCGGCATGTCGAACAATCGCGCCTTGGCGGCACCATAGGCTTCCATGGTGCCGTGATAATCCAGATGATCGCGAGTCAAGTTGGTGAAGGCCGCCACGCGGAAATTCACTGCGGCGACTCGATGCTGATCGAGCGCGTGCGACGACACCTCCATCGCCACGCACTGCGCGCCAGCGGCCTGCATGGCAGCGAGTTGCCGCTGCACGCTGACCGCGTCCGCCGTCGTGTACTCGCCTGGAATGACGGCCTCGGGTACGCGACCGACGCCTAGCGTACCCATGTACGCGGCCGGTAACCGACAGCGACTCAAGGCCTGCGCCACGAGCCAGGCGGTCGTCGTCTTGCCATTGGTGCCGGTGATCCCGGTCACGGCGAGCTTCGCCGAGGGTCGACCAAAGAATCGGCTGGCAATCTCGCTGGCGTGCTGCGTCAAATCTTTGATCGGCAGAGCGGTGACACCATCTGGCACGGTGGGCGCGGCGATACCCGGCGCCGGCTCCCAAAGCACGGCGCGTGCGCCGCGCGCGAGTGCCTGCGGCAGCGTCGCAAGACCATGGGTGCGACGCCCTGCGCAGGCCAGAAACAAACCGCCCGCCGCCACGGTGCGACTGTCGAGACTGATGTCGTCTATGACGAGGTCACTCGCGGCATCGTCGACGAATCCCGCGCGCAATTCACCGAGCCGGCGCGCCCCCAAGGCGCCCATCAGCGCAACGCTCCGTTCGCGGTACGGGACGCGGCCGCTGCGGTCGCAATATTTTGCGGCAAATCGGCCGGCATCGATTCGGTCTCGGGGAGCGCATCAAAAGATTGGTCGACGGGCGTATCGGGCGCCACCGCCAGCAGTCGCAGTGCACCACCGACCACCGACGAGAACGTCGGCGCCGCCACATCGCCACCGTAATAAAGACCCGCCGAGGGTTCGTCGATGACCACCACCGTGGCCAGACGCGGATTACTGGCCGGCGCGAGCCCAGCGAACACCGCGAGATATCGATTGGTGGAATAGCCACCCGCACTGGCCTTCCAGGCCGTGCCGGTTTTGCCGGCCACGCTGTAGCCCGGAATCGCCGCGCGTTTGCCGGTGCCCACATCCGACACCACCGACTGCAGCATGCGGATCACATCGCGACTCACCTGCTCCGGCAGTACGCGCTCGCCCTCGACGGCGTGATCGATACGCGTGAACGACACCGGTCGCTGCATGCCATAGGCACCGAGCGTGGCGTACGCATGCGCCAGCTGCAGCGGCGTCGCCGACAGACCGTAGCCGTAGGACACCGTGGCCGTAGTGATCGGCCGCCAGTGCGAGTACTGCGTGAGCAAGCCCGCCGATTCGCCTGGATAACCGCTCGTGGTCACCCGTCCGAACCCGACTTTTGACAGCGTGTCGTGCAAAGTTTCGGGGCCGAGCGTCAGCGCAATCCGCGTCATCGCGACGTTCGAACTTTTGGCGAGTGCCGTAGCCAGATCGATGGCGCCGAGGTTGTGCTTGTCCTCGATCATCTTGATGCCAACTTTGACCATCCCCGGGTTGGTATCGATGATGCTGTCGGTACGGAACTTGCCGGAAGCGAGCGCAGCCGCTACCACTAAAGGTTTGATGGTCGAGCCCGGCTCGACGAGATCAGTGACCGCACGATTTTTGTAACCCGCCGGCTTCAACTGCGCGCGATCGTTGGGATTGAACGTCGGCTGATTGACCATCGCCAACACTTCGCCGGTCGTGACATCGATCACCACCACTGACCCTGCACGCGCGCGATGCAGCTGCATCGCCGCTTTCAATTCGCGATAGGCGAGGTACTGAATGCGCATGTCGATCGACAGCTGCATGTTGCGACCGGCGCGCATCGGCTTGATGCTCTCGACCGTCTGCACGGTACGTCCGAGATTGTCCTGAATCACGCGCTTGGCGCCGTTGTCGCCGGCGAGCCAATGATCGAATGCGAGCTCGAGTCCTTCCTGCCCCGCATCGTCCACGTCGGTGAATCCGATCACGTGACCGGTCACCTCGGCAGCCGGATAGTAACGACGATATTCGCGCGTCAGATGCACGCCCGGGATGTCGAGCGCGCGCACCTTGGCGGCATCGGCGGGCTGCAGATGGCGCGCAACGTACAAAAATTTCCGCTCCAGTTTGGTGGTGACGAAGCGGGCCAGTTCGTCGGGCTCACGATTGATCGCGCGCGCGAGATTGGGAATCTGCTCATTGGCGAGCGTGAGCTCTTTCGGATTCACCCACACCGAATCGACCGGTGTGCTGACGGCGAGCGGCTCGCCGGAACGATCGCTGACGCTACCGCGATGCGCGACGATGCTCGCCACCCGAGTGAAGCGCTCATCACCCTGCCCGCGCAGAAACTCGCTCTCCACAAACTGCAGAGTCGAGGCTTTCCAAATGAGCAGGCCAGCGCCGATACCCACCAGCACCGCGACCGTCGCCAGCCGCATCCCGAACGAAGCGTTCGGCGTATCCGGCTTGCGCGTCAGACCGCTGCGCGACTGCCGAGCGCCGCCGCGCTGGCCGGCAGCAGGCTTGCTCGCTGTGCGTTTGCCGAAGGGCCAGCGAATCATGGCGCGACGACCTCGATCTGCTTCGGCGGCGGCGTGCGCATGCCGAGATTGGTGGCCGCCACGTTCTCGACGAAGGCGTGCGTCGACCACGCGCTCTGTTCGAGTTGCAGCTGACCCCACTCTATTTCGAGTTGATCACGCTCGCGGTTCACCCGCTCGAGCTCGACGAACAGCTCGCGCGCCCGATGCTTGACGAAAATGGCGCCCGCCGCTGATGCCAGCACCGCCAACCAAAGAATTGGGATCAGCATCGCGAGAGCACGTTGCGAAGGCAGCTTCATGACAGGCCTCGCACTGCAACTGGCGCCGCCGCCAACTTCTCGGCACAACGCAGCACGGCGCTGCGCGCACGCGGATTGCGCGCGAGTTCGGCCTCGCCAGCACGCCGCTTGCGCCCCACTTCGCGCATCACCGGTTGCGCCTGCGGCGGAATCACCGGCAAACCTGCGAACACCGGATCAACGCTGCTGTTGACGCGGATGAATTGTTTGACGATGCGATCTTCGAGCGAGTGAAAGCTGATCACGGCCAAACGACCACCCACGGCCAGCACCGCGAACGCCGCCTCGAGCGCCGTCCGCAGCTGCCCGAGTTCGTCGTTCACGTGCATGCGGATCGCCTGAAAGCTGCGCGTCGCCGGATGCTTGCCATCGCGAGTGCGTACCGCGCGCTGCACGATCGCTGCGAGCGCTGCGGTGCGGGTGATCGGCGTCTCGCTGCGCGCGGCGACAATCGCCGCGGCGATGCGTCGCGCAAAGCGCTCTTCGCCGAGCTCGTAAATCACGTCGGCAATCTCCCGCTCGGTCGCTCGGGCCAACCAACCGGCTGCCGACTCGCCACGGCTCGGGTCCATGCGCATGTCGAGCGGACCATCCTGCGAAAAACTGAAACCGCGCTCGGCCTCGTCGAGCTGCGGCGAGGACACGCCGAGATCGAGCAGTACGCCGCGGACCGCGCGCCCGCGAGCATGCGCGGCGACGGCCGTCGCCAGTGCCGAGAATTCCGCGTGCAGCAGTTCGACTCGAGGCTCGGCGGCGAAGCGACGGCGCCCGGCCTCGATGGCCGCTGGATCGCGATCGAGTGCCAGCACGCTGCCGCGCGGGCCGATGGCCTCGAGCAGGCGTGCGGTGTGTCCGCCACGCCCGAAGGTGCCGTCGACAAAGAAATCGCCGGCGCTGGGCGCCAGCACTTCCAGCACCTCTTCGACGAGTACCGGGATGTGCTCATCCACCTGTCCATCCGCCTCAAAGCGACAGTGAGTCGAGTTCGGTCGACAAATCGGTGGCGGTTTCCTCACTCTTCAGCCAATAGTCGCGGCGCTCGATCCAGCGCGCTTCGTCCCACAGCTCAAGCCGGTTCCCCTGACCGATCAACATGGCATGCCGCGTCAGGCCGGCGAATTCGCGCAGCTCGGGCGACAGCAACAAGCGCCCTTGGGCGTCGAGTTCGATTTCGGTCGCATGACCCACCATCAGCCGCTGCAGGCGCCGTGAGCGCTCGTGCAGCGAGGGCAGGCTCATCAACTTGCGTTCGATCTGCTCCCAGTCGGGCAGCGGATAAATGAGCAGGCAGGGATCCCGATCGACGGTGACGACCAACTGGCCCTCGCTGCGCTCGAGCGCGCGCTGGCGTTGCCGGGTGGGCAATACCATCCGACCTTTGTCATCCAACGTGACTTTGCTGGCACCGCGAAACATGACCCACGCGGGTGCAATAGCACCCATTCCGCCCCACTTTTTTCCACTTGGCGCCACTATAGGAATCGGCGCAGCGGAGTGTCAACGGTCTAGCGGTAATTTTTTTCAGTTACGCCAATAACTTACAATCACCGAGCTTGGCACTCAAGGGGTAAAACTGAACAAAGGTTGAAGGGTTTCAGAGAGTTGCCCGCGAATGCTTACGCGGGCACTGAGGAAAAAGGGAGTCGGCCGATAAGCCGGGTTCTGTCGTGGACGATCATTCCTCTGGGACATCCGTCACCGGATGCCTCTAGCAGCCTACCCGGAAGTCACGCTCGGACACCGCGCTGCAGGTTTCCCTGCGACTTCCCTATTTGGCCTTGCTCCCGGCGGGGTTTGCCATGCCACAACCGTTACCAGTTGCGCGGTGCGCTCTTACCGCACCATTTCACCCTTACCTGCGGTCCTTCCCACGCGGGGAGTTTGCGCATCGGCGGTATCTTTCCTGTTGCACTTTCCGTGGGCTCGCGCCCCCCAGGCGTTACCTGGCGCCGTGTCCGAAGGAGCCCGGACTTTCCTCCACATCTCGTGAAAAATGCAGCGATCGTCTGGCCGACTCCGAGGGTGACGATACGCGCCGATGACACCGATCACAAATGCGCGAGCGCACGCTCTGGCGTTCAGGGACTCAGCGCCGCGCCGCGGCGAGCTCGACCGCGCGCGCATACGCCGCCTCGCGCCCGAGGCCGCTCGCGGCCGCCGCAATCGCCGCCGCCTTGGCTGCCGGCAAATGCGCAAGCGCTGCGCGCAGCACACGTTCCATGACTGCGTCGGCAGCGATCGGTGCGCTCATCGTCGCCTCGCCCTCGCCTGCGGACTCGACCGCGGCGCCCGCGATCACCAAGGTGATCTCGCCGCGCTCGAAAGCGGGCTCTTGTGCCGCGCGTTGCGCGAGCTCTTCGAGACGACCGCGATAAACGCTCTCGTGCAATTTGGTCAACTCGCGCGCGACCGCCGCCTGGCGCGTACCGCCCAGCACCGCTGCACAATCTTGCAGTGCGGCCACGATCCGATGCGGTGCTTCAAAGAAAACGAGGGTTCGCGGCTCGCGCCGCAACGCCTCGAGACGCTCGCGACGCTCACGCGGTTTCGCCGGCAAAAAGCCCTCGAAACAAAAACGATCGGTCGGTACGGCGGCCACCGACAGCGCGGCCGCGATCGCCGTCGGCCCGGGAACACTGCGCACTTCGAGCCCCGCGGCGGCGGCCCGTTGCACGAGATCGAAGCCTGGGTCAGAGAGCAGCGGTGTCCCGGCATCACTGACGAGCGCGATCACCTCGCCCGCCAGCAGCCGCGCCAGCAGCGCATCGCCACGCTCGCGCTCGTTGAGGGCGTGCAGCGAGATCAGCGGCTTTTGCAGCCCGAGCGCCGACAGCAACTGGCTGCTGCGGCGGGTGTCCTCGGCGGCGATCAGATCGGCATCGGCCAAGGCTTCGCGCGCCCGCGGCGACAAATCGGCGAGGTTGCCGATAGGGGTCGCCACCACCTCAAGCCGGCCGCGGCCGCGTTCGGCGGGCTCGCTCTGGTGACTCGTGCGCTTGCCGCCCGCCGCCTGCTCTGCAGCCACTATAATTTCGCTCCCATGATCGTCCGCGTCTGCATCGTGCCCGCGCCGATCGCGGTATTCAATCGGCGCGCTGCCTCGCAGGCAGCCGGAGTGCATCAATGACCTCTAGAGCCCTGATCGCGGTGCGCCGCTCACTGCTGGTGCTACTGATACTCACGCTGGCGAGTTGTGCGCCCAACACGCGGCAAACAGCCAGTGTCGAACGCGCAGCCGCCTTGGCCGAGCGCGGCGATCACGCTGCGGCCGCGCGCGAATACGAGGCGGTCGCCGCAGCCACCGCAGAGTCGCTGCTCGCCAATGCGGCCCTGCTGCCAGCCGCCCGCGAGTGGCTGCAGGCCGCCAACCCGGATGCGGCGGCGCTGGCGCTCGGTCGATTACTGCCCCCGCTCGATGCGCTGCAGATTTTTGATCGCGATCTGCTGGGCGCTGAAATTGCGCTGCAACGCGGCGACAGTGCCCGCGGCTGGGAGTTACTCGCCGCCTTGCGCGCACCCAGCGGTCCAGCGCGCATCGATGCCTACCATGCGCTGCGGCAGCAGCTCGCCCTCGCCACCAACCGGCCGCTGCAGGCCATTCGCAGTCAGGTGGAGCGCGAGACGCTGGCGGCCGATCCAGTCGGCGTTGCGCAATTGCGTCGCCGGTTTCTCGCCGAGCTGCAAGCAACCGTGGAGCGCGGCGTCACGATCGATCCGCGCCTCGCGGGCCGCGACACGCTCGCCAGCGGCTGGCTCGAGGCCGCGCCACCCGCGGCGCGTGCCGCGCGGGCCCCGATTGCGGCCAATGCGGGGATCACGGCGGCCTGGCGCAAACGCTATCCCAATCATCCGGCCGCCGCGGCGTTGGCGATGATCGGCCAGCTGCCGACCCCACAGCCCCTGCTGGCGATGGCAAACAATCCGCGACCGGCCGCAGCGCCAGCCGCAGCGCGCGACAACGAAGCGGGTGCCGCACCGCTCACGCCTGCGGGGCAGCCGCTGCCGCGCGCGACGCACGTTGCGGCGTTGCTGCCGCTCAGTGGCCGCAATGCAAGCGCCGGGGCGCAATTGCGCGACGGCATCCTCGCCGCACAGTTCGCCGAACCCGAAGCCAGCCGGACACCCGTGCGTTTCTACGACACCGCACGGCAAAGCGTTGCCGAAGCCATGGCCGCCGCGACGCGCGCGGGCGCGGTGTTCATCATCGGTCCGCTGGTTCGCGAAGAGGTGGTCGCCGCCGCCACCAACGCTGCGCAGGCCGGCGCGCCACCCATCCTGGCACTCAATTTTTTGCCCGCGGATCAACCGGCGCTGCCAACCGTCAAACAATTCGGGCTGTCGCCCGAAGACGAAGCGCGCGCGGTTGCGCAACGCGCGCTCGCCGAAGGCCGACGTCGCGCCGTGGTGCTCGCGCCGGCCGGTGACTGGGGCAATCGCGTGCTCGCAGCGTTTCGCGAAACCCTGGAAGCGGGCGGTGGCGTGATTCTCGCCAGCGAATCTTTGAGCGGCCGCGAAGTGGGACCGGTCTTGCAAGCGGCGCTGCGTGTCGATGACAGCATCGCGCGACACCGACGCATTCAGGCCGTGCTCGATACCCCACTCGCCTTTCAGTCGCGACGGCGGGCCGATATCGATTTCGTGTTCACACCGGGTCAAGCCTCCGCGCTGCGACAGTGGCGGCCGCAGCTGCGTTTCCAAGGAGGCGGCGATCTACCCGCTTACGCGACGGCCGATGCCTGGGACGGACGCGCGGGCGCCGAACTTGCCGGGCTGATTTTTCCGGACATGGATTGGTCGCTCGCCGCCCTGGCGCCGGCGGTCGCCGCGCTGCGCGCCGACACCAGCGCCGCGTTCGGTGACAGTAACGGTCGCGGTCGTCTGTTTGCCTTCGGGCACGATGCTTGGCTGCTGCAGTCCGCGCTACGCGCGGGGAAAACACCGACCGCCGAGGCGCCGCTCGTCGGGGCGACCGGCCAGTTGTCGATCGATGCTACGGGCCGTGTCCAACGCAGCCTGCGCTGGGCCGAGATCGGCGCGAGCGGATTGCGGCTGCTCGATGCCGATCCCCGCACGCACAGCGGCGGTGACTGAGTCGTCCCCGCCAGCGCCGGCGTCGCGCCATCCGGGGGCGCGCCCGGCTCGCCATCTATGCCTTGGCCGCGAGGCCGAAGATTTGGCTGCGGCGCATTTGCTCGCTGCGGGCGCCGCGATCGTGCTGCGCGACTACCGACGCCGGCGGGGCGAGCTCGATATCGTCGCCCTGCATCGCGGCGTGGTGCTGATCGTCGAAGTGCGCTTGCGTTCAACTACCCGTCACGGTGGCGGCGCTGCCAGCGTCAACCGCTGCAAGCAACGGCCGGTGATTCACGCGGCCAGACAATTGCCGCAGCAACGAGGCGATCTCGCGCGCCACCCGGTGCGCTTCGACGTCATCGCGCTGTCACCTGCGCTGGCGACCGACGGCTCCCCCGCTTGGCATGTCGATTGGCTGCAACACGCCTTCGAGGCGCCAGGCTGACGGGAACGAACTGTTATCTTTGCCGCGCCACCATGTCTGGCGCGTCGTTATTTGACGACTTTGAGGCTCGGACGCTTCGGCCGCGCGCCCGCCGCAGGCGCTGTTCCGGCGCCGCCGCTCGGCAAACCGCGATCGGGAACGAGCGGCCCGGGTGCAGGATCGGTGGGTGATGGCGGGGCGGGTGGCGGCGCGTCGTCTTCGGCCGGGAACATCAGCCCCTCGCCCGTCTCGCGCGCATAGATGCTGAGCACTGCCGCGTTCGGAAAGCGCAGCTGGCGCGGCACGCCACCGAATCGCGCCTCAAAGATTACCCAGTCGTTGCCGAGATCGAGATGGCGCGTCGCGTCATAACTGACGTTGAGCACGATACGCCCCTCGCGGATGTGCTCACGCGGCACCTCGACACCCTCTTGCGCGGCATCGACGATCAAGTGCGGCGTGAGCCCGCTGTCCGTCATCCACTGATGCATCGCCCGTAATAAATACGGGCGTCGTGGAATGCGGCTGGCGCTCAAGCTTATTTGACGTCCTTCCAGTATTCGAGCTTGAGCAGATACGCGAAGCCCGTGAACACGAGCAGGAACAGGATCACCCACACACCGAGCGCTTGCCGCTTGGCCTTCTGGGGCTCGCCCGCGTACTCGAGGAAGTTGACCGTATCGCGCAGGAACGCGTCGTACTCTTCGGCCGAGAGTTGCCCCGGCGCAGCGAGTTCGAACGACTGCCAGTGCGATTCGCTGACCTTGGCGCCGTCGACGGTTTTCTCGATGGTCTCGAACTTGGCTTCCTGCAGGCCCTGCAGCGCCGACAACACGTGCGGCATGGCCGTACCGGGCAGCGCGAGATTGTTGGTGCCATTCGGGTGCTGCGGATCGACGTAGAAGGTCTTCAAAAATTGGAAGACGTACTCCGAACCCTTGGCACGCGTGATCAGCGAGAGATCGGGCGGCGCCTTGCCGAACCAAGCCTCGCCATCGACGGCCTGCATCGGCGAGATCATGTAGTCGCCCTTCTTGGCACCCGGCAACAGCAGCAGTTTTTCCATCTGCTCGTCCGGAATGTTGAGATCGGCGGCGACGCGCGAGTAGCGGTTGTACTTGAGCGAGTGGCAACCGGCGCAGTAGCCCATGAAGTTGGCCGCGCCACGCTGCAGCGACGCGACGTTGCTGACGTCGTTACCCGGCTTCCAGTCCATCCAGGCGGCGTGCGGACCGGCACCGGCCGCGAGGCCGAGCGTGCTCGTCAACGCAAGCGTGAGTCCGAGGGCGGCGATGACAACGGACTTACGCATGGTACGAAACCCTCTCCGGAGCCGGCTTGCACTTCTCGATGCTCGTGTACCACGGCATGAGGATGAAGAACGCGAAGTAAACCGCAGTGAAGATGCGGGCGAGAATGACGTAGAGCCCATCCGCCGGCTGCAGGCCGAGGTAGCTCAGCGCCACGAACGCCACCACGAAGAGTGCGAGTGCCACCTTCGAAATCCAGCCCTTGTAGCGGATCGACTTCACTGGCGAGCGGTCGAGCCAGGGCAGGAAGAACAGCACCACGATTGCGAGCAGCATGAGCAAGGCACCCATCTGCTGATCAGGCACCGCGCGCAACATCGCGTAGAACGCGGTGAAGTACCACACCGGCGCGATGTGCTCGGGCGTCGACAGCGCATTCGCCGGCTCGAAGTTCGGCTTCTCGAGGAAGAGACCACCGAACGTCGGCACGAAGAAGATCACGCCGCAGAAGAACAACAGGAACACGCCCACCCCGAAGATATCTTTGACGGTGTAGTACGGATGGAACGGGATACCGTCGAGCGGCTTGCCATCGGTGCCCGTCTTGGCTTTGATCTCGATGCCGTCCGGGTTGTTGGAACCCGTTTGCCGCAGCGCCACGAGGTGCATGAGGATCAGGAACGCGATCGCGAACGGCACGGCGATGACGTGCAAGGCGAAGAAACGGTTCAACGTCGAGTCGGCGATGCCGTAGTCACCGCGAATCCATTCGACGATCCCCGGACCGATGACCGGGATGGTGCCGAAGAGATTCACGATTACCTGCGCACCCCAGTAGGACATGTTGCCCCAGGGCAGCACGTAACCCATGAAGGCTTCGGCCATCAGCGCGAGGTAGAGCAGCATGCCGAGTATCCACAACAGTTCGCGCGGCGCACGGTAAGAGCCGTACATCAGCGCACGGAACATGTGCAGATAGACGACGATGAAAAAGAACGACGCGCCGGTCGAGTGCAGGTAGCGGATCAGCCAGCCCCATTCGACCTCGCGCATGATGTATTCGACCGAGTCGAAGGCCATGAGCTCGCTCGGCTTGTAGTGCATCGTGAGGAAGATGCCCGACAGGATCTGGATGACGAACACCAGCAGCGCCAGCGAACCAAAGAAATACCAAAGATTGAAGTTCTTGGGTGCGAAGTAGCCGATCAGCTGCGAGTCGACGAACTCGTCGACCGGCAGACGCTTGTTCAGCCAGGCACGGAAGCCGGTCTTGCCGGCGGTGGTATCGGTCGAGGCGGCCATCAGGCAGCTCCTTGGGTGGCATCGACGCCGATGACGAGCATCGAGTCGGACTCGAACTTGTGGGGCGGCACGCGCAAGTTGGCCGAAGCCGGCGAGCCATTGAACACGCGACCCGCGAGATCGAAGCGCGAACCGTGACAGGGACAAAAGAAACCGCCCGGCCAGTCGGCGCCCATCGCCGGATCGGCGACGGTGAAAAACTGCTTGGGCAGGCAGCCAAGGTGGGTGCAGGCCGCATAGAGCACCAGCACCTCGGGCTTCAGCGAGCGCGCAGCGTTCTTGGCGTACGCGGGCTGGTCTGAGGCCGCGGACTGCGGATCTTTGAGGCTGCCGTCATGACCGCCGAGTTTGGCGAGAGCCTCTGGCGTACGGCGTACGACGTAGATCGGCTGCTTGCGCCAGCTCTTGGTGATCATTTGGCCGGGTTCGAGCTTCGAGACATCGATCTCGAGCGGCGCTCCGAGCGCGCGAGCGCGTTCGGAGGGCTTCCAGGAAGCGATGAAGGGCACCAAAGTAAATGCGGCACCGACCGCACCGGTCGCCGCCGTTGCCACCGTCAGAAATTTGCGCCGACTCAGGTCGGCGTCATCGGGGGTAGCGTTCTCGTCGCTCATGCCATGGTCTCCCGGCCCGACCACTCCGTCGGGGTGCTATCCGTTGTGCGTGGAAGCGCGGCATTATACACGCGAGTGCTCCCGTGGAGCCGCGGGCTGTGCTAGCCAGGATCACTAGCGAGGATCAGATGAACGGATGGAAAAAAGCTGTCATCTTCCTGAGCGGGTCGCTGGTGGGCGGACTCGCGCTCGCCTTTCTGGCGGTGGCGGGTTTGTACCTGTGGCGACCGGAGATTCTTGCAGAACTCACCGCCAGCGCACCGTCGCCGACCAGCGACTCGCCGGCTGCCGACGAGCCCGCCTCGCCGGTACCGACCGTAGACGGCGCGGCCTCGCCCGCCATCGTGGCGCCGCCCGTCGTCCGCGACGGCGGTGCCGCGAGTTATGCGAGCGCCGTGAAAATCGCTGCGCCGGCCGTGGTCAACCTGTATGTCACGCGGGTGGCCACGGAGCGCGTGCTGCGCAGTTTCCTCGATGATCCGTTCGGTGAGTTCGCGCCGCGCTACCGCCGGCGGACCGAGCAGTCGCTGGGCTCGGGGGTCATCCTCGATGACTCCGGCCAAATCGTCACCAACCATCACGTCATCGACAATGCGACCACCATTCGCGTGCAACTCGCCGACGGTCGCTCTGCGCAGGCGGAGATCATCGGGCGCGACCCCGACACCGACCTCGCGCTGCTGAAGATCGACCTGCCCAATTTGCCTGCCATCCGGCTCGGGCGCTCGGATCTGCTCAACGTCGGTGATGTGGTGCTCGCCATCGGCAACCCGATCGGCCTCGCGCAGACCGTGACGCAGGGCATCGTCAGCGCCACCGGCCGCGATCAGCTCGGCATCGCCACCTTCGAAAATTTCATCCAGACCGATGCACCCATCAATCCGGGGAATTCCGGAGGTGCGCTGATCAATACGCGTGGTGAATTGATTGGCGTGAACACGGCGATCATCGCCAAAAGTCTTGGCGTCGAGGGCATCGGCTTCGCGATCCCGGTCAATTTGGTACGCGGTGTCGTCAATGAAATCGTCACGCGCGGCAAAGTGCTGCGCGGCTGGATCGGCGTCGGCACCGAAACCATCGACGCGGAAGTCGCCAAGGCGGCGGGCTTCGATGGCGCCGTGACGCGTATCACGCGCATTGCCGGCGGCAGCCCGGCGCAGCAGGCGGGCCTGCTGCCCGGCGACATCATTCTCAAGATCGACGACCAGGCGACGCGCAGTTCACGCGACGTACAACTGCGGATCGCCGACACCTCACCCGGACAAACCTTGGCCATCGAGGTGCAGCGCGGCAGCGAGCGCGGCACTGCGCGGGTGCGGGTCGACGAGGCGCCGCAGCAAGTCAGACCACGCTGACGAGGCGAGCCTGCGCAGACCGCGCTGCTCACGCGGGCCCGCTCAGGCCGGTGCGCGCTTGATCGCGGCGCCGAGCGCCGCCAGTTTTTCTTCGATGGCTTCGTAGCCACGATCGATGTGATAAATGCGATCGATCTCGGTGCGTCCCTCGGCCACCAGGCCAGCGAGCACCAGTGACGCAGAAGCCCGCAGATCGGTCGCCATCACCGGCGCGGCCTGCAAACGCGGCACACCCTTGATGATGGCCGTGTTGCCCTCGAGACGAATCTCGGCGCCCATGCGGCGCATCTCGAGCATGTGCATGAAACGATTCTCGAAGATTGTTTCGATGATGGTGCCCACGCCCTCGGCAACCGTATTGAGCGCCGCAAACTGCGCCTGCATGTCGGTGGGGAACGCCGGATAGGGCGCAGTGCGCAGATCCACCGCTTTGGGCCGACGACCACGCATGTCGATTTCGATCCAGTCGCTGCCGGTGGCAAGCGTGGCGCCCGCTTCCTCGAGCTTGGCGAGTACCGCATCGAGGTGTTCCGGCCGAGTATTTTTGAGGCGCACCTTGCCGCGCGTGATCGCGCCGGCAACCAGATAGGTGCCACTCTCGATGCGATCGGGCAGTACGCGAAACTGCCCGCCATGCAAACGCGGCACGCCGTCGATGATGATTTTATCGGTACCGGCGCCGCGGATCTTGGCGCCGATGGAATTGAGGAAATCGGCAAGATCGACCACCTCGGGCTCGCGCGCCGCGTTCTCGAGTACGGTCTGCCCCTCGGCGAGAGTCGCCGCCATCAGCAAATTTTCGGTGCCGGTGACCGTGACCGTGTCGAGCACGAGGCGCGCACCGCGCAAGCGCTTGGCGCGCGCGCGGATGTAGCCGTTCTCGATCGACACCTCGGCGCCCATCGCCTGCAGCCCAGCGACATGAATGTTGACCGGACGCGCGCCGATCGCGCAGCCGCCGGGCAAAGAAACATCGGCCTGACCGAAGCGCGCGAGCAAGGGCCCGAGCACCAGTATCGAGGCCCGCATGGTTTTGACGAGGTCGTAGGGTGCGATCGGCTGCTCGAGCGTGCTCGCCTCGACCTCGACATTCATGCGCTCATCGAACGTGACCGTCACCCCCATCCGACCGAGCAGCTCGATCATGGTGGTGACATCCTGCAGATGCGGCACGTTGCCGATCGCCACGGGCTCTGCAGCCAGCAAGGTGCCGGCCAAAATCGGCAGCGCAGAATTTTTGGCGCCGGAGATGCGCACCTCGCCCTCGAGGACCGCGCCGCCGTCGATCTGCAGCCTATCCATCAGCGCGCCCCCGCCTCCTCGGGCGTGAGGGCTTCGATGGAGAGCGCATGGATCTCGCGACCGACCAGCTCGCCGAGGGTGCGATAGACCATCTGGTGCCGCGCGATGCTGCGCTTGCCAACAAAAGCCTCGCTGACCACCCGGGTCGCGAAATGGGTCTGGTCCTCGGACTGGACCACGACGAGGGCGCCGGGCAGGCCGGCGCGGATCAGTTCAGCTACTTTTTCGGGGTGCATGCAGGGGCGCTATGATGCCACCTCATGAAGACTCCTGCGCACCCGGCCGAAGCGGCCGCTCAAGTCGCCTCGACGGTGGCAGCGCCGCGGCTGATCGCCGCCGGGCGCCGCGCCCTGAGCATCGAAATCCGCGGGCTCGCGGCGCTCGAGGCACGCATCGACGCGGGCTTTGCCGCGGCCTGCCAGCTGTGTCTCGATTGCCGCGGTCGCGTGGTCGTCACCGGCATGGGCAAGTCGGGTCACGTCGGCGGCAAGATTGCGGCGACCCTGGCGAGCACCGGTACGCCGGCGTTCTTTCTGCATCCCGCCGAAGCCAGTCACGGCGATCTCGGCATGATCACCCGCGACGACGTGGTGCTCGCGCTCTCGAACTCCGGCGAAACGCCTGAACTGCTCACCCTGCTTGCTTCGATCACTCGGCTCGGCCTGCCGCTGATCGCGCTGACCGGCAATCCTCAATCGACGCTCGCGCGCGAAGCGCGAGTGCATCTCGATGTGGGCGTTGCCGAAGAGGCTTGCCCACTCAACCTCGCGCCCACCGCCAGCACCACCGCAGCCCTCGCCATGGGCGATGCGCTCGCGGTCGCGCTGCTCGAAGCGCGCGGCTTCACCGCCGAAGATTTTGCGCGTTCGCATCCGGGTGGTGCGCTCGGTCGCCGCCTGCTGCTGCGCGTCAAAGATGTCATGCGCAGCGGCGCCGCCGTGCCGCGCGTGGGGCCCGACACCGCACTCGCCGACGGGCTGCTCGAAATCTCCAGCAAGGGTCTCGGCATGACGGTGGTGGTCGATGCTGCGGGTCACGCCATCGGCGTATACACCGATGGTGATTTGCGACGTTCGCTCGATCGCCGCGTCGACATTCACGGCGCGCGCATTCGCGAGGTGATGACACATCCCTGCAAGAGCATCGGACCGGGCGAACTCGCCGCCGAGGCGGTGCATCTCATGGAAACCCACCGCATCACCTCGCTGCCGGTGGTCGACGAGCATGGCGTGCTCGTTGGCGCACTCAATGTGCACGATCTGCTGCGCAGTGGCGTGATGTGAGCGGATGATTCGCGCATGCGCCTCGCGCCGAAAATCCTGTCGTCAAATATTTTGCTGGGCTGGATACTGGCGATGCTGCTCGCCGCCTGCAGCCCGGCGACGCCGGATGCGACCACACGCTTGCCCGCGGGCGAGCGTGATCCGGGATATTCGGCGACCGATGCCGTCATCGTGCAAATGGGTGCCGATGGCTTGCCGCGCTACCGGCTCGAAGCCGAGCGCCTCGAACAAGATCCGCAGTCGCTGAAAGTCAGCTTGCAGGCACTGCGCCTCGAGACCCACGCCCGCGACGACGCCCCTTGGCAGGTGCGCGCACCCGAGGGCCTGCTCTCCGCTGATGCACGACGACTTGATCTTTCGGGCGGCGTGACGGTCAGCACCACGAGCAAAGCACTGCGCAATGGCGGCTTGCAGCTGGTGACAGCTCGACTGCAATACGATCTCGAGTCGTCACGGATGCGCGCACCGGGCGCCGTCAAAGTTTCTCTGCAGGGTCACGAGCTCGCGGCCACCGGCCTCGAAGCCAACCTGCGCACCGGACAAGTGCGCCTGCAGTCGGCCATCCGCGGACGCTTCACACCGTGAGGCCGCAGATCATCCAACTTGTTTACCGCTACCGCCAAATGTTGCGGCACTGCCGCATGTTGCGGCGGCAAGCCGCGGCCTGGGTGGTGCTCGGCGCAGCGCTGCTGCTCGCCAGCTGGCCGGCAAGCAGTCACGCCGACAACGGCGACATCACGCTCGATGCCGCATCCTCCGAAGTCGATTACCGCAGCAACACCCTGCTGTTCCGCGATGTGGTGATCACCCAGGGCAACGTCCGCGTCGCGGCACAACGGGCGCGAGCCACGGGGCTCGACTTCAATGATTCCACTTGGACTTTCAGCGGCATGGTGCGCTTGCTGGTCGATGGTGGGGAACTGCGCTCCGACGAGGCCACCGTGGTTTTTGCGCGCAATCAGATCGTGCGCGCCACCATCCGCGGCAAACAGGCCGAGTTCGAACAAAAATTGCGCGATGGCGGGAACGCGCGTGGCCGCGCTGGCAGCATCACCTATGAAATGACTGCGGGTACGGTCACGCTGCGTGACGATGCCTGGCTGAGCGACAACGGTCGCAGTGAAATCCGCGGCGACCCGCTGGTCTACAACGTACGCGAGCAGCGCGTGCAAGCTGGCAAGCCCGCAGGCAGCAGCGAGCGCGTGCGCATCGTGATCCGGCCGCGCCCCGCGACCGAGACCGCCGACACGGTGCCCCCGAAGCCATGAGACCGCCGGCATGAGCCACTTGCGCGCCAGCCATCTCGCCAAAGCCTACGGCGCGCGACAGATCGTGCGCGATCTGTCACTCGAGGTGCAGGCCGGCGAAATCGTTGGTCTGCTGGGGCCGAACGGCGCCGGCAAGACGACTGCGTTCTACATGATTGTGGGCTTGGTGCCCGCCGACGCCGGCCGGATCGAAGTCGACGGTCGCGATCTCACCCACGCCCCCGTTCATCGGCGCGCGAAAGCCGGCGTCGGCTATCTGCCACAGGAGGCCTCGGTGTTCCGTCGGCTGTCGGTCGAGGACAACGTGCTCGCCATCCTCGAAACGCGGCCCGAGCTCGATGCAGCACAGCGCCGCGCGCGCTGCGAGCAGATCCTTGCCGACTTGCGTATCGAGCATGTTCGTCGCTCGCCCGGCATGGCGCTCTCGGGCGGTGAGCGTCGTCGCGTCGAAATCGCGCGCGCCCTCGCCGCCGATCCGCGCTTCATGTTGCTCGATGAGCCATTCGCCGGCGTCGATCCACTCTCAGTCGCCGACATCCAGCACATCATTCGCGAGCTCGCCGCGCGCGGGATCGGCATCCTCATCACCGATCACAACGTGCGCGAAACCCTCGACGTGTGTGCGCGCTCGTACATCATCGGCGATGGAACGGTCATCGCATCCGGGTCGGCGGCAGAAATCCTTGCCAATCCCCGCGTGCGTGAGGTGTACTTGGGCGAGTCCTTCAGTCTTTAGGAAGCCCCAGCGACGCCGGCCGCGTCGCCCGCGCAAAACACGACCCGCCGATGCTCAAGCAGTCCCTGCAACTCAAGCTCGGTCAGTCCCTGACCATGACGCCACAGCTGCAGCAGGCGATACGCCTCCTGCAGATGCCGACGATCGAATTGCAGGCGCATCTGGCGGAAGTGCTCGAGTCCAACGTCATGCTCGAGCAGGAAGACCCGGAAGACGAGGTCGAGCTCGGCAGTCATTTCACTGCGGTCGAACAACAGGCCGCGATCGAAACACCAGAACCCGTCGAAGTCGAAGTCGTCGAGCAACCTTGGGCCGATCAGCCGGGTACCGGCAGCGATGCCGGCCGCGCCGAAGACGATGAGATGGCCGATCGTGACATCGTCGATGAACGCGGCGAGTCGCTGCGCGATCACCTGCTAGGACAACTGGAACTCGCTGGCCTTTC
>Ga0194133_10003271_pt1 | contig 23308 bp, 16 predicted proteins | sample TA2KigOf40mmetaG_FD_155448 | JGI IMG/M metagenome (GOLD analysis project Ga0194133, IMG submission 155448) | Freshwater microbial communities from Lake Tanganyika, Tanzania - TA2015055 Kigoma Offshore 40m | ecosystem: Environmental > Aquatic > Freshwater > Lake | place: Tanzania: Lake...
ATTTTCACGGCGGAGATTTCGAAGGCATACGCAAGGACATACCCTATCTCAAATCTCTTGGAATCAATGCCTTGTGGATTACTCCCCCGGTTTGGAACCAGGACTTCAATCCGGATTCTTCCCTGACCGGATACCACGGCTATTGGGCTAGTCATTTTGGGAAAAGCGATCCACGCTTAGGTTCCTTGGCCGAATTTCGACGCATGTCCAAGGCCCTGAAGCGCAGCGGCATTGCCCTTGTCCAAGATGTGGTGGTGAACCATACCGGGGATTATTTTGAGGTGGACACCCTTGGAAAATTTCGAGCGTGGAATCACGATAAACCCATGCAAGGCTACCTGCGTCATTGGCCCAACGATGCATCAGCCTCCCCGGGACTGGAGGTGTATCACCGCAGCGGCGCGATCACCAACTACAACGACAGCGTGCAGCGACTGACCGGTCAAATGTCCGGCCTTGACGACCTGAACACCGGCAACCCTTGGGTTCAAAGAAAACTCAAGCAGGATTATCGTCGGTGGAAACGATGGGGATCGCTGAGCGGAATGCGTTTTGATACCCCGTTGTATGTGGAACCCGGCTTTTGGAAAGATTTCTTGAAGGGTATGGACCTTTACAGCTTCGGAGAATTGTGGACTCATTCACCTCCATGGTCGGATACTGGCGAGCAACAAGCCGCCAGCTACCTGAAGCAAGGCCAAGGAATGGACGGGGCTCTGCAATTTCCTTTGCAGAAAACCATCCTCGAAGTGCTGGACGGAACCCGCTCTTCGGCTCACCTCAGCTACAGGCTGGAAGCGGAACAGACTCATTTCCCCCTGCCGCAACAACGTGTACACTTTTTGGACAACCACGATATGCCGCGGATGTCCACGCGCTTGGATTCCTTGGAAATCGCCCAAGCCCTCTTGTTGTTGTACAGCCTTCCGGGAATTCCGTTGCTCTATTACGGTACCGAATCGGCCTTGAAAGGAAGTCGTGATGATTACTTCGATGCATTGAGGGGGAACGCCCCCTACAAGGAGTGGATTCAAGCGCTTTCCGAACTTCGGCACCGTGAGCCGGGGCTCAAAGCAGGGAAAGTCGAAGTGGTCATGGATTCCCGAATGGGCACTCCTGCATGGCTTGCTTGGGTGGATCGTCGATGGCTCATTGCCTTGAACCCTTCCCAACAGGAAATTTTTATACCCGATTCTTTGCTTCAGGCTTCCTTTTCCTTGCCCACTCGTCGGGCCAGTCAGGCCGTTTTGCGATGCGGGGTTCCAGGTTATTGGAACAGCGACACCCTGCTTATGAAGCCTGGCGAAGGCTGGATTTGGGCCGTCCACGAGAAGGCCGTTGCGGGCAGGTTTGAAAAAATCTCTTTACCTGCCCAAGGCCTTGGTTTTTCGGCATGGTCATCTTTGGAGCAAGTCCTTCGGAACGCGACCATCCTGCATGAAATCCCGGATTCTGCGGGCGACGACAACGGAAGTGATGGCCATATGCGATACCCCAAGGCTTTTGAAGGGCGACCTGGTGACATGGCGGCTTTGCGCTGGATGAAATCCGATGCCGGCTATATCCTCGAGATTCAAATGCAAGGCCCTTTGTCCACTGTTTGGAATCCCCCCCATGGTTTGGACCATCTGAATCTGCAGATCCAGATGGATGGAGTTGCACGCCTAGAGTACCGCTTGGATGGCTGGAATGCCTCCGGATCGACGGCTTGGGAATGGTTCACGGATGCCCCAAGCGGTAAAGTTTACGCCCTCTTTCCTCAACAAGGTTTCGTTCCGCCTCACCGCATTCAGGTAAGGACCTGGGACAGCGATGGTAGCGGTCAACCCCGACCACTATCCAATCAACCGGGCGCTTATGAATTCCAAGGGAATCCCTTGGCCGAAAAATGGATGGACGAGGCCGTGTTAAGGACTATTCCCTAGAAAACCCGTCCTCATTCCCTAACTTTAGGTTGGAATAATCCTAGCTATTGATAAGTTCTAAAAATAACCCTATGAAAAATCTCCTACGTGGCATATTATGTGCCCTATCGTTGATGATGGCACCCATGGCCTATGCGGGGCAAGGTGGACCGGATGCCTACGGGTATACGTGGAAAGATTCCAACGAACCCGGAGGTCCCGCCTTCAATTGGATTAACATCACCACCACCGGAACCCAGGTGACCGGTTTGGGGGATGATAATTTTGTTGGCCCCTTCGGATTTATTGATGGATTCCAATACTATTGGTATTACCCCACCCAGGTTTGGATTGGCTCAAACGGGTATTTGAGTTTCAGCGGTAACAATTTTGCTTCACCCTTTCCCATAATCCCGAATACAGCCAGTCCACACAACTTCATCGCCGCCATGATGTCGGATCTTAATTTTGATGGAACCGGCAACCCCGGGACATGTTATTACCGGAACAGTGCCGACACCATCGTGGTAAGTTGGATCAATGTACCCTTCTGGACCAACGGCACCCCGTCTTTCATCGGTTCCAATTCTTTTCAGATCGTTTTGGTCCGTTCAGACCGGAGCATCACCTTCAATTACCAAACCCAATTGGGTAGCACCACAGGAGATGATATTACCATTGGCATAGAGAACATTACCGGGCAATTGGGCTTGCAGCATTCCAAAAACGTCTATCCCCCAACCGGTTATTCCATTAAATTTTATTACCCTACCACCACAACTTACCAAGCCGTGGATGGCGGTATCGATTGGAACATGGACGAAGGTAATGGAGGGGTTTTTGTTAAAAGATACAGTTCGGTTCCCGTGGTAACCAATGTTAAGAATTTCGGAAACCAGCCCTTAACCAACATCAACGTTAGTGCCACGATTAGCCACCCCACGGCCATGGGTATGTCTGGAACCGGCCAAATCGCAGGTCTGGTTGCAGGGAGCGATACTTCGTACACCTTCAATACCCCTTTGATTCCTACAGACCCTGGCATATACAACATGATATCCCAAGTGGGTGGCATTGTAGGCGACTTGGTTGCCTCCAACAATTTATTGAGAACCAAAATCATTGCCATTGACACCGCAGGGACTCAGATTCCCATGGAGTACCATGACGGGACCCCTGATCTGGGGGGAATATCGTGGAGTGGCGGCAATGGAGGCATCGGCTATTACATGAGGCCGGCCTTCTACCCATGCCGGATCAACGGGTACCGTTTGATGATTACTTCCGATCCAATGGCCAACGGTTGTTATCTGAAAATTTTTGATGATGATGGCCCGAATGGGAGTCCAGGGACCATGCTGGACTCGGTATATGCCTCTCCCTCGTCCTATGTGGTCGGTGCCAACAGCCTGATTCCAACGGCAGGCTCCGCCATCAACATACCCAACGGTGGATTTTATGTGTTATGGGTAATGCCTCCGGGTGGTTCTGTAGCCTTAGCCCGTGATGCAACCCCACCCATTTCCAACCGATCGTACGAATACTTGGGCGGAACCTGGGCCCCCTGCCGATTCCGATTTACGGAGGATTATTTCCTAGGGGTGTCGGTGAGCTGGGCCAATTTCGAAGATGTCTCTGCTCAGCGAATTCTTTCTCCTACTGCAAACAGCCTCCTGCGTACACCAACACCGGTGCAGGTGAGGGTGCAGAACATGGGGAGCAACGTTAACAACCAACCCATCCAGCTCGGATACAAATTTTCGGTTGAACCTGCGGTCCTTCATCAAGTCCCTGCCTCTTCCATCTTCTCCGGAGATTCGTTAACCCACCAGTTTAGTACGCCCATGGCATCAGGCACCCTGCGATCAGGCACCTTGAGTTATTGGGTCAACATGAGTGGCGATATGTTTGCAGGGAACGACACCTTGCGAATCAATGTAACCTATCAACCCAGTGTCGGGTTTTATGAAATCGATGATCGCGCAACTTCGTGGAATATTTTTCCCAACCCTGCCCAGGACCATGCCTTTATCCTAGGGCTGAACGAACAAGCCTTGCCAAAGGAATGGGAAATTCGTGATGCGACAGGAAGAAAATTCACCGCCGATCTAATCCTTGAAGACGAAAATCGCGCGCGCATTAACCTCAGCGGTATGCCGTCCGGCTTTTATCACCTCATGCCCGCTCATCAAGTCCAGGGTTACGAATCGGCCCTCCTTAAGCCTCTTCCTTTGCTCATTCGTCGATAAAGATCCTTGGATATCCAAAACAAAAGCCTGACCGAAGGGTCAGGCTTGCTTTGGTGCCCAGGACTGGACTCGAACCAGCACAGGATTACTCCCACTACCCCCTCAAAGTAGCGTGTCTACCAATTTCACCACCTGGGCAGGGGCGTCAAAGGTACATCATAAACGTCATTTTAAGCAAGTGGTACTACTCTCTCACCACCTGATGCCTTGATGGCCGAAGAGTATTCTGCTTTAGCCCATCACCCCCTTAGCGGATTCCACGACGATTTAGCCATCGATGGTAAACCATGGCGTTCTGTTGATGCTGCGACCAGGTGGCTGCAAATCGATGCGTGCCGGGTTGGGTTGGATCTGCGCAGAAATACAAGAAAGAATGCGTTTGGCCCCGTAAAACAGCGTCAATGGCATCTGCCGAAGGAGTGCAAATCGGTCCGGGAGGAAGGCCTTTGACCTTGTAAGTGTTGTACGGTGAGGAAATCGCGATTTGATTCTTCCCTATTCTTCGCAAGACAAAATCTTCTGCCGCAAACTTGAGCGTAGGATCAGCTTGCAAGGGCATGCCCATTCGAAGACGATTGAGGTAGACCCCTGCAACAACCGGACGTTCCGGCTTGTGTTGAGTCTCCTCTTCGATAATGGAGGCAAGTGTAATCACTTCAAAGGGATGAAGACCCACACGATCAGCTTGGGCCATGCGCCTTGGAGTCCAGAACACTTTGAACTCCTTGAGCATTCTGCTCTGAAAGGCCTTGGGTTCCACAGTCCAATACAACTCGTAGGAATTGGGTAAGTACAAAGCCATTTGCAATTCAGGCCCCATGGATACGGAATCGTATCGAAACGAATCTATAAGCATTTGAATCCACTGTGTTGAATCTGAACGAAGTTTTCTTGACAAAAAAGAAGCAAACTGTGCCTTAGTCCTGAACTTTCCCAAAACCAACCGAACAGGGGTCTGCCGACCAGTATTCAAGGTTCTAAGCCAGGTCAAAGTGGAAACAGGGCTTTCGAAGGGGTAATGACCCGGCTTCAAGGAACTCATTACCATAACCTTACGATACAGATCTGCCCTGTACGACCATTGTTTCCAGGAAGGTTCCCTTTGATGCAATTCCGCCCACAGGTCTGACCATTTTGAGGAGCGCTGTTCTGACATGGAAGGCAAAGTCCGTGGCCATAACAAATCTACTACGATCCCCAAGGTCGCAAGCCCTAAGACCCCTATAGAAAGGAATCGAATTCTTGATTTCATCGGCTTTGGCGAATTTGATTACGTAAAGCCAAAGCCCGGGCATCCCCTGGATAACGCTTCAAAAACCGAACTAGAATGCGATCCGCTTCTAGGCCGTTCTTCAAATGCAACTGCAAACCCGCTGCATTAAGCAAGGTCTGCGGATGATCAGGGTCAAGTCGAAGGGCCTTATCGTAACACAGATCAGCTTTCGCGGCTTGATTCTGCATCAGATACAAATAGCCTAAATTGGCATAAGCCGGAACATAGGTGGGGTCTTGGTTAATCAGCTCTTCCAAGCGCTGAACCGCGGATTGCCTACGTGCCAAGCGGTAATCGTTGAGCGCCATTTTAAGTTGGAAATCCGAGGATAGTGGTAGCAAACGAACCGCTTGCGCCAAGTAAGCTGCAGCGACGGCGTGATCATTCCGCATGGATAATAGCTCTGCAATTCGATAAGCCGTCCATGCCGAACAACTGGCCGGTGCCAGGTGCTTCGCATGATCCCTCATCAAAGGCTCCAAATCGTTGGGGCTCTGTTTCAAATAAAACAAATGAACCATGGCATCCATCCATGCGGCATTCCGACCGCCACGAGGAACCTTGTTCAACCATGCCGAAGCAGAGTCCAGGCCCTCTCGCTCCCCTTCAAAACGCTCCAAGTACTGAAGCCAGGCCTGGGCCATGGTCAAGGCGCTCGGTTTCTCTTCGTTCAAAGAAGCCAGCCCTAACAAAGCCCCTTTAGGAGGAAGGGACTGAAAATTACCTTTGGCACTCGGGATTTGAATTTTGTGATCCGTAATGCGCACATGAGGGATGTCCGAGGACCCCGATTTGGGCATATGGCAGGCCACACAATTGTTCTGTTTGGCGGCTCGCTGACTGGATGGAGCGGTACAGGCGGTCTTCTCGCTTGTGGATCCGCCATGGCAATTGTAACATTCCTTGTTGTACTGTAGCGCTGCTGTTTTGAGCACCGATCGATGGGGGTTGTGGCACGAAATGCAACGCATGGCCAAGGGCTGCTGCTTCAGGCAAGGAGACTGGGCAAGGCGGTCCGGATGCGATGCCATGATGAAATAATCTTCATGGTTTTGATGCCGCGGCAAGAACACGGAGAACACATCGCTAAGGACCATGCCCGGCTTAAAGTCCGTGAAAGAACGCCCTTCCTTGAGCACCGCATTGCCTTGCAAATGACAGCGCTTGCACAAATCATTCTGAAGCGAATGGCTTAATCGCCGGGGGTTAACGATGGAATAATCAGGACCTTTGGAGGTATCGATGATCTTACCGGCTTGCTTCTCGCGGACATGCAATGCCCCGGGTCCATGGCATCTTTCGCAATCAATGCCCTGAGGAACCGTATAATAATGATTTGCCCCTCCTGGATTTTGTTCAGGATGCGCATTATGGCAATTGATGCATTCCGCCTCTATTGGGCGAGCAAAACGGGAATTGTTACCGTTTTCGAAACCCGGGGGCAAGTCCCATCGACCTTCTTGGGTATAATAAGTCATGGGCATTTGGCACATCTTGCCGTTTCGTAACATGATATGGGAATTGGTGTGTTGACCTGAGCCCACCACCATGTCCACTTTTTCTTGACGACGATGGACCGTATCTCCCTTTTCGTCCAAGCGAAATTCCAGGATGTAGATTCCGTCGACGGTTCGTATGGATTGGTAATGCATATCAAGATGCTTGTCATAGACCACCGTGGAGACCCCGTTCCAAGTGGCTTTGGAATGTTCGGGGGAAGCCCCCCAAGATCGACCCATGCCCGTTTCCATATAGGAATCATAGAGCTCGGCATGGCATGAACGGCAAATTTCTTTGCCCACATACCCCACCGAGTCCCCTGCAATATTGCGAAATAACTGTCCTTGCTGCCGATCTGCCTCAAGGTCGCGGGGTGTTTCCAGCCCTGGATTGGAGCACCAAACCAGCATCAACCAGATGGGCAAACCGATCCCCATCAAAATCCATCGAACTCGCATCTCTGCAAAGTTGCACAAAAACACCCTTTACCGCAAATTCAAGGTAGATTTGCTTGCTCTTTAATCATGGATAGTCCCAAACAATACCAACCCCAGGGCCTGGAGGACCGCTGGTACGAACGCTGGATGGAGGCAGGATGCTTCAACAGCCAACCCGATGAACGCCAAGCCTATACCGTGGTCATACCCCCGCCCAATGTCACCGGGGTTCTGCACTTGGGGCATATGCTCAACAACACGATTCAGGACCTGCTGATCCGCAAGGCCAGGATGGAAGGTTACAACGCGTGCTGGGTGCCGGGTACAGACCATGCTTCCATTGCCACCGAAGCCAAGGTTGTACAGATGCTTAAGGAGCAAGGCATTACCAAATCTGACTTGAGCCGTGAAGAATTCCTGCAGCATGCCTGGGCGTGGAAAGAAAAATACGGTGGTATTATTTTGTCCCAATTGCGCAAATTAGGTGCATCCTTGGATTGGTCAAGAGAGGCCTTTACGATGGATCCCGCTCTAAGCCGTGCGGTGGTAGACGCCTTTGTGAAACTCTACAGGGATGGCTTGGTTTATCGCGGCGTTCGTATGGTCAATTGGGACCCCGCCGGACAAACTGCGCTGGCAGACGACGAAGTGATTTTCAAGGAGGTCCAGGGCCAACTGATCCATATTCGTTACCGCGTCGAAAACTCGGATGAATTTGTCACCATAGCCACCGTTCGCCCGGAGACCATCATGGCCGACTCCGCCATCTGCGTACACCCTGAGGACGCTCGCTACCAACACCTGATCGGCCGTAAAGCCCTTATTCCTCTAATAGGCAAAGCAATTCCAGTGATTGCAGACCCCTATGTGGACATGGAATTCGGGACCGGCTGCCTCAAGGTGACACCGGCCCATGATCCCAACGATTATGCTTTGGGACTCCAACACGGTCTTGAGGTGATCGATATGCTCGACGAACAAGGTAGGCTTAACCCCAAAGCCCAAATCCTGGTGGGCTTGGATCGCTTTGAAGCCAGGCGGCAGATCATTCCCCTGCTCGAAGTGGAAGGCGCTTTGGTTCGTTGCGAACCCTATACCTCTTCGGTCGGTCATAGCGAGCGCACCAATGCTGTGGTCGAACCCAAATTAAGCCTGCAGTGGTTTGTCAAAATGCAAGAATTGGCCGAACCGGCCCTGCAAGCGGTTGTTCAAGGAGAGGTGAGTCTCTTTCCGGATAAATTTTTGTCCACCTACCGGCACTGGATGGAGAATTGCCGAGATTGGTGCATTTCCAGGCAATTGTGGTGGGGACAACGCATTCCTGCCTGGTACTCCCCTGACGGACAAACCTGGGTGGCCGAAGACGTTTATCAAGCCGCCGAATTAACCCAAGGAAAATGGCGAGCAGAGGACCTTAGCCAAGATGAAGACGTGTTGGATACTTGGTTTTCCTCCTGGCTGTGGCCACTTTCTGTTTTTGATCCGGATTTTATCCGCCAACACAATCAACAACTGGAGCCCAACCGAGACTTGGCATATTATTATCCGACCTCGGTGCTGGTCACAGGCCCGGATATCTTGTTTTTCTGGGTGGCCCGGATGATCATGGCCGGCCAACGCTTTCACGGAAAGATCCCCTTCAAAGATGTGTACCTCACCGGTATTGTCCGCGACAAACAAGGACGTAAAATGTCCAAGTCCCTGGGCAATTCACCGGACCCCCTCGACTTGATTGCCCAATACGGGGCCGACTCGCTGCGCATGGGGTTACTTTTCTCCTCACCTGCCGGCAATGACTTGTTGTTTGATGAATGCCAACTGGAACAGGGGCGACATTTTGCTAACAAATTATGGAATGCACACCGCCTTTTAATGACTTGGTACGAGCAAGGTCCTTCCTCCCAAGATACCGGGACTGAACAAGCAGAGGCCATACGATGGTTCGGACAGCGCTTAGCCGCAACACAGAAAGATTTGGAACAGGCCTACGCGCAGTACAAACTTTCGGAGGTTATTCGTCTAATTTATAAGCTCATATGGGACGACTATTGTTCCTGGTTTTTGGAGATGATCAAACCTCAACCCGGACAGATCATGGCCTGGTCGGTCTTGCAACAAAGTGCTGAGTTCCTCAGGGATTTGCTGGCTTTGCTGCACCCGATCATGCCCTTTGTGACCGAAGAACTCTTTGAACGAATTCAACCCCTACGTAATCCCGCACAAAAAGCCTTGGACCGAGAATTTCTCTGCCTATCCCCCTATCCTAAGTTAAGCCAAGTGGATCAAGCGTATTTGGATCAGGCCCATTTGGCCTTAGATTTGGTGGTCGCCTTGCGGCATTTCAAAGGCCTAAACCAATTGGGTGCCCGACACCCCATGACCCTCTACCCCGAAGCGGGTCTTGAATTCCTACAGCATTTCGAACCCATCCTGCACCGATTAACCGCCGTAAACTTGGTTTACGGCCCAACCGTCTCCATGGGCATGGATCAACTTTCGGCATTGATGTGTGGGACACGCAAAGTCATGATCGATCCCGGCGTGGAACTGAACAAAGGGCAAGCCTTGGAACAAATCCAAAAAGATTTGGATTATCAAGAAAAATTCTTGCAATCCGTTCGGGCAAAACTCCTAAACCCTTCCTTTGCGTCCAAAGCCCCGCCTCAGGTTCTGGCCCTGGAACATAAGAAGGAACAAGACGCTCTAGACAAAATCCAAGCGCTTCAAGAAGAATTACGGCGTTTGAGCCCCGACATGGGGTGATATCGCTGGACCACTTCCCGCAAATACTCACGGCTGAGATGGGTGTAGATTTCGGTGGTCAAAATGGACTGGTGTCCTAACATTTCTTGAACAGCGCGAAGATCCGCCCCCGCCTCCACCATATGCGTTGCAAAAGCGTGTCGAAAGGTATGCGGGCTTACTTGTTTGGAAATGCCCGCCAGTACAGCTTGCTTTTTGACCAAAAGGAAAACCACCATCCGGGTCAAGGTTTTGCCATTACGGCTCCTAAAGACGGAGTCCTCATGTCCGTTAACCGCCGTTTGGAATCCGATTGCTTCCTGTAGATACAATTCCAATTGCCTTCCGGCATGGGAGCCCAATGGCACCAAGCGTTCTTTGTTGCCTTTGCCCCGTACCCGGATTAGCCCTAGGTCGATTTGCACATCGCTTCGCTTGAGGCCTACCAACTCACTGACCCTCAAACCGCAAGCATACATCAACTCCAACATGCAGCGATTCCTTGATCCTTGAGGTTGGGAGAGGTCCACCGTCTCTATCATCCGGTTCACTTCTTCGATGCTGAGCACCACGGGCAATTTCCTCGCCAAGCGGGGGAGTTCCAACAAAGAGGCCGGTTGATGCAAAGCCATTCCTTCCTGTTCAAGGAAAAGGTAGAAAGCCTTGACCGCCGATAACATTCTCGCCTGGGTGCTCGCCTGCAATTCGAGGCCGTGAAGGGTAGCCAGCCAATTCCTCAAGTCGTTCTGAGTCATCTCTTCCGGGGCAGATTTGGAGGCAGAGGTATCCTTATGCGCCCACAGGCCCAATTGGTACACATCCTTGAGATACGCTTCCAGCGTTAGCGGAGCCAAAGATTTCTCCAGGCCCAGCCAGGCCCTGAAGCCTTTGAGGGAGCGTTGCCATGGAACGCCCAAACTTGCCCATCGGCTATCCTGCCTCCGCACAAGAGCTGGAGAAAGTCCTTGCCTCATGGCCTACCTTTGGTTTCATGAATCCAGTCCATGCGCTGATCCTTAACGGCCCCAACCTCAATTTGCTGGGACTTCGGGAACCCGAAATTTACGGCCATACCAGTATGAATGCAATTCTCGAAGCCTTGCGCCAAGAATTTCCCCAAGACCGCATTGATTATGTACAAAGCAATCACGAGGGCGTCTTGATTGACAACTTGCAAGCATGCGACCCCGGTATAAACTTTATCCTTTTGAACCCGGGGGGATTGACGCATACCTCCGTTGCCTTGGCGGATGCAGTGGCTGCGATCAAAATTCCGGTTTATGAAGTACATCTTAGCCATCCCCCGTCAAGAGAAACCTATCGACATCACTCGTATATCGCTGCATACTGCCGTGGATCCATCAGTGGCATGGGGGCCCTAGGGTATCGCCTGGCTTACCAAGGTGCGCGCAACACCCTCACCCAGGTTTCTAAGGAGATTTGAGGACCAGGCTTTCAAAAAAGAGCCTGAGCTTCACCGCCATCTGCCTTCTACCGGCATCGCCCATCGCCAGGTAAGGCCAAATTCGACCAGACCAAACCCCACGCATCGCGTTCAGAGGGATCCAAGGCAATTTCAATGCACGGCGTTTTTGGATCAAATGTGGTAAGGCTCTGTAATAAGACCCATGAGCCTTAATCACCGCCACAAAATCGCCTACAGATCCTCGGCTCAAGAAAAATACCGCCGCAAGACCGTCGAGCCAAAGCCTGCTCCAAACACGGATTAAACACTCTTGAGGAGCAAGATTTTTGGTGATGGTGAACAATGAATTTCTGAAATTGAGGTAAGTCTTGCGGGGACTACCGTAGGATAATGATCCCCCTCCCCAATGGTAGACCACCGACTGAGGACAGGTCATCAACCAATGTCCGGCACGTTGCAATCGCCAACACAAATCAATTTCTTCCATGTGCGCAAAATAGTCCGTATCCAAGCCGCCACATTCCCAAAAGGCCTTGGCCCTTACCACCATACAGGCCCCACTCACCCAGAAAACCTGCCTGGCCTTATCGTACTGCCCGTGATCCGCTTCCAAATCGGTGAAGACCCTCCCTGCACAGAACGGGTAACCCAAACCATCCACCATTCCACCGCAAGCACCGGCATATTCGAATTTATTCCTGTCCCTGTCCGATAGAATTTTGGGTTGCACGGCAGCTAGTTCGGGCTTAGAGACCATGTAATTATTCAAGTGCCACAACCAATCCTTGGAGACTTCCACATCCGAATTCAATAGTACATATACTTCGGCTTGAACTTGCTTCAATCCCTCCATGTAGCCGCCAGTATATCCCTCATTATCAGCCAATTGAATAATGCGTACTCGATCTCCTGCATAAGATTGAACCCAAGATACCGACTCGTCATTAGAGGCATTATCCACCAAAACACAATCCCAATGATCATATTCGGTGGCCAAAACAGAGGGTAGGTATCGGCGCAAATGAGCCAAGCCATTCCAATTCAGGATCACCACGGCGAAGTGCAAAGACCTGTTCATCGATTACGCATATGATGTTTGGTCTTGGGTTGGCCCATCCAAACCCAATTCTCTGTTGAGTTTCCAACGCCTGTGGGTCCATAACCAATATTCAGGGGCGTCATGAATTTGCTGGGAAAGCGCGTTCATGTACCAATGCATTAGCGAGCCGTGTTCCGCCTCAGACCAGTTGGCAACGGGTCGCTCAAACCGTATGGCATACGATCCCCTGGAAGGGAGCGGGCGTATGCCGATCCAAACTGGGGTAAGTCCATAGGTCCTGCACAATTCCTCAGGACCTTGGTAGACTGCCGTTGGTTGACCCAGAAATAAACTCGAAATCCATCGACTTTGCGCCGTAGGGGATTGATCTGCACCCAAATACAAGGCAAAGGGAAAGGACGACGTCAAGGCTTCGGTCGCCAGCTTAGAACGAAGGCTCTTGAGGGCTACCGGCACAACATGGCGGTTGGTACGCCATTTTCGAAGCCAATTTTCTGCGGCTGTCCATTGAAGAGGTTTATATACAAACCAAATTCGATGAGGAAAGCGCAGTCCCATGGCTTGGGCAATCCACTCCCAATTTCCGTAATGCGAGGTTAGCAGAACCAACGATTTGTTTTGGGCTGCCAAATCCATCAGGACCTCCGGGTTTTCCCATTGAATTTTCTTTTGACCCAAGTTCTTAGCCCCCACCGAGGATCGAATCAAATCCCACAATAACCCACCAAGATAATTATAAAAACCTCTTTCGAGGGCAAGGAGCTGAATCCGATTCCAATTTGGGTAAACACGACGCAGGTTTTCTCGAACAACCTTGCGCCGATACCTCGTAACAACCCCTAATAAGACTCCCAACAAAGCTGTCAAAACCTTATTGATTACGAAGGTGATCGTCCAGATGAGAGCCAAAATGCCCCCTGTTCAAGCTGTTATCCAGGTTTTGAAAGGGTGTTGTTCGACTGAATAATTGCAAACGCCATTGCGGATCTGAATTTTCCCCAAAAGCATCCGAGTGCAACAAGGCATAGTCGTTGGTCACCATATCCGGGTTATAGAACACAAAACGAACATTGCGTTGGCCTTTGATTTGATAATACCACCAAACCTCGTAGGGGTATGCGGAGGGTTCGTTGTCAATAACCGTTCGGGTATTTGGTGGTCCGTATTGCAAATAAACCCTGCCTCTTTCAGTCTCGTAGCCTGGGGTAATCCTGGATGAAAACAAGGACAGAGTTTTATTTACTTCCATCTGATAATCAGACCATTGAGAGACCGTACTCACATCACCCGTTCTTTGCTTCCAGAAAAATTGCACAAAGGACAAAATCGCTTCCTCATCCGGTGGGTTCTGGTTGATTAACCGATCCAGGGTAAGCCGTTGACCTGGGTCGCAAATTGGACGCAAGGAGGAAATTTGCTTGCGTTTACCTTTCCAATCCAAACGATTTAAATATTGTTCCCATTCATGCAGTTCCAATCCACGAAAGGCCTGGGTAGAATTTCTGTCCCCTTGCGCGGAGCTATCCGTGGAAACTCCCTCTGCCCAAAGGCCAGCCGACCAAAGCTCCAAGGATTGTACACGCCTCTGCACCACGGCATTGGTCGTATCCCTCAATTCAAGGTTGAGCAGGTATTTCCCGTCCTCCAAATCCGTCATCGGCCAAGCACCTATAAATCCTTGGACTGCTTTGGAAGGGTCGATTCGCAAAAAACCCTGTCTGGAACCGACCACTTGACCTTGTTCATCGGTAAGTGAATAAACCAAGAGGAAACGTGCAGATCTCGTAGTATCCAAATGAACTTCCGAATAAAATCCCAAAGTATCCCTACGATTCCTAAAGGTGGCATCCGCCTTGGCCATCAAGCGATAGCCGCTGCGTACCCAACGCGATGGGGTTGCCGAACGTTGCCACTCATGAAGCAAGACCGGTTGACTGACATGAGGCAACGTGACCACCGAATCAATTACCAATTCCTTGGAGAGAATAGCTTTATCAAGCGAATCCATCAAGCTGATGGCCCTTACCTCAAGGCCGTAACGACCGGGGGGCAAATAAAAACGCTTCAAATCAGCCCAATCCGCACCGCTTCCTTGCAAAGAATCCGAAAGGGCGTTTCTTAACACATATTTATCAAAGGCCTTGATCCCCTGCTGGTCGTAGATCATGATTTCGATCCGTACCGCATCATCCGCCCTTAGATTATTCCCGCCCAGGCCGTCGACCGGCATTTTGGGTAAGGCAGGACGCAAATACAGGGTCAAATCCACATAGGGTCCTGATTCAGGATGACGCCATTGAGCGGGAACACAGACCAATTCCATGCCGTATAGGGTCGGCATGCAGAAGACGATGAACCAAAGGGCTTGCAGTAGTTTTGCCATTTCCAGAAGGACTTTCGTGAACCAGCCTACAAAATACCCTATGCCTTTGCATTGCTGGCCTGATTTGCCTTATATGGCAAAAATAATGCACAGCGGCAGGGTCTGCTTTGATTCGGATATGCCCTTTGCCAAAGCTACCGGCATGAACCGTTATCGCTTGGCGGACTCCCAAGGCGCGATCATGATCAGCCTCCCCATCCATGGTGGACGCTCCCACCATCAACCCTTGGGCCAGGTTCATCTCGCAACGGAACAAGGCAGATCCAGGGGAGGATGGGCCAAGACCCATTGGCGAAGCATCCAAAATGCTTACCGCAGAGCCCCTTTCTTTGAATACCTGGAAGATGACCTGAGCAAGCTGATTTTGGAGACCGGGGAACTGTTGATGGAGTACAACTTGAAAGTCCTGGCCTGGTTGATTGACCGCCTTGCCCTTGACGTTCAAATCACAGAGTCAGCGGTTATGCGCCCTTTGTCCCAACCATGGGTCCTCCTCCTCAAAGAAGTTCCCTGGAAAACCCCACGATATTTCCAGCAATTTGAAGCTCAAACCCATTTTGTTCCCGGACTTTCGGTCCTGGATTTGCTTATCCAATGCGGACCTCATGAAAGCAAAGCCTATCTTGAGAGGTACCTTTCCTTAAATGCAAGTAATTTTGAAGCTCAGCCTTGACCTTATGCCCTACCGTTTCTTGTACCTTTTGATCTTGTCGCTCTTGCCCTGCCTTGCTTTGGGTCAATTTGAAGAAAAGAGTGTTCAAGTCGGACAAATCGGCCTGCACCTTACCAATGCAGGCACCATTGGTCGACCCAACGTGCGTAACGAACCGCAAGGCCTCCCATCCATGGAATATCCCCTGAATTCTGGGTTAGAACACCTTTTCGAAGCAGGCCTCTGGCTCGGCGCGTATCGGGGAGGACAGCTCTCGGTTTCCACCTCCTCATTGGATGATGCATCGGGATACGCCGCAGGAAAGGCAGGTTTTGAATTCAGCCCTTTGCCAGGTTGGCCGGTTTTGGAAAAATCAAGCTTACCAGGCAATGCCAACTACTCGTTGACCGCCTTGGCGCACCAGGAATTTGAACTGCATTTCACCGATTCGTTGACCTATGTTCCCGGATCCGGCCAGCCTATCGCCAATCATTTGCTTCCCTTGCAGGCCAAAGTTCGGTTGAACAGTTTGGCTTGGAATTTTCCATTTGCCGACTACTTCGTTGTCCTTCAATACAAAATCACCAACATGGGGCCCCTCCCCTGGGATTCCATGTACACCGGGATTTGGAGCGACCTGGTGGTTCGCAATGTGAATGTGACCAACGACCGTGGCGGTGCTTTTTTCAACAAAGGATCGGTGGGCCAAGAAGATAGCCTGCAGGCCATCTATGCGTTCCATGTTACAGGGGATGATGCCGGCTTTGCAAATTCCTACGGAGCCATACAATACCTTGGCGCTGAACTCAATGGCAAATTTTATCACCCCTTGGCCTCCTCTTCCCCGGGATTCAAGGTCAATCCCAATTATTGGATTTACAACCAGGCGGCCCCAACCTCGGATCTGCAACGTTATGATCGGCTTCGCAACCGAGGAAATTTCGGCCCATCAGCCAATTTGAATACCCCAGGCAACAGGGTACAACTCCTTGGATCTGGACCTTTTGACCGTATCGACAGCGGGCAGACCTTAACCTATTACGTGGCCATGGTCTGCGCACCAAGGCGCAGCGATCAAAGTCCGGATTCCTATTGGGCAAGAACCGATTTACGTAAAAATCTGGGCTGGGCACAACGTACTTTCCTGGGCGAAGATCTCAATGCAAACGGTGTCCTTGATTCCACAGAGGATTTGAACGAGAATTCGGTATTGGATCGCTTTGTTCTCCCCGAGCCCCCCAATCGACCCACCTTCAGATCTGAATTCACCCCGGATGGTATCGAAATCTATTGGGATGATCGAGCCGAGCGTTCGGTGGACCCCATCACCAAAGAAAAGGATTTTGAAGGATACAAATTGTACCTTAGCAAACCAGGGGATGATCGTTTTCCGGACGCGGTATCCCGCATGAACCTCATCGGTCAATGGGACTCTGCGGGTAATTCCATCGGTTACAACAACGGATTTCAGGCGGTGCGACTCCAAAACCCCAGGTACTTTGAAGGGGATACCACCGCCTACCGCTACAAGTACCGTTTAGGGAATTTGTTAGCCGGTTGGCAATACCTCTGTGTGCTGACCGCCTTTGATCGCGGCAACAATGAAGTGGGCCTTGAATCGCTCGAAAGCTCCAAGGCCTCCTCATTGATGCGTTTATTTCCCGGAAATCCCGCGGATACGCTCAACCGTGATCTGGAGGTCGGTGTTTATCCCAATCCATACCGAATTGGAGCCGCCTGGGATGGTAGCAATGCGCGTTCACGGAAAATTTACTTTCACGGTCTTCCGGCCCGCTGCGTGATCAAGGTGTTCACCCTGGCAGGTGATCCCGTAGCTATTTTGCAGCATGACCAAGGCGACGATTACAACGGTAGCAATGCCCAGTGGTTTAGCGAATACGCACCCGATCCAACCCAAACCCGTTTGGCCGGTGGGGAACATGCCTGGGATTTGTTATCGGATAGCAAGCAAAGTGTGCAAGCCGGAATTTACTTGTTCAATGTGACCGACCTCGATCAAGACAGGGTGTATAACGGACGCTTCGTGATTGTACGGTAGGCTTGTCCTCCCCTTTCTCCTTTGCTCAAACCGAGGCTTGCTCCTCGGACTCTTCGAATTCCTCCGAATCCCTTGGGGTTTCTCCTGAAGAGACTTTACGATCCATCAAAGCCATTTCCAGAACCACCACTTCGGTGTAGGAACGACGATTTCCCTCTTTGTCCGTGTAGGAGCGGGTATTGAGTTTGCCATCCACCACCAGTTCTGAGCCTTTGTGGAGGAGTCGCTCGCTTACCTCGGCCAATTTACCCCAAGCCACAAGTTGGTGCCATTGGGTTTCGGCAATTTTCTCGCCTTGATCGCTGTAATAATAATCGTTGGTGGCGAGGCTGAAACGCGTCATTTTACGACCGCTGCTGATTTCCCTGAATTCAGGATCCCGACCCAGGTTGCCGATTAAACGGACTTGATTACGAATGTTTCCCATACAATTTTGGTTTAAAGGGTGAATGAAGAATGAACAAAAACAAAGGTCCGAAGAGCTCAAACCCCTTATCGTAGGTTTGCGTTTATCAACTCTTATGACCAAAAGAACATGCCTGCTCTGCCACAACCCTCTTGAAGGGCGAAGTGACAAAAAATTTTGCGACGATTATTGCCGAAACATTCACTACCACCAAAACCTGGGGAAAGGTGACCTAAAAATCAAACGAATCCACGATGTGTTAAGAAAAAACCGAAAAATCCTAATCGAATGTCGAAAACTAACCGCGGAAGGCCAAACCTTGCCCTTTGAATCGCTGCAACAGCGGGGTTATCAATTCAAATATCTGACCCATATGGAAGGGGTTGGAGAAGGTCAACCCACTTATTGCTGTTTTGATATGGGCTACATCATTCGGGGCCAAAGCCTGGAAATTGTTCAGGTTAAAATTCCGGATTAAAAATACTTACGCTTTATCGAACTCCTCATAAACCTTGACCAGGGTGGCTGATGGGATTCGAACCCACGGCCCTCAGAACCACAATCTGATGCTCTAACCTACTGAGCTACAGCCACCGTTTGACCTTCGGAACCTCAAAGCCCCGAAAGGTCTGTTCCAGACCAAAGCAAGGAACAGCTTCAAAGATACGCCTTGTAGGTCATTCTAAAAAAGGCCATAACCCCCACGGTATTCGCCACCAAGACCAGCGATGTCCACCAAGCAATGCCCTGGGCACCAGCAAAGTCAAGTGCAGAGCCCAGCCCGCAAACGATAAGAACTGCGGTTCCCCAAGAAGAGAAAAACGAGACCCTGACCCTACCCAAGGCGGTGAAATGTTGGACCAAAACATTGCTGCATGCCAAGGCCAAAATACCCGGCGACAAAGCAATCCATAATCCATGAACGGGTGTATAGGCCGATCCCAGAACCTGGCTAAGCCAGGAAACCGGTATGAAAAGCAAAACAGCCATGGGCAGCAGGGTCCAGAGGAAGGCCTGAATGCACCATCTCCAAGTGCGGCGAACCTGCTGCTCATCAGGTGGGCCTTGGTGTGCACTCAATGACGAGAGCAAAACGGTCGAATAGGTTTGGGTGATGACCCACGCCCCTTCAGCCACCACCACCGCTACGGAATAAATCCCCAGTTCAGCAGCACCCAGCATCGCCAACATGTACAGGTACTGAAAGCGATAAACGACAAATTGGCCGAGATTGGCCGATGCGGTCCATCGGTTGAAAGTCCATAAGGCTTTGCCTACATGCCCTATCGCTTGTTTGGGTTGGCAATATTTGAAATAGATTTCGAACCAGGACCATGCCGCCACCAAACCCAAGGCTGCGCCCTGAATAATCAAGAACAAATCCAACGTGGGGCGTACCTGACCCCCGAATTGTTGATAAGCATACAAGGAACCCAGAATCAATGTGGGTAACAACGGAATCATCCATCCCAAAACATTATCTTCTTGCAATCTCCCATTACCGAGTAACCAGCCCCTGCCCGCGGCAACCGAGGCGTGAAACCAAGTCAAAATGCCCATCATGATCGATTGCAAGGGTGTCCATTCCATGAAACCCCAGGACAGCGAACCTACCAACAGGGCCGCAGACCAGGCCCAAACTTGGGACCACTGCCACAAAGCCCTGGTTGAGAATCGGCTTGCGTGGTAGATCATGCCCGACCCTGCCCCAAAGCCACTGATCAAGACCCCCGCATGCGCCAAGGCCATCACCATCGAAGTCTGTCCCCTCATAGCAGGTCCCATCCATGCCGCTGTTAACCAGAGCATTCCCATGGAAGTCCCCAATTGCAAGCTCCGCAGGAGAATCGTTTTTCTTATAGCGCTCATACGACGATGCCCTCCAGGGTTTTGAGGAGTTGACTCCCCACCGCATGGGCTTGAAACTGCTCAAAGGATGAATTCCATGCGTCCCGTCCTTCAGAAGGTACCGGCAAGGAACTGGAACTCTTGCTTAGGATATTGTCCTGCAGGGCAAGAGTCCACGCCACGGGGTCCGTCACATCCAGCCCCTTGACCAAAGGATGCCCGCGATATTGTTCCAACAAAGGCGGGTACCCCAACCATACCGGGCATTGGCATAACAACGCCTCCACCGTAACAATCGAAAAGGTCTCCCTGAGACTGGGCAACAAAAGCGCCCTTGCCTCTTTAAGTTCTTTGGCCACACCAAAACTGTCCAAAACTCCCAGCCATTCGATGCCTTGGACTTCTCGAAATTCCTCATGACGATCCGCCGAATATTCCCCGGCAATGCGCAAGCGATAACCTTGGTTGCCCAATCCACTTTGGACCCATGCCTCCATGAGCAATTTTGGATTTTTGACTTCGGCCAAATCCGATATATGCAAAAAGTGTTTGGAATCTTCCACGGGCACTCGCTCTTGTGATGTCCAAAAATGCTCCTCCACCACATTGGGCAGAACCTCCACCTGCAAACCAAGAACCTTGAGGCGAATGGCCTCGGCCAGCCAGGGCGAAACGGCCAGTACCTTGGAAGCTTTGCGCAGGCTATGGGCGACCAAGATGCGTTGCCACCAAGCATAGGGAGCCTTGTCTTGCAACCAACCCGACCAATGCTCCACCACCACAAAGGGCAAACCGCTGATAGCGGCGATTAGCGCTGACTTCCAGGAGACCTGCGCCACAAGAATATCCGGTGGAGCGCCGTGATGCGCCTTGTAGGCCGTCCAAAGGGCATGCCATGCCTTGATTTGCCGCCACAAGGCCAAGGCTCCCCAACCACCATCTTGATAAATCCTAAGGTGATGACGCACCGGCTCGTCAGGGAGCAATCTCTGCGCATCAATAAGAAAGCCTGAATTGCCTTGGGCCTGTCCATGGGCATGCATCCAGGATAAAGGTTGAACCGCCATCAAATCCACGGTAATTACCTTGCCTTTGGCCTTGCTTGCCGCATCCAATGCTTCCGCATGCCGCACAATAAAGATGCCGTTTCCACTTCGTCCATATTGCGGGTACCAACCCGCCAAAACAAGGATTTTCATCAATACCTTCAAATTTAGAGGTATAGGGGTATTTTTGGCCTAATGAGCACACGATTACTTCAACGTTGGTTGGTTTGGATGTTGGGGATGGCCCTTGGGGACCCATCCCTACGAGCTCAAAGCATGGATCCCGGGATTATCGATGACCCCAATGCCTTTGAAATCGTAGAATCCGGAGAAGGGCGATTTGAAAGAGGTCCACAAGGAACCACCAAAACCCTTAGCGGTGGCGTCGTTCTCAAACATCGTGGAATGATCTTGCGATGCAACCAAGTTGTGTTATCGGGAAGTGATCGAATAGCCAAAGCCGAAGGGAAGGTTAAACTCAACGGCAAGGACGGCTTCGTCATTCTATCGCAGAAAATGTATTGGAACACAAGCGATCAAGAGGCGTATTTCGAAGGCGATGTCCGATGCCGACAAAACGATTTGTCCCTCGAAACCCCAACGCTCTGGTTCAACAGTGCACGCAACGAAGCCCGCTATGAACTTGGAGGAGTCCTCAGGCAGGGCGGAGTGCGCATCAGCAGCCGACATGGAATGGGCGACCTGAACCGGCGCGATTATACCTTTCGCGAACAGGTCGTCGTCAATCATCCGGAGATGGAACTCCAAACCTCATGGTGCAGGTACATGGCGCAAGTTGATTGCCTTATCCTGATGGCCCGATCCAGAATTCATAGCCTTCAAGGAACCTTTGAAGGCGATGCGGGGCATTATCAAATCCAATCCGCAAGGTTATTGCTCCACACGGAGGGCAAGTCCGGAACAGGACCTGAGCATGCGGCTTGGGCGGTGGTGGACCGACGGCATTTCATCCTCGCTGATACCTTGTTCATGGACCAGAAACGGAACATGGCTCGTGTCGACGGCCATGCGCATTGGCTTGATACGGTGGAGCATATCCGCATTCGAGCCGATCATTTGAAACTGGATTCTGCCTTGCGCATGGGTCTTAACCCACCGAACCCTGTGAATTTGACGCAAAGTCAAGGATTCATGGCCACAGGACATGTCTGGCTTCAGGATTGGTCGAGCAGGGACAGTATCCAATGGATCACCCCCTCCCTGCAAGGTTACCGCAAGCCTCAACGGGATTCCATGTTCCTGTGGACCGACGACAGCTCGGTTTGTCTATCCAAGGATTGGGTTATGCGAAGCAATACCGTGCGCATTAACCGCGCAATTTCCACCATGCAAGCCAACGGAAATCTGCTGGCCTGGCAAGGCCCAACCCAACTGGAATCTCAGGGAATGTTATGGAAAAGATCCAATGACAGCCTAAGCCTCATGGACTTTGAGGGGATTACCGCACTGAGCGAAATGGCCGATTCCTTGCCCTATCCCATGTACCATCAAGCCAGCGGTTCCAAAGCCCGTGCTCGGCTCATGAACAACGAACTTCAAGAGTTTGAACTCGAAGGCAATGCCGTCACCTGGTATTGGATGCGCGGCAACGATAGTTTATGGTCGGCGCTGAACAAAACCGAAGCCGCCAAAGTGGTGTTCGAATTTGCAGACCGCAAACTGCATTCGGCACGTTATTACGGTGGACCCCGCGGCGCTTACCAACCCATGAGCAAAATCAAAGACCCTTCGACCTTGCTCGAAACGGTGCATCCCCAGCCAACAAGGAGAATGGCCTTGGTCCAAAAAGCGGAGCAACTCCAACATGACTACCCCGATCGTGGAACCACCACGCTCACCAAGGGATTACCCCCTTGGCCTTAAGTATTCAAGAGGTCCGCACCGGCTTGAACAGCCCTTTCCCATAAAACCCTGGAGCCAAGGCGTATCGCCTCAGCTTGACGGACGGCATCCTGGCTTTGTGGCGAACGCCCCTCCGTGGGACCCGCGTTGATGATGACGTTCCAATAAGCGCCTTCCGAGGCAGCCCATGCCGCCTGCAAGCCTACCATGGCATCGGAACGAGAATTGGGATTGCCTTGGTGTACCATATGTTCCAACAACTCAAACAAGGGTGCTATGGCTACCATGGTCTGCAGGGGAACCTGCAGCGCACGGAAATTGGCTTGGGCAATCGCCTCCGCGCGATGAGCTTTCTCCGCATCCGTGGACTTGGGAAGGGCCATGGCGTGCATCACCCCCTCAAAGGCCCGAGTATCCTCGTCCACAGCCCGTAACAATTGGTTTTTGATGGCTTGCAGGG